>Ga0209092_10000825_pt1 | contig 31297 bp, 26 predicted proteins | sample FraStrMetagenome_FD_187446 | JGI IMG/M metagenome (GOLD analysis project Ga0209092, IMG submission 187446) | Marine eukaryotic phytoplankton communities from Arctic Ocean - Fram Strait ARC3M Metagenome (SPAdes) (version 2) | ecosystem: Environmental > Aquatic > Marine > Oceanic | place: Fram...
TTTAATAATGCATTTGTGTTTAACAACGCAGGAATTGCAGTAACAAACAATCCAGTAACTGGCGATCAGATTAACTTTATTCTAGAAGGCAGTCGTCGTCACGAATGTACACTAACAAGAGTACACTCGGATGCATATAATGATGATACTGGTGAAAAATTTGAATTTGACTTTGCTAGAAAAATATATATAAGATCAGATGACTACCTTGGCTCAGACACCGGCATAGTTGATCACCAATGGGCAATGCCCGTACCAGATGGTATGGGGCCAGGTTTATATAGAGTAAGCCTATACAGTGAGTTTGATTGTGTATACTTACTTTTCAAAAAAACTAAAATCCAGATGTTTGATAACATCGCACTCATCATAGAGTAAATACTTGTATGTATGTATTTGGTAATGGTGAAAGTCGCACCTCTATAAACATTGATAACTTGGACGGCCCGAAGGTTGGATGCAACGCTGTCTATCGAGATTATAAAATGGACCATTTAATCTGTGTTGATAGAAAGATGGTAAGAGAAGTTATATCTAGCGATCAGGCACAAATAATTTATACTCGCAAGGACTGGTATAACGAATTTAGTAGCTATCCGCACTTAAAAGAAGTGCCTGAGTTGCCCTATCACGGCACTGAACGACACGACGAACCCTTCCAATGGGGGAGTGGACCATATGCAGTATTACTAGCAAGTATATTAGCAAGTTATTGGGCAGAAGATATAAAGTTAATTGGATTTGATTTATATAGTCCTACTGATAGAATTAATAATATATACAAAGACACTCCTAATTATAACAACAGCACACATCATTCAATTGACCCACGATATTGGATACACCAAATAGGAAAAGTTTTTGAATTCTTTCCACATCACAATTATATATTGTACACTGACACTGATTGGGAGTTACCGTCAGCCTGGAATACTCCTAACATAACGGTTGACAAGATAAGTAATTTATAATATACTATATGTAAGGACTTAGCGTCACCCCTTCTAACTCTGCCGCTCATTTGTTAATTACAGGAGATTATAATGGCTTATTATAGCACAAAACATTACGGACACAACATTGGACTGTCAGCAGTCTTTAGGCAACCTAATGCAGATCATTCACACTGTCATCTATTACATGGATACAGTCTAGCATTTACATTTAAGTTTGGATGTGATAAACTAGATGATAAAAACTGGGCAGTAGACTTTGGTGGATTAAAGCCACTCAAGGCATGGCTAGAAGATATGTTCGATCACAAAACAGCAATTGATCGTGACGATCCATTCTTATATAAGTTTTCAGAACTTGAAAACATGGGATTATGCGAAGTTAGAGTAATGGACGGTGTAGGTGCAGAGAAGTTTGCAGAACATGCTTGGCGCTTTGCTGATGAACTTATTCGCAGAAAAACTAATAATCGTTGCTGGTGCGTGAGTGCAGAATGTGCAGAACATGGAGCAAACTCAGCGATTTACGAGGCTGACTAATTAAATGGTTAAAAAGTACTATCCAAACGAAACAAAGGCCGCTCGCAAAGCACGTAAGACAGCTGAGAAAGCAGGCAAGCCGCAAATACGGCCAAGTGGCAAAAAGTCAGTTGACAATGCTCCTACGCCTGTTCCGGCGGAAACAGTAGTACCAGCAGTACGTAATCCTAGGCCTCAGGCAGTTACGTCAACTAAGCCTGTACCTATGCCTACACCTAAGAAGCCTATGCCGTTAAGAGAATATGCTGAAGGGTTTGGACTTGATCATAACAGGTATATTGTTTGCTTAAAACACGGAACAAAGTATAGTGCAGAGTATGTAAACGTATTAAAAAGAATGGTAACCCGCAATATGACATTGCCGTTTAAGTTTGTATGCTTTACTGAAGACGTAAACGGATTAGACTCGGACATACAAACTATGCCGTTACCACAAAGGCATGACATTGCCGGATGGTGGTGGAAGCCGTATTTCTTTAGTACCGACTTACCGCTAGACGGCACAATTTTGTTTATGGACTTAGATGTTATTGTATTTGAAAATATTGATAAATTATTTACATACGAACCAGGCAGGTTTTGTATCATCCGAGATTTTAATAGGATGAACGCACTTGGATGGAATCGAATGAACAGTAGTGTGTTTAGATTAGAAACAGGTCAGCACAGTCATGTTTACAGTAATTTAATAGCCGACCCAATTAATATTCGAAAACGACTACACGGTGACCAAGATTGGTTATTTGAACAAATAAAAAGTAACTTTGAATTCTTTCCTGATGAATGGTTACAAAGTTATAAATGGGAAATGAGAGGCAAGCCGCCGATGACTAGAGATAAGAATGGGATTAGAAACTTTATGGAACCTGGAGAGCCAAACATACTGCCTGAAACATCAGTAGCAGTATTTCACGGAGAACCTAACCCACCACAAAGTGTTGACCTGTGGTGTAAGGAGAATTGGAAATGAGTAAAAAGATTATTGATCTGTTCCCAACACCTGTGTTTAAAACTAACTTAATTGATACTGAACAATATGACGAACTGGCATTGTCAGAGTTAGCCAAATATTTAATGTCAGATGGCGCACCAGCAAATCCTGAACTTCAAATAGGAGAAGGGGATATGAAAACATGTTACATGGAAGATTGGAAAACCACTAGTTATGTAATTGATGACGATGATGAATTATGTGACGCAATAAATGCGTCACTATCACAATTTGCACACGCCCAAGGTACTGAGTATGTAAAACTTGCTGATAGTTGGTATACTGTAATGAACAAAGGTTCGCGTATACATCGACACAGGCACGAAAGTAATGTAATTTGCGGAACCTTGTTTGTAAGTATGCCAGAAGGCAGTCACGGACTTGCATTTGTTAATCCAACTACTGTTGCTAAGATGGAAGACCGTGTTAATACTTCAACAAAGTACTCAGAAGCCGCGCACTTAATGGAAGTTAAGAACGGTGATCTGTTAATATATCCAAGTTGGTTAGAACATTTTGTTCCACCAGTCGAATGTGACGGTCGTGTTACAATTAGTTTTAATGCAGATTATTCGAGGTTTAGATAATGGACGGAGTACACGTAACAGGACAATATGGATTGTTTCCAACCTTAGTCGCAACGTACAATTTATTAGACCATCCTGCTTACTCAAAAATTGTTACTGAAGTTAACAAAACAGTAACATCACAGCACTCAATAATGAAAGACAGTGAATCTACATATGATGAATCAGCTGGCAATAATTGGTTAGACAAAAGTTACTTGTCCGACTTTAGACAGCAGATACAAGACTGTGTTGATCATTATGCATCTGAATATAAATTGAAGCAATGCTTTATTAAAAATAGCTGGATGAATCGAGTAGGCAAAGGAGGCAGTGTAAGAGCTCATCGACACGAAGGCAGTGTAATTAGTGGTGCCTTTTATCCGGTTGCTGATGAAGGCAGTTGCCCGTTAGTGTTTAAGTCACCTATATCTATGTATCGAATGAGTGAAATATTATTAACTGAAGATTTATATAATTGCTATAACCAAGAAATTCCGTGTGAACAAGGACAACTTATATTGTTTCCAAGTTGGTTAGAACATTATACAGATGATAATAAAACTGACAATCGTATTACTATTAGCTTTAACACATTCTATCAATAATGAACACAACTACTAACATCTATATTGTACATACCTTTAATAAACTGCAATCTGCTGGAAATCGTTTCCACGGTGTATACAGTAGTAAAGAGCTTGCTGACAAAGCAGGCAAAGATTATTGCGAAACATGGGGTGAAGAAGATTCGTTACATTACCATGTAACAATAAAAGCACTAGATGACATCATAAACGGAGTACAATATTAAATGTTGACACGTATTAAGAAACGTGTTATACTATATAAACAATGGTACAAACAACTCAGGCAACATCCTCACTATGCATGGTACAACTGTGTAGCATGGGCAATACATAATTCAGGCACACACGAACTCGACGGGAGTTATAGAAAATGGTAACACAACGCATAGGCTTTGCATGCAAATACATGCACCCAGATCAAACACAGAAGAAAAAAGTACTAGAAGAAATTCAGCGTCCACTAAATACTCGTAGCACAACAGTACAGTGGCTTAACAGGCAAACTGTTGATGTAGCCGAGCAACGCTTGTGGGACATTATGGTCCATAACATTGCCGCATACAAAAAGTTGATTGAATATGTTGGAAGCCTTCCTCCAGAACTTAGAATGGTACGATTGGGTAGCGATGTATTACCTGTTTATACTCAGCGTGATTGGGCTTATTATTGGCAGCAACCGGATGTGGTCGACTACTGCGAACGAGAGTTTGCCAAAGTCGGAGACACAGCAAGATTACTCGATGTTAGGTTATCCATGCACCCGGGGCAATTCACTGTGTTGGCCAGTGATAATCCGGAAATTGTAGATAGGAGCATAGAAGAATTTGAATATCACACCGATGTCATCCGCTATATGGGTTACGGCAGACATTTCCAAGACTTTAAGTGCAACGTACACATATCAGGCCGCAATGGTCCAGCAGGTATCAAAGCCTCCCTCAAGCGGTTATCGCAAGAAGCGCGAAACGTTATCACAATCGAGAATGACGAAAACAAGTGGGGCATCGAACACAGCCTCGAACTTGCAGACGACCTCGCACTTGTCCTCGACGTACACCATCACTGGTGCCGTGAAGGAGAATACATACAACCCACCGACGATAGATATAAGCGCATAGTTGATAGCTGGCGCGGTGTGCGTCCTGCAATGCATTACAGCTACAGCAGAGACACAGCATTGCCAGAAGGCTTTGCACACGACAGTATGCTACACTTTCCAGACTTGCTAGAAGCAGGACACAAGAAAGGCAAACTACGAGCGCACAGTGACTACTATCCTAATCAGCTTGTAAATGACTGGGCACTTAGCTTTTTACCTTACACAGATATTATGTGCGAAAGCAAATGCAAGAACCTTGCGAGCATTGACCTATGGGAACGTCATATAAATACAGTATGCATGCAAGAGAGTGTAATTACAAAGACCAGTCCGACATCAATCAACCTGGCGAAGGCTCCGTTGATGTTAGCATAGTTTAATAATTTGGGAAGCTACTTAGTGACTGGGAGTAGGAAGTTAGTGCGTATCTTATAGAGAGCAAGATCTTTTTCCTGGAGCCATGTAATTATAGGTTTACTTTTAATTTGTATAACGTATTAACTTGAAGGAACCAACTGATGGACAAGGTTGGCGTAGAATCCTAAAACTGCCTACGAGACAAGTTAGTAACTGTTGTTTTTATCGAAGGTTCCCTGATAACAACCGTTATATAAATTGGAGTAAGCCCTTGCTGTTGTAGTTATAACTTATTAATAGGCGTAGTACTAGAAGCAGACATATTCCAAACCTGCTTCTTTTCTACGCCTTTCTTTTGAGCAAAAACCTTACTATCACAGTTCTTGCATACGTGAAAGTAGTTATTGCTTAGGCGTTTAGGATCCATACTACCTCTTGTGCGATCAAACTCTACATCACAATTATCACATCTAAATACACAATGCGTAACTTCACGCTTATAGGTATGTTCCTTGCCTGTTTTGCTTTTACGCACATGCCGGGTTTGCTTTTTAAATTCTTTTATAAACATAACTATATTTACATTAAGATTATAAAAACTATCGATAAATATACTTAACAAGGAGTTCAGATGGACATTTGCGTACTAACAGACACTGCAAAAGAACATATTAATACAATATGTAAAGAGAATAACTGCTATGCAGTTAGTTTAAACCTTAAAGGTGGAGGCTGTGCTGGGTTTGAATACGACTGGGGGATGGTTGACACAAAGGATGACTTACAAGCAGGTGACATAATTATAAGCGCCGGCGAGGGCAACTTTAGTGTCGGTACAACGGCAGTAATGTACCTGATAGGAACAGAGATTAATTATAAAAAAGATATAATGGGTGCAATGTTTGAAGTTAATAACCCTAACGCACAATCAGCATGTGGTTGTGGAATAAGTGTAAATTTTGATGTAGACAAATTATCTACATCAAACAGTAATCTAGCACACGCTATATAATCGGAGTAAGAAATGGCAAGAGAAATTGTAGATATTGGTGTACAAGGTAATGATGGTACAGGTGATGCTATTCGTGAAGCGTTCCGTAAAACCAACGAGAACTTTCAAGAACTATATGCAGTATTTGGTATTGGTGGACAGATAAACTTTACTAACTTAGGCGACACTCCAAGTAGTTATGTGGGTTTAGCAAGTAGACTAATGGGCGTTAAGACTACAGAAGATGGAATAGAAGCATTAGAGCTTGCATCTGATGGCGCACTAACAGGTGATGCACAAGATGATACAATTTCTTACAACTATACAGTTGCAGGGAAGTTAATTGTTACAGCAGGCAACAGTAAAGTATCGCAGGACATTAGTCCAAAACTAAGCGGTCCGTTAAACTCGCAAAACTTTGCTATTGGTAATGTTGCAGTAACAGATAATGCGGCGACAGCATTTGTAAACAAATATGGCGGTTCATTTACTATTGATGATTTAGTTATCGATAAACAATATGCTGATCAAAGATATACCAAAGGTGGTGTACCTAATAAACAGGGCGGCGTAAGGCCAGAGCCATCTGACGCTACAGAATATACATTAACTATTGGAAACTACAATAGTAGTGGTAATTTAGTAATTGCTGATCACGGATATGATAGAGCGGCAAACGGTGTTGCTGTAACTTATAACTCTACAGCTAGTGCGGCAACTAACCTTACTAACGCAACTACATTTTATATGGCAGTTATTGATAAGGATACACTTTCTTTACACCCAACATCAGCTAATGCAATCGACGGAACAAACAGAATATCAGCAAGTGGCGGCAGTGGTACACAAACTATTGTTGATCAAACATACTTATCAACGCTAACAGGCTTTTATACTAGCGAAGAAGTATTACCTAGAAATGCAGTAACACGCAGACAGGGTGATACAATGACAGGGCCGTTGTACTTAAATGATCACCCTGGCGACTTAGCTGGACAGAATCAAACTGAAACTGGGTTACAGGCAGCTACTAAATATTATGTTGATCAATCAAGTCATCAGTCATCTACTAACTTCTTTGTTAGTACAAAAGGTGATGATAGACAAACTAATACACCTGCAGGCAAAGAAGGTCGTAGTTTAAGTTTTGCGTTTAAAACAATTGGTGCGGCATGTCGTAAAGTAGAAGAACTGATGATTGCTTCGAAAGAAGAATTAGGTCCGTACAAACAAACTATTGTATACGGCTCGACACTGACTGCAACAACAACGCAGAGTGTAGGTATTCAAAGTATTGTATCAGGTAGACTTCCTGTACGTACACTAGTTGATGCTAACATTGATTTCATTAAGGCTGAAGTTATTGCATATCTTAATGCAACATACCCTGATTTAAAATATGATGCTGACTTATGTGCCAGAGATATTGGATTAATAGTTAACAGTGCAGTACTTGATACATTATCAGGTAACAATGCAAACTACTTGAGTAGGACAGCAGGTCTTAGATACTTTGCAAACTCGAGTGCTAAAATTGCAATTACTACACAAAAAACAGAAACATTAGCCGGTATTGCTAAAGCAAAAGCATTAGTTAATGATATTATGCAAAACAACACAGTAACAGCATTACAAACAATTTACTCACAAACAATTGATAGTGGTCAAGTTGTTGACTCTACTGGTCTTTCAAGTGTAAATGCAAAATTTGATATTGTTACTAGTATTATCGGTAGTGGAGTATTTGATGCACCGGCAATAGTTGATGGTAGTGTGTTTGAACTTAACATTGCTAACGGTGGCAACGGATTTGTTAAACAAGGTGATCCAACTAACACAGATATTCTTCCTGGTAAGAGTGTTAAAGGTAAGACTAGTGGTGCAATAGGTAAAATTGTATCATATTATTATGAAGACGATTCTAACAGTGTTACGCCTTCAAACCAAGACAGAATTGAAGTACAGCTACTTGAACCACTCGAATTTATTGCTGGCGAACAATTAGAATACGCTAACACAGTTAAGTTCCAAGAAGCAACAGTATTTGTTGAATCAGGTAGATATTTTGAAGACTTTCCAATTAAAGTTCCTGCAAACACATCTATTAAAGGTGACGAATTTAGACGTTGTATTGTTTCTCCAAATGACAGATCTTCACAAAGTCCTTGGGCAAATACATATTACTACAGAGATTATTCATTCGATAACTTAACCGGTAGTGCAGATAGTAACATTACTGGATTTGGGGACACAAATATTCCAGTTAGTGGTGGCGGCTATGTTGATCCGCTAACAGGCAATGTGGTAGGTTATTTTGGACAACACTATTTGGTAGATAACACTACTGATGTTAACTATGGCAACAGTGCTATTACAAACCCAGGCGGGTTTTTGCAGTCAGCCAAATTAATTACAAAAAACAAAGCGTTTATTATTGAAGAAGTTATACAGTATATTGATGCAACTTATCCAAGTTTATCTTATACTGAAGCAAAGTGCAGACGTGACACTGGATATATCATTGACGGGTTTATAAAAGATCTTGTTACTGGTGGTAGATCAGAATCTTTAAAGAACCAAGGTGCATACTATACAGGAGCAGTTGCTGGACAAGAAACAGAAACTGTTGCGGCTATTAACTATCTTAAAACAATTACTGCCGCTGTACTAGCAAATAGTGCTTGGGGTTCAAAATTAGGATCAGTAACACAAATAATTGACTCTAGTTTAACTGCTGAAGCAAATACACAAACTAATTTAAACGCATTAGTTGACGTAATAACATTCTTTAACAACGCTAGTTACAATCCTGCAAAGAACAACAAACTACTTGACGTGTTTATGATGAACGATGCAACTATTATTAGAAACATCAGTGTTCAAGGACATGGCGGATTTATGATGGTACTTGACCCTGATGGACAAGTACTAACCAAGTCTCCATATTGCCAAACAGGTTCAAGTTTTTCACAAAGTTTAAATAGACAAGCATTTAGAGGCGGTATGTTTGTTGATGCTTATACTGGTAACGTACCAATGGAAGTTGTTGCTAAAAATAGCATATACAATGTTGATGTTAGATCAAGTGCAGGCACAGGTTTATTTATTAAGAAGCCGCAAACGCCGTCACCGTTTTATATTGATGGACAACGTTTTCAAGTTAACGCAGTTAGAGATTGGGATCCTGCACTAGGAACTGCTACACTTATCCTTGATAGATCAAGTAATAACTTTGCTGGTTGGACAGGAACATTAGCAGACTCGTTTAACTTAGATACAGTTAGTGGGGCAAGTCCAATTGAGATCACTGTACAAACTGCTGGTAACAGAAGTATGTTAGGTAATGACTTTACACAAGTTAACGATTTAGGCTATGGACTTATTGTTACTAACGGTGCGCTATCTGAAATGGTGTCGCAGTTTACTTACTATTGTCATACTGCATACTATGCAAACAAAGGTGGTGAGATTAGATCACTTAACGGATCTAACGCATATGGTAACTATGGCTTAGTTGCTAACGGTAGTGATCCAAACGAAATTCCAGACTCAGTTACAATACGTGATACTATGGTAATGCCTGGTAAGACAGCAGAGGCAAACATTACACTTACATTTGCTGACGTGCTTACACTAAGCTCTAGAGGCAACACAGTAACACAGGCTGTTACGGGTGCTACCGGTACAATTGTGTTTACAACTAAAGGTAAAAAACTTTACTTAAAAGATACATCAGGTACATTTAACACAACTAATGATATTACATTATCAGCAGGTAGTGTAAACTTAGGAGCACCGACACTAGTAGTTACAGGCGGCTATACATTATCAGCTGAACAGTTAAGCCTGTATGTATACGACTTTGACCACTTACCGCAAAACAGAGGTGAGATTGATATTTTACATGCTAGCGGAACACTAGTTAGGCACGAAGTTAGTAGTGTTAGTAAAGTATTAGATTTTGTAGTAGATGGACATCAAGATGTTGCATACACACTTAACAATGCAGGTGGCTCAGGTGCAAAGTTTAATATTAATAAAAGTACTGTTAACAACTATGAAGTTGTAATTAATGCGGCCGGTACTGGATATAGTGTTAGTGATACATTTACTGTATTAGGTACAAAGTTAGACGGTGCAACTACTACTAACGATGCTACAATTACAGTAACATCAATAAGTGCTGGTGGATCAATTACTGGTGCAACTATTGCAGGCACAATGGCAACAACTGCACATACACCAAAACATAATGGTCAAGTTTACAAACTGTCATTCACAACTTCAAATAGCGGATTTGATAACGACGGTCTTATTGAGAACACAGATGAAGATACAATAGTAAGTTACAGACAGAATCAATCGTTTGTACTTAATGGAGTAGCAAGTCCTTCAACACTTACATCAAGACCAAGTACAGCTATACAGTTTGACGAAGCTCCAAAACAAACATATAGAACAGTGGCTTTTACAGTAACAGAATCAACAGGTGAAGAACTAGCTAATAATAGTGTGTTAACAAACTTTGACTCAACATTTGATTATGTTAGAATTATTGTTGATAAGACAAACGCGGCATTGTCAACATACTCCGGAGGCGGTGGTGCGACAATGGGCGCTACAGCAGGTGATGATATCATTGCGATTGAAGAACTAACAGCATTAAGTGATAGAGAACGTATTGCCAACGGCGATATGGTGCTTGCCTGGGCAGGTAAGCTACACACAGTTAGTAACTATATCGATCGCGGGCCATATTCAACTGTACAACTTGCAGAAGTAGCAAATAGTGACTTGAATAAGGCATCAAATCAAACTGGTATACACACTTCAATGGTATTGTCTGGTTCACAGACTACTACATTGCGATGTGGTTTACCTGCCGGTGCTCCGGGCGATGTTACAATTAGTATTTCAACTTGTAGAGCAACAGGACACGACTTCTTAGACATTGGTACTGGCGGATTTAACACTAGTAACTATCCAAACGTTCTATTAGGTGATCCGCAGCCACCAGTACAAGCTAACGAAACTAATGAGCGAGATAAAGGACGTTGTTTCTTTGTAAGTACAGACCAAGATGGATTCTTCCGTGTAGGTAAATTCTTTACAGTTGACCAAGGTACTGGTACAGTTACGTTTGCAGGTAGTATTGCGTTAAGTAACTTAGACGGTATTGGATTTAAACGTGGTGTTGTTGTTGCTGAATTTAGTACAGACAACGGTATGACAGCAAACGGATCAGATATTGTTCCGACTCAAAGTGCAGTACGTGGATATGTTAACAGACGTTTAGGGTGGGATCATAATGGACTAGCGGCTAATAACATTATTGGTTCGGGTGCAATGGCATTAGATGGCACTACTGCATTTACTGGTAATGTAAATATGGGATCCAATCAGATCACTAATCTACAAGCACCTAGTGCAAACTCACATGCGGCTACTAAAGCATATGTAGACGGTGTTGTTGATAACTTTGATAGTTTAGAAGAACTAAGAAACACAGAGTTTAATAGTCCAGCGGCAAACCAGTTAATTGTATTTACAGGTAAGAAAAGACTTATCATTGATGCTGATACTATAGGCGGAACTGGAACATGGGCCGCGGCACAAACTTTTGCACAAGCTAGTAGCAGTGCAACAGGTACAGTAGTTGATGTAGAAACAACAACAGATCCAATACTTGGTAACATACAAATTATTACTTACACAGCTACAGCAAACGTAGTAGCAAAAGGTGGTGATAAGATAATTGTTACTAGTGGACCAACAGCAGATATACTTGACGGACCGTTTGATGAGATTGCTAACGCAGTTGCAGATGGAGCAAGTGCAATGGCTGTTACTGTTACTAGAGCGGCAGGTTCAACTACAGCATTGTATAGTTTTGCGGCAGGCAGTATTGATAATGCGGCAGTTTCAGCAACAGCGGCGATTGTACAAAGCAAATTAAACATGAATGCGGCAAGTACTAGAGCAAACGCTACTGGTATTGCACAAAGTAATTTAGGACTTGCTAGTTTTGACGCAGGTGACTTTACTGTAACAGATGGTTGGGTAACATTAAAAGCCGGGGGTGTTGACTTTGCTGACATGCCAAGTATGGCAGATTTAAGAGTAATAGGTAATATAAGTGGTGGAGCATCAACTCCGACAGAAGTTCCTATTACAACTATTAGTGCAAATGATAGTTTGGTAATGACTAAGTCAACTGGCGAAGTTAGAGTTAGTAAACTTGTTGTTGGTGCCGATGACGGATATGTAATTTTACAACCAAAAACAGCCGCGGCAACAACAATTCAAATGCTTACACCAGGTGGCGGAGTAATACTTGAAGGCGTCGGTACTGATGCTACAATGACTACTGAATTTCCAGGAAGTATTGATATCGGCAATAGTGGAGCAAATACAGAAGGCTCACTACAAGCTAACAGTAACTTTGCTGGGGAGTCAAGACTATCATCAGATTGGGTTTATACACAATTTATTGAAGCGGCAAATGAAAAAGGCACTGGAACAACTGGTATAGCTTTAGGTGCTAATACTGGTAAAACAGTAGCAGGCGAAATTGCATTAATTGTTAAAGACGGTTCTGCATCAAAAGTGCCATTTAAGTTTAGTGCAACAGGTGTTATTCCAGATGCAACAAATACTTACAACATTGGTAGTTCGTCATTAGTATATAATACTGTATATGCAACTACGTTTAGTGGTACTGCTACATCAGCAAAATACGCTGACTTGGCAGAAAACTACTTAGCTGACGTTCAATACGAGCCAGGTACAGTTGTAATGTTTGGCGGGACACACGAAGTTACACAAGCAATGTCAAAAGGTACTACTAAAATAGCTGGAGTTGTTTCAACTAACCCAGCTTACTTAATGAACTCAGATTTAGAAAACGGTGTTGCAATAGCACTAACAGGTAGAGTTCCATGTAAAGTAATTGGTAAAGTAGAAAAAGGCGACATGCTAGTAGCAAGTAATGTAGCCGGCTATGCTATGGTAGATAACAATCCAGGCGTAGGAGCAGTACTAGGTAAAGCAGTTGGATCTAAACAGGGCGCCGAGCAAGGTGTTGTTGAAATTGTAGTAGGAAGAGTGTAATGTCAAAACAAATAGTAAATATTGGGACAAGTGCAAATAAAGGTGACGGTGATCCTTTAAGAAACGCATTTGATAAAATCAATGATAACTTTAACGAAATATATCCTAAGGTGGAAGCACTAGAGGGGTTACATAATACACAGGGTAACACTGTGGAGCAAGATATAATTGGTAGTGTGTTTGCCGCTGATAGTACAATGTTAGTCGATGGGTTAAATGGTCAACTAACCGGTCCTATTACAGGTGAGACTTGGACAAATAGCACAGACGATATTGCTATTACTGTTGATGCAGGTACATTAAAACTACAGGCAACAGCAGGTAATACTAATTTTATTAAGATTGCTACTGCTACCGGAGTAAACGTTTATTCACAGCAAGCAATTACATTAGAGACAAATGGACAGGGCATAAATATTGGTGTAAACGTTGCATCGGGCGATTTACAAGTAGGACATAGTACAAGTAATACTACAGTTAATGGTACGCTTAATGCAACCCTTAATAAACTAGTAGCAAAAAGTTGGACTACAACTGAACGTAATGGGTTGTCGGCAGCAAATGGCGAGATTATATATAACCAAACATCGGGCAAAATGGAAGCATATGCAAACGGTGCTTGGGTAGAATTACACTAATACCAAGGAGTGACATTTAATGTCTGAACAAGAATATATCGTTAGCCTTAACCGTGATGTCGACTTTACTGCATTTAATCAAGAAATGATAAGTTTGACCGGTGCGGGATTTATTCCAAATAGAACAGTTGAAATAGCAAATGCAAGACCAGGATCACAACGAAATACACATTACTTTTTAACAACACAAGAAGTAGACATTCTAAAACAAGACAACCGAGTATATGGAGTTGAGTTACGTCCTGATCTTAGAGACGATATTCAAATTGGATTAACAGCAACACAAAATAGTAACTTTAATAAGAATATTGCAACCACCGGAGATTATGTCAACTGGGGGTTACGTAGAATGATTAGTGCGACTAATCCATATGTTGGCGTTCTTGTTACAGGAGGCTTTGGGCATACACTATCAGGTGCAGGGGTTGACATTGTAATTCAAGACAGCGGAATACAAGCAGATCATCCAGAATTTTTAGACGGATTAAATACAAACAGAGTACAGCAAATTGATTGGTATCAATCACAAAGTGTTGTATCCGGAACAATGCCTAGCAATCATTATACTGACTATGACGGGCACGGTACACACGTTGCAGGCATTGCCGCTGGTAAAACATACGGTTGGGGGAAGAACTCAAGAATCTATGCTGTAAAAGTAGCAGGATTAGAAGGTACCGCAGACCCAGGAACAGGAATACCTATATCAGATTGCTTTGATGTAATTAAAGAATGGCATAAAGCCAAACCTATTGACCCTACAACTGGAGTAAAGCGTCCTACTGTAGTTAATATGAGTTGGGGATATTCTTTAAGATATGCAGGCATAACTGGTGGTAGTTACCAAGGCATTCCGTGGACTGGTAATCAAAGAGACACTTTAAAAGGTATGACTGGTTCTTATGACGGATTTGGTTATAGACACAATGTACGAGTAGCATCAGTTGATACTGATGTTCAAGAACTAATCGATGCAGGTGTACACGTATGTATTGCCGCAGGTAACAGTACTAACAAAATTGATATTGCTACAGGCAACGATTATAATAACTATTATACTAATTCCAATGGCAATTATTATTATCACAGAGGATCTAGTCCGTATGATACAAGCGCACATATTGTAGGAAGTATTGACTCGGCATATGCACCTGATGGTTCTGAGAAGGTTTCGGCATTTTCATGTAGAGGCCCGGGCGTTAGTATTAATGCTCCGGGATCGTATATTACAAGTACTACAAGTAATACTAATAAGTTTACTTCTGGTACGTATCCTCAGAATACAGATTATAAAACTGCAAACATTAGCGGCACAAGTATGGCAAGTCCGCAAATTGCTGGAATACTTTCTACTTACTTAGAACTTAACCCGGGACTTACTACTGCACAAGGATTAGCTTGGATTAATGATAATGCTAAAACAGGAATAATATATGACCCTGTTTCTGACATTAATAATTACACTAGCAACTATTCACTATTTGGCGGGGAAAATCGCTTTGCTTTCCAATCATATAGCGATCCAAACGTACTAGCAATAGCCGGATCAGTTAGTAGTGAAGAAGGAGCAGAGGCTGCAACACCAACATATGTACTTACTTCTTCGGCAAGCGGAGTCGACGAGGGAGGGACATTTACAATAACACTAACAACTGCTAACCTTGTTAATGGTAGTATTATTCCATATACAATTACAGGCGTAAGTGCAACTGATATCGGAGGGGCTTCGTTAACTGGGAACTTTATTGTCGGCGTAGTAAACTCAATTACAATACAGGTCACTGAAGACAATACGTTTGATGATGGTACAGAAACATTTGTATTGACACTTGACAGCATAGCTGACACATTTATTAGTGTAACAATTGCTGATACTAGTAGACCTAATCCTACGTACTTCTTAGGAACTAATTTGGCTACTGTAGATGAAGGTGGAACAATAATATTTACATTAACTACAAGTAATGTAGCGGCTGGGACTTCGTTAGCATATACCATTACAGGTGTTAGTAGTGCAGACATTGGCGGAGAATCGTTAAACGGTACATTTGTAGTTGGCACAACTGATTCACTAACAGTTACAGCAACCGCTGACGAAACATCAGAAGGTCAAGAAACTATGACGCTGGCACTAGATAATAGTCTAGCTACAGCAAGTGTTGTAATTAATGATACTAGTACTGTGGCGGCATCGTATACATTATCCTGTGATCAAACTAATATTAACGAAGGTGGGCAATTTACTGTATCACTAGCCTACGAAAACGGAGTAACCGGAGTACAAATTCCTTGGACAATTACAGGTGTAAGTGCATCTGATGTTGTTGGTAACGTGCTAACGGGTAACTTTATAGTTGGTAGTACAGAAACTGCAACAATTGAGATTGCAAATGATCTTACAACTGATGGAGAAGAAACTCTTCAATTTACTTTAAACAATTATCCAACTACATTTATCCAAGTTGTAATAGCTGATACTAGTCTTGATATTGTATCAGGAACAACTCAATTTACTACAGCTGGTTCTGGTACATTTGTTGTACCAGCAGGCGTTACTAACATAGGTTTTATGGGGATCGGTGGAGGTGGTGCAGGTCCTGGATCAGCACCTGGATCTTTTTCATCAGGAGGCGGCGGCGGTGCTATTGGATTTAAAAACAATATAACAGTAACACCAGGTGATGTTATATCATTCTCCGTTGGTGCTGGCGGATCAGGTAGTAGCGGTAATGGTAGTAACACCTCAATAACAGTTAACAGTATAACTTACACAGCAGGAGGCGGCATAGCGGGTGCCTCGGGTACACTTAATGGAACTACTGCTGGAACTTTACTTCAAACAGGATCAACAAGTTCCGGCGGAAACGTATCAGGTGCTTGGGATGGATCAAGCAGGGGTGGAGACGGCGGCTTATCTTACCGAATGGCATCACCTAATACTGAAAAAGCCGCAGTTGGCGGTGGTGGTGGTGCCGGTGGTATGGGCGAAGTTGGCGGCAAAGGCTCGCCACAAACTGTATTATCTGAAGCATTAGGACAAGCCGCTCCTGCAGAAGCAGTAGTTGATGGTGGCATTGGTGCTGGATCAGGCGGCGGACACGGATGGACACAGGACTGGACTAGTGGTACAGGTTCGGTATCAGGCGGACGTGGAGGTGGCGTTACAGTTACTTTAGGTAGAAGCGGCTTGGGCGGACTAAAACCAACTACAGTGATACCACAAACTATTACTGGTGCGGGCATTGCTAATAACGGCTCAGGCGGTAATCCAGGCAACGTAGTCGGCACAGCATTGAATTCAGGAGCAGGCGGTGGTGGCACAATGACACACGCACTTGCTAGTATCGATACCGGGGCCAATAGTGGCATTACTGGAGCTGTAATGTTTACTTGGCCTGGCAATATTGCGGCATACCAATTCCAGGCTCCAAATTATACATTGACTTCTAACAAATCAGAAGTGTTTGAAGGCACTAGCTTTACTACAACATTAACAAGTAATTTAACAGTTACGAATACATTAGTGCCGTATACTATCACAGGTGTTAGTAGTGCAGATTTAGGAAACGAATCTTTAACAGGAACATTAACACCAACTACTAATACTAAAACATTTAATGTAACTGCTGACGATACAGTAGATGGCGAAGAAACATTTGTGATGGCAACTGATAACGGAGCAACAAGTGTTAGTGTAGTAGTTAATGACTCTTCAACTGGCTTAGAAAATCAATATTCTTCATCAGTAGTTTCGGCAGGGACGGCGGCATATTCCTTTACATCAGGTACAGATCGTAATGGATCGTTTACTGGCAATAATCCTTACATAGTACTAAACACCAACGACACAATGACATTTAATGTTAATGCTTCAGGACATCCGTTTTACATAAAAACTGCTCCGGGCACTGGTACAGGTAATTTAGTACCAGATGTTCCTGGCAACGGAACACAAGTAGGCGCAGTAACATATACACCAAGAACAGCAGGTAAGACATATTATCAATGTTCTATACATTCATTAATGAACGGAACAATATATACAAACAGTGGTTTCTGGGCTAGTTCGACTGATTACACTTTATCAATAGAAACTGTTGTAAAAGTTGCACAAGATAGTTTAGACAATACTATTGCTATATCATATGCGTTATCTAACGGAGGAGTGTACACATACTCTATCTACAAGTTAAATATGTTTGGTGATCTAGTATGGCGTAAAACTATGCCGGTTGATGGATGGTTAACGTCATTTGTAATTGACCAGACTGATAGTAATGTTATTTACGCAGTAGGCGGCGTAGGTCCTAACTGGAAAGACGGCGATGCTCCTACATATACATCAGGAATGGTATATAGTAAAGGTATTGCATTAAAAATAGATGCAACTGGTGCCACGCAATGGATTAATAGTTATGCAGTTACTAACGGTGACGTACATACGTATTTTACAGATATTAACTTAACAACAATTCCAGCAGGCGCTTGGGCTGACACAGTTATATTAGATGTTATTGGTGTAAATCTAGATGCAGTAAACGGCCCAAGTGTAATTGACCAACGTGGATCGTCTTGGCATAGACTTAATCCTACAAACGGACAAGATGATATATTTGACGGCGCGGCAATATCTGCTAATGATGTAAACTTTCCAGCAGTAATACCAACTAACCAATTTGGCATACGATTTGAACATATTGAATATAAATCATTTAGTGCGCCAAACGCAGGTAACTTTTATTATATAGCAGGTACACACTTAGGTAGATCACCTCAACAAGTTAGCGGGCTGTGGGTACAGCAAAAAGATAAAATCTTTGTAAGAATATACGAAATGGGGTCAGATGGTATACCGGTTGAATATAAAGAAGTTACATTTGAAAATAAAGATGAAACAACTGATATAGTACTTGCAGGAATGGATGTTGCAGACGAATACACTGTTCAAGAAGAAGTTGAAGGTGTAATGACTGATGTAATAAAGTCACCGGGAATAGTTATAGCACTAAACGATACATCATCTGGCAAGGGTGAAATATTTAGAATACAGCATCAAGCCAACAGTATAACTCAACGTATTGGAGTATACGATTCAAGTGTTGATATCCAAAAGAATGTATTAACAGATATTAAAATTGATGGTACAAAGATTTATATTTCAGGACAGCAAAAAGAAGATAATACAAGTAACGACTTTACTCCGTATACAGGAGCACTTAACGCATTTTATGCCACAATAGATATAGACGATCTAACTACTGCTGACAGTAGATTATTACTATCATCTAGTAATACTTTTATGAATAGTATTTGGGTAGATAAAACAGCTTCAAGTGTAACAAAAGCAGTTGTAGGCGGTCAAGCTAATCCATCAGCTAAGTTAGGTATAGGTAATGGCGCACAGTATGTTGCTGTTCTGCCAATAGGATCAAAAGATCATTACGGAACTGGACAAGGTAATCAAAGTACAACAGTATCACAAACATACGAAGATTGGGCAATTGCTAAAACAGGATTTGTTGAAGCAAGAACTGCTGAAGAAAGTAATTTTTCAGCAGTAATTTATAATAGCTGGGCTGATGCCGAATCTACTTTAAGGGTTCCAACAGGCATTGTAGCTTCAAGTAATTATAGAACACACACAACTACTTCATTGCCAGCATTAAGTACTGCATCTTCAGCAACTACTTACAAAATGGCATTAGAACCATATAGCCTTGCAGTTGTAGGTGATCCGACATATGTACTAACTAGTAATGCTACTATAGTTAACGAAGGTTCAGCAGTAACGTTTACTTTAACAACAACTAACGTAACAGATACAACAAATATACCGTATACTATAACAGGTATTAGTACTAATGACATAGGCGGTACTTCGTTAACTGGAAACTTTACAGTGTCAGGCAATACTGCATCGTTAACATTAACATTAACAGCAGATGCGGCAGCAGAAGGCGAAGAAACATTAACAGTTACACTTGATGGTTTAAGTGTATCTAGGACAATTACAATTAACGATTCTAGTTCATCAGTAAGCGGTTCGCAAACTTATTATAGTCCAGGAACTAATACGTTTACTGTACCTGATGGTGTTACAACAATTGACATTGTAGCAGTAGGTGGTGGCGGTGGCGGTGCAACAGGGCGCTCGTCAGCAGGTAGTGCTAGTGGTGCCGGTGGCGGAGGTTTAGCTTATGTTAATAACTTATCAGTATCGCCCGGCGATGCTGTAACTGTTATTGTTGGCTCAGCAGGTGTAAATGGTAGTATAACAGTTGACAGTCCGCTTAAATTTGTAGATGTTGATATTAATGCAAACGTCAGTTATACTCCAGCCGCAAGTACAATAACTGACGCAACTAACGGTGGTGCTAGTATAATTAGAATTGGTGCAGACGTAGTAATTACAGCTAATGGCGGAACAGCTTCTACACTCTCTGCAGGCGCAGGTGGCACATTTACTACTAACAGTAGTTACGGTACTACAAGAGGCGGAGCTGTCGGTAGTGCAGGAGTAACAGCAACAGAATCAGGAGCATCTAAAGCAGGAGGAGGCGGCGGCGCTGCCGGATATGACACTACTGCAAGTGCTGGTGGCGGCGGACTGGGCGGGTTGGGCCTTAGTGAGTTTTATAGATCAACTGGGGCATATCCAGCAGACTATTACAAAGCAGGTGCTGGCGGACGTGGAGGCGGTGTAGAACTACACGGCAAAGGTACTAATGGAACTAACGGCACAGCGGCACCTGGACTAGTAGCGTCAACAAGCCCATTGAGTTTCAATTATAGTGGCGGTACAAATGGTACTAGAGGAAGTAATAGTGCTGACGCAACTATATCAGTAGGCGGCGGTGCAGGCGGCGGTGCAGGCGGCAGAATTAGGTATCAACAACTTAGTGGTTCATATTATAAATGGTTTTTAAATGGGACCGGTACATCGGCACAAGCAGGCGGAGTTAGAATACAATGGGGATTGGGCGATTATCCGTAAGCGAATAAATAGTAGTATAAGGAAAATATAATGACAATACAAACAATTAATATTGGCACTTTAGCAAATGACGGTACTGGAGATGATCTAAGGGCCGCATTTCTTAAAGTTAATTCTAACTTCGATGAACTTGACTTGCGCAATGACGAAGCGACTACAGGTACAAATGTAGGAGTAGGCGGTCACGCTGTATTCAAACAAAAGACAGGATACGACTTAGAGTTTAGGAAAATTATTCAAGGTGATAGGATCTCCGTTACAACTAATGGCGATTTAATTACTATTGCCGCAGACTTAAATGGACACACTTTTGTTAGTGACAGTGGTAGTCATGCTCTGTCAGACGGTGGCGTGTTTAACATTACTGGCGGCGTAGGTATTTCTACAAGTATACTTGGCAACGAAGTTACAATTAACAGTGACTCATTTAACCTCGGCTTTGATGAAAATTTTGACTTTGGAGAAATTACACAGTCTATAACAAGTCATAGAGATTTTTTACAATTTGTTACAGATGTAGACTATGGAACTGTTACAGCACCTGTTAGTTTTAATACTAATCTTGGAACTATATAAAAAATGAGCAATTATTGGACTAAACTTACAGGGACTAAGTTAACGACCTTACAGGAAAGTATTACGACTATCGTAAACTTACCGATTAGTTCAGATTACACTGTAACAACTGCATTAATATCAGGCAAATTGCCTGAAGGGATGCGTCTAAAAAATAATCAAATTGTCGGAACACCGACAGATGTGCCCAGAGCTATAACTAGTACCTTTGTCATTAGAGCTACTGGTGATCATATAGAAGACAGAACATTTAAAATAGAAGTCCAGGGCGCCGATGATCCTGAGTGGATAACTCCCACAGGTAACTTATCAGTTGGTGCAGAAAACAAACGTTATTTTGTACTTGATAACGAAATTATACATTTTCAATTACAAGCAACTGATTTAGATTTACCGGCAGGCCAGACATTAGAATACTATATTGACAAGGGAGACGGAGAACTTCCATCAGGCATCACTATGGATAGTAATGGGTTAATATCAGGCGTAGTAGATCCGTTGCTGGCTCTTGATGTTGCGGCAAACAAGGGTGCATACGATACAAACAAATATGACGGATACGCATTTGACTTTACTAGTGTTAGTTCTTATTACTACAATGGAGAATACTTTCCAGATGCAGTATTTAAAGCACCTAAAAAACTTAATAGATTTTATCAATTCACAGTAAGTGCAAATGATGGCGACACTGTTGTTAAAAGAGCTTTTACAATTTATGTAGTAGGTGACGACTTCTTAAGAGCAGATAACGTATTAATGCAAGTAGGCACAGGTGTGTTTACGTCTGATAACACATATCTTAGAACTCCGGTATGGTTAACAAATAGTGATATAGGTTATAGACGAGCTGACAATTATATTACTATATTCCTTGATGTGTTAAAAAACAACTTACAACAAGGTGTTACACAATTTGTACTAAAAGCAACTAACCCAGATGACAGTGCAAGTACATTGCCGCCTGGTATGACATTAGATGTATCAACAGGCGAAGTGGCAGGACGCATACCATACCAACCGTCGATAACTAAAGAATACAAATTTACAGTTACAGCTAATTTAGTTGATGCGGCAGAAATTAAATCATTTAAAGACAGAACGTTTACAGTAAAGATACTAGGGGCAGTTGATTCAACTATTAAGTTTACTAGTAAAAATTTACTAGGAACAATTGACGCAAACTTTACAAGTGTATTTAGAGTAGAAGCTATTAGTAGTGTTACTGATGCTCCGTTAATTTATACTAAAACAGCAGGTAGATTGCCCCCTGGGCTATCATTACAGTTTGATGGAGAAATTACAGGCAAAGTACAACAATTTGGTAACACAAATGTAAGTGGTCTAACTATATTTGATAACGGATTGCTTTTATTAGACGGGGCTGATACTACTGTTGACAGAGCATACACCTTTACTGTAGAAGCTAAAGATAGATTTGGATATAGTGCAGTAACTAAGAAATTTACAATTAACATTCTAGACGAAAACGATTTATTATATAGTAATATATTTATGAAGCCGTTTATGGATAATACTATACGGTCGTCTTATAGAGGATTAATAAGCAATCCAAATATATTTCCAGCAAATGTATTATATCGTCCAAACGATTCAGACTTTGGATTACAAAAAGAAGTTAAGATACTAGCATATGCTGGATTAGAAACAAAGTCACTAGCTACATACTTTGCAAGTAGTCAAAAATACCATAAGAAAAGACGGTACAAAGTAGGTAATGTTAAAACAGCTCTTGCAAAGACACCTGGTTCATCTAATATAGTGTACGAAGTTGTATATGCAGAAGTAATTGATCCAGCTGAACCAACTGTTGGAAAGACTAAAAAGAATTTTACAATTAAAGGTAGTGATACTGTAACTGTAGATCGAGTCGGAGTGTACGATATAAACAATCGTAATCATACTAACGATGGCATTCCTGTATTAAAAGGAGGCGACGAGGTCTTTAATAAAGATCCGTTACTAACAACTAGTAGATATGCACCGTATGACAGATTTTTAGATGTGTTTGGGATTAAGTTAGTTGGTACTCCCCTAATAGGCGGAGCTAGACCAAACAGCGACGAATTCATTAAAAAAGTGGCAAAGACTGTAACTTTACTTTTAAATAATACCTATGGCGGTAACACTAATCCTACTACACAAATGGCTGTTGTTAATAATATGAAGCAATTAAAAACAGCACAAAAGATTGGCGTTCACAGCCCAAGCGCATATACTCCGAGTATTGTTGCAGACAATGCAGGTGACAGTTACCCAGGGTTAACTAAGTTTCAATATAACTTCCAAAGTGTAGATCATATTTGGGAACAGCCTAGTGAGAGTCTTAATGGAGACGCTCAGGCACTTGAAGTATTAGAGCACTTAATACATACTATTACTGTATACGGGCTATCAGTAGTACCTCAACTTGCACAAGATAATCAAACTAATGAGCTATACCTTGCAATGGTAGAAGCAATAGATAATAATAGATTTGATACATCTAGCTACAGCGGTACATTCCCTGGAACTGATCCAGACTTTAGAGCATTATTAATGCGTGAATACCTTTGGTTGCTAGTGTTAGGTGAATGGAACTATGTTACTGAGTTTGTAGCGGGCGGATCACTATCACCAGAATGGCATGATAATATGCGTACTCCAGAAGGTATTGCTGCCGCTGGCAATAATCCATTAGGCCATGCATTATACACAACATACATTGAACCAATTCTTACAAAGCCTGCAAGTGCTAATTTAAGAACAATATACAAAGATGATGCGCAAGGAGTATCAGGATATACACCTAACTACATAACAACTGGTACTGACGAAAGCAATGATCAATATTATTTTCCTACTAGTAAAACTTATTTAGAAGTAGGTGATACGGTAGTAAGTAAAGACAATAGCAGTATACTATCTGTAATATCCGAAACTGATAGTCAAAACTTTAATCAAGGTGAAATGAAAAACATTCCGCTTGCAGACAGTGATGCTATTAAAGTATCAGGCGGCGATGAAGTAAGACACATTGCTAACATTACTAACATGCGTGAAAGTTTAGAAGCAATTGGTACAACAGCATACGGATTTTTACCACTATGGATGCGTACTCCACAAAGTGTAGGAACACAAGAATCAGGCTTTACATTAGCAATACCATTATGTTATTGTAAACCTGGCAAAAGTGCAGAAGTATTAACTAACATTCAAAATAGTAATTTTGATTTTCAATCATTAGACGTAACAATCGATCGTTATGTTGTAGATAGTACTACAGGCGACAGTAATGAACAATATATACTATTCGCAAATTACGACTACAATGCATAACAACGATAAATAAAACAGTAGAGGAATTAACATGGCAAGCACAATTATATCAGCAACAATTGACGGAACATACCCAGTAGCCGGGCAAGACAATGACAGTCAAGGGTTTAGAGATAATTTTACAATTATTAAAACAGGATTAGCAACTGCTAATACTGAAATAACTGCATTACAAACATCTAGTGCAGTACTTGATGCGGCAAATAACTTTTCCGGCAATAGTCAACAAGCAGGAAACATACTTCAACAAACTGAAGCGTTTTATAATGGTAGTACACTATCAGGAAATACTAACGTAAGTTTTTCAAATGGACACTATCAAGCATTTACAATTGGGGCTAATGTTACACTAACATTAACCGATTGGCCAACTAGTGGCAAACTTGCAAAAATGACTGTACACCTTGTAGGCAGCGGCGGCGGACATGCTGTTACATTTACATCATTAGGTAGTACATTTAGAGTGCCAGCAGGATTTACAAATCCAACTACAGTTGACAGTGCTACACAACCTTACATATTTGATTTTTGGTCATACGATGCCGGTGCTAGTATATACGGCGAGTACAAAGGCCAGTTTATAACAGATATATTATAATAAATGTTTAATCCATTAGTCGACAGCTTTGACAATTTATCAACTCAGCAATTGGAGGCAAAGATTGCTGAGTTGCAACAAAAGTACTTTATGACTTCTAATCCACAAGTACACCAACAAATAACTGCTATACTTGATATGTATATTGCAGAAGCACAAGGCAGACGTGCTGTGTCTATGCAAAAAGAAATGGATAATTCTAATTCAGGACTTGACAAACTCATCAATGTAAGTTAAAATAAGTGTATGCTTATGAAAACAGACGACCTCGGTATCCCGCGATTTACAAACAAAGACCTAATTGATATGATCTATAGTGGTCATGTCGACAAATGTCATGTTGTATTATGTGATCCTAGTGATGACATAGACAAGTTTAATGAAGCAATGCGTGAACAATACCTACCAGAACTTAAACAATATATTCCATTAGATGTAGATCAAAAGACATTTGACGGTGCATTACAAAGTGAATGGTTTATGCCTGATGAATATAAAGAGCTTGATGTAGTACGTTTTTTAAACAATAGAGAACTTACTTACGAACAACGAGACCGAGTTCGAGAAGAACTACAAGCATTTACTGAACGTGGTATGATACCACTGTTGCGTTATATGTGCTATCTTGTAGACTTTATGCGTGAGAATAACATTGTTTGGGGTGTAGGTAGAGGATCAAGTGTAGCAAGTTATGTGTTATACTTAATAGGCGTACACAGAATTGATTCAATCCAGTATGACCTGGACTGGACCGAGTTCCTGAGATAAGTAAATATAACAAGGAGAACACAATGGCGATGAAACAAAAAGGTCAAAAGACCTATAGAAGTATGCAAGGTAAAAATGTAGACATGGATATGTTGCGTCAACGCAATGAATTAACTGTCGCAGTTGGCAATGCTAGAGTAAATGCACGTGGCGACGAACTAGGTCCAGGTGGCAAAATTATTCGTAAAAAAGAAGAACTAGATAGAGAATACTATGCTGACAATCCAACTGGAATGCCAGATGAAGTAGCAGTAGTTGCACCTACTGTAGAAGTATCAGAAGAAGCTCCTGTAGTATCTGCAACAGTTGCACCGACACGTACTTCGCGTACTAGAGCACAGCAAAAAGTAGAAAAAGACCTAACAGATGATTGGGTCGAAGATGATGACGGCAATTTTGTACAAAAAGGTGACTAACAAATGGCGCAAAACTTAAAAGCAATTCAAGGAACACTAACTCCTATTAAAGACAGAGTACTAGTTACTGACATGGATTTTGGAGATCAAAAGACAGCAGGCGGCATAATTATTGCTGCCGATGACGGTAACGTGCGAGGCGTGTACCCGCGATGGGGCAAAGTATTTGCTAAAGGTCCTGATAACAAAGATGAGTTTAAAGTAGGACAATGGATACTTGTTGAACACGGACGTTGGACTCGCGGCATGAAAATGCAAGAAAACGAAGACAGCGAAGAGTATACAATCCGGATGGTGGATGCAGAGTGTATTTTAGGATATGCTGACGAAAAACCAAATGATGTTAGATATAGTGAATCAAGTTCAGGTGATTGGAACCCAGATACTATTGATCCAGGATCATTTGTAGGTACAGCAATGAACGCAAAAGCAGAGAGTAAAATTTACTAATGACAAACGTATTTAAAGACGTAAACAAATTTGGCACAGCATGTGACCAACCAGCAAGTGAAGCAAACTACAAAATGTATCTTGACTTAATCCGTGAAGAAACAGATGAACTGGAAGAAGCTATCCAAGACAACGACAAAGTAGAACAGCTAGACGCACTAGTAGACATTCTAGTTGTTACTGTAGGCGCTATTCGTGCCGCAGGTTGGGATGGTGAAGCGGCTTGGAAAGAAGTGATGAACACTAACTTTGCAAAGATTGATGCAGAAACAGGTAAAGTACGCAAACGTGAAGATGGCAAAGTGCTAAAGCCGGAAGGCTGGAAGGCTCCTGAGCTTGCACAGTTTATTTGAGAACTTTGAATGGTACGATTTTGTAGTAATAGCAGTATTCACTAAAGTTTTACAAGTTTTAGTTATTATTACATTAATGGGAGGTGGCATTGTGACTGCCACCTTTATAGCAATTATTTGGCAACTTTGGTTAGCTTACGAAAAATTTAGATCAAAATAACACTTGACTCCTTAGAGGTTATACGTTATAATATGTATAACAACTAAGGAGTTTTATTTTGACCATTCACGCAAGTATTGACCTTGAAACTATTGACACACAACCTAGTGCAACTGTACTAAGTTTAGGTGCAGTTAAATTCAATCCGCTAAATGATTCAGAACCACATAGCGAAATGTATTTTAAAATTAATATTGACGAACAAGATGCATTAGGGCGTACAGCAAGTGATGATACTATTGCATGGTGGGCTACACAAGATCCAAAGATTATGGAAGAAGCATTTGACCAAACTGGTGCTATTAGTGTAGAAGAAGCATTAATACGTATTAGGAAATTTGTTGGTAGTGTAGATACACTATGGGGACAAGGATATGGATTTGACTATACTATTATAGAAAACATGTTTCGGAGCAAGGAAATGCCAATTCCTTATAACTTTTGGCAAGTTAAGGATTCGCGTACATTATTTGGTTGTTGTGAAAGTGATCCCCGTAAGAAGATTCAAAACTCATTACACAATGCATTAGCAGATGCATACTATCAATCAAAAGCTATCCAAATGGCATACAAGGAACTAGGCATTAAACGATGAATGAAAAATTAATTTTAACAGATATTGATGGAGTATTCCTAAGGTGGGATACTGCATTTACTAAGTGGATGGATCAACAAGGTTATCAAGAACAACCTGGCGCAAACTACGAGTACGATATTTCTAAAAAGTTTAGCTTAGATTCTAAGAATCAAGGACATAAACTAGTTAGACAGTTCAATGAAAGTGCTTGGATGGGCTATTTGACACCTATGGAAGGTGCTATTGAGTACGCAACTAAGTTAAGGAAAGAAGGATATCATTTTGCTGGACTTACATCTATGAGCACTGATGAATATGCCGGCAAAGCAAGGCGTTTAAATTTATTAGAACATTTTGAAACTGCATTTACAAGTTGTCAATGTATTGAAACAGGTGCAGATAAAGACGAGTACTTAACACAATGGGAACCAGGGCATTGGTGGATTGAAGATAAACCCGAAAATGCAGTAGCTGGCATTAAGGCCGGACACAAGTCTATTCTTATTACACATCCGTACAACAAAGACTTTGAGTATCCAGGACTTATTCGAGCAAACGATTGGAAAGAAATATATGAAATTATCACAGGTTGAAAAAGAAGGTACTAAGATTGCAAAAATACTTGCTCCTGCACTTCCAAAAAAAGTAATAGTAGATCCGGTAGTAAAAGAGCTACGAGAGATTAAGAAATTGCTCAAAGACATAGTAAAGCACCTTGACAAGGATTGATAACGATGCTACAATATAAAGCTACAGGAGACTAATATGAAATTCCCCGAACAAAAAAATACAGGTGTAGGCACAGCAGGACTTGCTGGAATTGCACTTATGATATTACACATTACAAGTTACTTAACAGGATGGGCATGGCCTGTTCTGTATATCTTTTTAATCCTTATTGGAATGGGCATGGAGAACAGCAAACGATGAAAGAACTATGGGTAGAGAAGTATCGTCCTAATACAGTAAATGGTTATGTATTTAAGGATGACGCACAACGTAACCAGGTAAACACTTGGATTAAAGAAAAGACTATTCCGCATTTGTTGTTTAGCGGCAATGCAGGCATTGGTAAAACAACGCTTGCTAAATTGCTGTTTAATGAACTTGAAATTCAAGACTTAGATATTTTAGAAATTAACGCAAGTCGTACAAACTCAGTAGATGATGTACGTGACAAGATTGTAAACTTTGTACAAATGATTCCGTTTGGTGACTTTAAAGTTGTACTACTAGATGAGGCTGATTACTTGTCGCCGAACGCACAGGCAGCACTACGTGGTGTAATGGAAGAGTATCATACAACAGCACGTTTCATTCTAACGTGTAACTATCCTAACAGAGTTATTCCAGCTATCCACAGTAGATGTCAAGGCTTTCATATTGCTAAGATTGACCAAACTGAGTTTACAGCAAGAGTTGCAGAGATTCTTATTACAGAAGGTGTAACTCCGGATTTAGATACACTTGACACTTATGTAAAAGCAACATATCCTGACTTGCGTAAGTGCATCAACACAGTACAAATGAATGTACAAGACGGTAGCTTGCTGAAACCTAATGAAGGCGATACAGGCCAAGCTGATTGGAAACTTGATATGGTCGAACTGTTTAAAGCAGGTAAGATCACAGAAGCACGTAAATTACTTTGCGGAACAGTACGTTCAGAAGAGATGGAAGAAGTATATCGTTGGTTGTATGACAACATTGAATTGTTTGGCGATGCCGCACAACAAGATACTGCGGTATTAACTATTAAACAAGGACTAGTTGATCATACATTAGTTGCAGACCCGGAGATTAATTTGGCGGCAACGCTAATAAGATTGGCAAGAATTTAATGGCAGAGTTAAACATCACAGCCGAAATGGACGGCTTCATAGGAATTTTTGATAATGTATTTGAAGACGAATATCTTGATGAGCTTATTAAGTATTTTAATTCAAAAGACGGTATGCAATTTGTAGAACCAACAACTGATCGTATTCCTAGTACTGATAGAGATATGGACGAACTACATTTAGCAGACCCGTTAACTATACAAAAAGTTCCTCCCATGTTTACTGACCATTTCTTTAAACGGTTGTGGGAGCATATATACCCTGCATACAAGAAAGAGTTTGCTGTACTGCAAACAATGAAAATGCAAGGCGAAGGCTTAAAGATGAAGCGTATCAAGCCTGGTAAAGGATTTCATTCTTGGCATTTTGAATCATTCGGGGGAACAGATTCAAGGAAGATTGTAGCACAACTATATATGAATGATATTGACGATGCAGGAGAAACAGAATTCTTGTATCAAAATAAACGCATTGCGCCAAAAAGAAATAGACTTCTTCTTTGGCCCGCAGATTGGACGCATACACATCGTGGCAATCCTCCTATAGGAAAGACTGATAAGTATATTTTAACAACGTGGTTGGAAGAAACAACTAAAGGAAACTAATATGACGTATTTAGTAGGTGATAATTGTATTAAGTGTAAGCATATGGATTGCGTAGAAGTGTGTCCGGTAGATTGTTTTTACGAAGGTGAAAACATGTTAGTTATTAACCCAGATGAATGTATTGATTGTGGCGTTTGTGAACCTGAATGTCCTGCTGACGCAATTTTTGCAGATAATACAATAGAAGGTGCAGAGCTAGATAAATGGATGACTATTAATCAAAAGTACTCTGAAATATGGCCTGTAATTACTGAGATGCGTCCTGACGATGTTCCTCTAGATGCGTTAGAATGGAACGGAGTTCCTAATAAGTACGAAGAGTACTTCAGTGAAACACCCGGAAAGGGAAACTAAATGATTAAAGCAATATTAGCGTGTGACGATTACGGCGGCGTAAGTAAAAAAGGCACACTGCCGTGGCCTAACAATAGCACAGACCTTAAATGGTTTAAAGAAAATACAGCAGGACATATTGTTGTAATGGGATCTACTACTTGGGAAGATCCTAACATGCCGCGGCCGTTGCCTAAGCGTACAAATGTACTTGTAACCACACGCAAGGACGACTATCCAGGTGCCGATGTGTATCTTACAGGTGATTTGAATAACGAATTAAAACATCTTGAATATGCTAATGAAGGTGTTATTACTTGGGTTATTGGTGGTCCTAATATTATCGAACAAACACTAGGTGTTATTGACGAATTTTATATTAGTCGTATTCCAGGGGCTTATGCATGTGACACATTCTTACCATTGCGTAAGATTGAAAGTTTATTTGAACTCA
>Ga0209092_10000829_pt1 | contig 31234 bp, 29 predicted proteins | sample FraStrMetagenome_FD_187446 | JGI IMG/M metagenome (GOLD analysis project Ga0209092, IMG submission 187446) | Marine eukaryotic phytoplankton communities from Arctic Ocean - Fram Strait ARC3M Metagenome (SPAdes) (version 2) | ecosystem: Environmental > Aquatic > Marine > Oceanic | place: Fram...
TTGAGATTTATATACTGATTGAACAGAATTTAAGATTAATGATTGAATTTTTTTAAAACTTCGATAACTTGCTTCATAATTATTAGCTAAACGACATAATATTAATTTATTGTTTCCTTGGCAAATTAGATATTTTACTTTCGCATAATAATTAAAATAAATTTTTAATAAACTATGTGGATTTATTTTTTCACTATCTTTTATTGTGGTACCAATTTTTCGAAATTCAAAAGTCGGATCAATCGTTGTTTTTCGAATTAGTATGCCTTTTTTTTGGTTTTTCGGTGTATGTTTACTTACACGTTTTTTTTTACGAGCTTCTAGTAATTCTTCAATCCTAGGTAGACCTTGAACAATGTCACCCGTAATTTCTTTCTCAAAATTTAATAATCCAATAGTCTGGCCATTTTCTACAAATTCACCGTTTTTACAAAAAACGCTATTAACTTCTTGTTCTAAATAATCTTCAGTTATTGAATGGATACCAATTGTCCGAAAAGGATGTTCTAATAAAGCTACAGAAGCTAATTCTAGACGTGAATCTTGGTTTATTTTAGATGATTTTGGAACTAATTCCGAGCTTTTTATAAAAAGCATAAATACGTTATTAAGTCGAACACGCTCTGTGAAAGGTAAGATGTCACGTCTTTTAGTTTTATAAATTTTATCTTTATGATCTAAATAACCATACCATGGTCTACGGTCCAATCTAGATAATTTAGTTTGCGAACTATTTTCTTTTTTTATTAAAAACTCTCTCACAAAAATGGGAAGACCTGAGGTATAATATTTACCTCGTTTTTTTAAAAGTATCCGTGGAAAATTAACTTTCTTACAAACGTTTCGAAATTGAACATAATAACCTAATCGAGTGGTAATATCGAGATAATTTATATTTAAATGTTCCCTTTTATACAATGAAGATTTATTAAACTTTAAATTTTCAGGAATCCATTTATATTTTAGGTTAATATCATTTACAAAATCTTCATTTTTACATTTAGGGAAGAAATACGGCCGACCTTTCTGAACAGTTATATATTCTCCATTATCAATGATAATTTTACCAGTTTGATTTATATTTATATCATCAATTATAAGATCATTAAGAGTTTTATTTTTAACTTTAGACTTTTCAATTGTGATACAATCATTATTTGAAATTAAAAAAACTTGTTTGTTTTGTTTACATTTCGATTTAAATTTGACTAATTCTAATGATTGTGAGCTCATTATTTCTAAAAAGCCTAAAACAGTATGCGCATTTACAAATTGATTTGACTCTATTATTAAACAAGATTGAATATCCGTATATTTTAAATATGGTGGTAAATAATTGACTAATTGTAACTTTTCACAAAGTAAAAAACTTAAACTATTTTTTTCATCTTTTTTAATGATCTCAATACTTACATTTTCAGGTTTTTCTAATGAGTTTTTTAATTTAAAATCTAATACATTTGTTACTAGATTCATTTCATTACTTTTTTTAATTTTTTGCCCCGAATTATGTAAATAATTGATTTCATTTTTTAAATAAAATACAGAATTTGAACAGGATTTATTCTTAAAAATAGCATTAATAGGTTTCGCTATAGGAACTTCATAAATTTCAAGCGGACGAATTAGTAATTGTGAACCTAGATTTTGATTAAGAACCTCACATACTGATGGTTGAATAATTTCAATTGTATTTAAAATTATTTCTCCAGGATAGAAAATTTGATTGTCTAAATTTTTTATACTATCACTCGTATAAACAATCCCAGGTTTTATAGAAATTTCTTGAACAATATTATTTTTTTCAATAATTTTAACAATTCCTGAAGTTTGCGAGTATACATTTGGTACTATTTCAAAATTATCGGAAATAAAACTATTAACTTCAATCAACACTAAACTATTATCACAGTTTAATGTATGTGTTTCTTCTGACAACCAGATAATTGTTTTATAATAGCGTTTTCGTACATTTTGTAAAAAGTAGACAAAGTTATTTAAATAAGCTATTTTTTTTCGATTTATTTTTTGATTATAATAAGGAATACCGCCTGTTATAGATTTATATTTATTTGTGACTAATGTCGCGAATTTTTTGTGTGAAACATTGGGGATAAAAAACTTCGATTTTTTCGATTCTAAATTTACCAAATAATTTAAATTATTAATTTTTAATAAATAATTTTTTTGATTTATTTCGGACGATAATTGTAAAATATCTGAATTAGTTAAAGAGTAAATATTACTATTAATTTCAAGAATTTGTTCAAATAATCGATTTTCACCTTTAACTAAAGTTATAAAGCCTGAATGTTGATTTACTATTTTGCTTCGAAAAATATAACTGTTTTTATTAAGTTTATGATCTGGGTAAAAATTTAAGAAAGAGTGTAAAGGAGCTTGATAAACTTGTCCATATAAAATCCATAACAGTTTATTTTGAGTTGTTAAACTTAATTTTCTTTTCAATCTTGGCATAAAAATTTCACCAGATGAATTACTTAATATATGCTTTGTCTCAGTTCGAACTTGTTTTATACTTCCAGCTAACTGTCCCAGAATGGAATTTTTTTTTACATATTGATTATCTTTAACAAATAAAATGGTATTACGTGGTAATTCTAATTGTATCGGTTGAATTTTTTTTTCATCTTGGATAATAGATAACGAGCCCGAACTTTCTGTTAATAATACATTTTCACCTCGATTTGTCCGTAAGGTAGAAGTTTTTAAAACTTCAGAAAACATTATAAATCCATTTATTGGGCTTATAAGTTGCTGATTTGCTTCAGACGTAAAAATCCCGCCGGTATGAAAAGTTCTCATTGTTAATTGAGTTCCAGGTTCTCCGATGGATTGGCCTGCAATAATACCGATGGCTTCTCCCATATCGACTAAATTTTCACTCGCTAAATCCCAACCATAACATTTTTGACAAATAGATCGATATAAAGAACAAGTTAATGGAGATCGAATGTAAAATTTTTCAATTTTTCTTTGTTTAAATGTCCTAATTAGATTCGGAGTTATTTGAGTATTAATTTCTGCAATTAATTCGTTTGTTTTCGGATCATAAATAGGTTTATTAATTAAACGACCAAGTATTCGTTCATAAAATGATTCAATAATTTGGAGATTACTATCTGTATTGAGTAAAAGAAATGAATGAGGTGTTAAACAATCTTTTTCTCGAATGATAATATCTTGCGCTACGTCAATTAATCGACGAGTTAGATATCCAGAATTAGCAGTTTTTAAAGCGGTATCAACAATCCCTTTTCTTGCTCCATAACCCGACATTAAATAATCAGTAATAGTTAAACCTTCCCGAAAATTCTTCTTAATCGGTAAATTCATAATCTCACCACTAGGATCCGACATTAAACCTCTCATACCCACTAATTGACGCACTTGAGAGAGATTCCCACGTGCACCTGAAAATGCCATTATATAAACTGAATTTAATGGATCATATTGTTTAAAAAAAGAGACTACTTCATCTTTTAATAATTCACTTGTAATATTCCAAGTGTCTATAATTTTTTGAAATCGTTCTACATCTGTAATTTTTCCTTTAAGATAAATCTTTTCCGTATTTAATATCTCTTGATTTGCACTTTGCAACATGGAGTTTTTTATAAAAGGAACACGTAAATCTTCAATACTAATTGATATACCCGCTTGTGTGGCATATTTGAAACCTAAATATTTTAATTCATCTGCTAAAAAACAAGCTTTAATCGAGCCATACTTAGTAAAACTCCATGATAAAATTTGTTTTAATTGCTTTTTACTAACTAATGTATTTTGATAAGTATAATTTTTCATAAAAATTTTACGTTTTAATTATTTCAAAGAATTTATTAAATTCTATAACTAGTTTATTCATATAATCTCTAATGTTTTTTGAATCGTATAATTAAAAATTACGCGACCAGTTGTTGTTTGTAGATATTTGACAATAACTTTTCCGTCACGATCTTTTCTAATTTGAAGATTTTCATAATACTCTATAGAGGTAGAATCGCTTAATTTTATTTTCTGGATTATTTCTGATGATTTATCTAAATCTTTATCGTATCTAACCCAGATTGAAGAATGTAATTCAATTTGATCTTGATTGTAAGCCAAAATAACATCTTCTAAATTCATAAAATAATGGGCTGAACCTGATAAGTTTTGAATATTATTAACTGTTAAATAATAACAACCTAACACCATATCTTGGCTCGGCATAATAATTGGATCACCGTTTGCAGGTGATAAAAAATTATAAGGTGCCAACATTAACATATAACATTCTGCTTGTGCTTCAAAAGATAGAGGTACATGAACGGCCATCTGATCCCCGTCAAAATCAGCATTAAAAGCTGAACAAACCAAGGGATGTAATTTAATTGCTCGACCTTGAACTAGAACAGGTTCAAATGCTTGAATACCTAATCTGTGTAATGTTGGTGCACGATTTAAAAATATTGGGTGATTTCCTAAAACTTCTTCTAAAACCGGATCAATAAGTGGTTCGTTTTGTTGTATTAAATTTTTAGCAACTTTCATGTTGCTCGCTAATCCTTGGTTTATAAGTTCCCGAATAATAAAAGGTTGAAATAATTCTGTAGCCATTTCATAAGGTAAACCACATTGATTAAGTTTCAAATTTGGACCAACCACAATTACAGAACGTCCTGAATAATCAACTCTTTTTCCTAGAAGATTTTGTCTAAATCGTCCATGTTTTCCTTTAATAATATCGGACAACGATTTTAAAGGTCGATTATTTGCACTTAGAGCTATTTTACCCCGTTTACCATTATCAATCAATGTATCAACCGCTTCTTGTAACATTCTTTTTTCGTTTCGAATGATTAATTGAGGTGCATCAATTTCTAATAATCTTAATAACCTATTATTGCGTGTAATAACTCTTCTATATAATTCATTTAAATCTGAGGTAGCAAACCGCCCTCCTTCAAGTTGAATCATTGGTCTTAATGCAGGAGGTAATACAGGTAATATCGATAAAATCATCCAGGCTGGGTTAGAACCTGTTGCTAGTAAATTTTCTAAAATACGAATTCTTTTGATTGCCTGGTCTCGTAGTTTATATATTCTGTGCTGTTCCCACTTTCTAAACCATTTTGAACTTTGGTAGAAAGGGTGCTCTTTAATTAAAACACGACTACAATAATTAATAAAGTTTCGAGTATCTTTTATTTCATAATTTAAATTTAATTTTTCTAATTCTTTTTTAATTATTACAGCTCCAATCAAGTAATTAGGTGTTGTGCGAATTAGATATTTCGGTGTATTGTACTGTGTTAATAATTTTTTTGGTTTTGGTTCAGGTTTTCTTGGATAACCTGTAAAACCAAGTCTACGGCTCTTCCTATAAAGTTGAAAATCCCAATGTAATCCATAAAAAGTTATTTCATCATCTGCAATAAAATAAGCTAAAGAAGCTAATTTTATTCGTTGAATTCGTTCATCGGTAGCATTTACTTCACCTGATTTCAAGGGTTTTAATTTGTCAATGTCTGGGTAGTAAATTAGAACACCTGTGTCAATTTTTTTCTCACATTGTTCAATTTCAAGTAGCAAAGCCATATAATTCGGACGGCTATTAACATACCAAATGTGTGTCACCGGGTAAACCAAATTAATATGGCCCATTCGATGACGTCGCACTCTTGATTCTGTTAATTCAACACCGCATCTATCACAAATTAGACCTTCATATCTTACGCGTTTGTATTTACCACAAGCACATTCTAAGTTTTTATTTGGCCCAAAAATACGTTCACAGAATAGACCGTCCATTTCGGGTTTAAATGTTCGATAATTTATAGTCTCAGACTTTTGAACTTCTCCAATAATTTGACCATTAGGCAATATACGCTGGCCCCATTGTTTTATTCGAGTTGGAGAAGCTAATTTAATTTTTATGTAATCAAATTCTTTTTCAAATCGTACCATTTTTCCGTTAAATTAAATTTATTAAAATAAAATATTATTTATATTTGATGTAGGTGGGAATGTTTTTGTCATCGGGTCATAATTTTCCATTAAATTTACTTCAATTTCACATGTTTTATTTGAACTGAATTTTTCTAATCGATAGGTACTAATATCCAATCCAATAGATCTTAACTCTTGTAATAAAACTTTAAATGATTCTGGGATTCCAGATGTTGGGATTGTTTGACCTTTCACAATAGCATTTAAAGTATCATTTCGACCTTGCATGTCATCTGATTTGATGGTTAAAAGTTCTTTTAATGTATAAGCTGCACCAAATCCTTCCAAAGCCCAAACTTCCATTTCCCCAAATCGTTGACCTCCGTGTTGAGCTTTTCCTCCTAATGGTTGCTGGGTTACTAAAGAATATGGTCCTGTAGCTCGAGCATGCATTTTATCGTCAACTAAATGAATCAACTTTAACATATATGCATTCCCGATCGTAATTGGATTGTCAAATTCTTTTCCAGTCCGACCGTCTAATAAAACCATTTTACCTGGAGAATAAGGATTAAATAACCACGCTTCATTTTTTTCTAAAGAAGCTTCCCGTAATTTTTTATTAATCAAAATTCGTGAAACTTCTTGACCATATAATTCGTCAAAAGGTAAAATTTTAAACCGTCGATTCAATTTGCTACCTGCTAGACCTAATAAACATTCATATAATTGTCCAACATTCATTCGAGATGGAACTCCTAGTGGATTTAGGATAATGTCAACAGGTGTCCCATCGGGTAGAAAAGGCATATCTTGTCTTGCTAATATACGAGAAATTATCCCTTTATTACCATGTCGGCCTGCAATCTTGTCGCCTACTTGAATTTTTCTTATCTGTGCTATAAATACTTGAATTTTTTCAAATTCGTAAGCTAATTTATTCTTTCGTCTAAAAATTATTGTTCTAATTACTCGACCATATTCACCGTTAGGCATTCTAAAGGAACTGTCACGAACACCTTTAGATTTAGCTCCAAAAATTGCTCTAAGTAATTTAGCTTCAGGTAATTGTTCTGAATCATCTTTTGGACTAACTTTACCTACTAAAATATCACCAGGTTTTACAAATGTTCCTATAGATACGATTCCATCTTCATTTAAATGTTGAATATCTGAAGGATTTATATTTGGAATATTATTAGTGGCTTGTTCTCTACCTTCACTAGTTAAACTAACTTCAATCTCGTATCGTTCAATATGGATTGAAGTAAATACATCATCATAAACTAATCGTTCATTAATTAAAATAGCGTCTTCAAAGTTATAGCCTTGCCATGGCATATAAGCTACAATAATATTCTGTCCTAATGCTAACTCCCCACCATTTATACTAGGTCCATCCGCAAGAATTTGTCCGGATTTAACTTCTTCTCCTTTCCAAACAATTGGTCGTTGATTTATACAGGTTTCTTGGTTTGATCTTTGATATTTTTGTAATCGGTACTCAGATTTTCTACCTGAATTTTCTGTTACAATAACTTTTTTAGAACTTACAAAGTGTACAGTACCAGATTTAATTGCATTTATAGTCAAACCTGAATCAGCAGCAATCTGATTTTCTAATCCGGTTCCAATAATAGGTCGTTGAGGAATAAGAAGCGGTACGGATTGTCGTTGCATATTTGAACCCATTAGTGCTCGATTTGCATCATCATGTTCAAAAAATGGTATTAATGAAGCTGCTGCTGATACAACTTGGACTGTTGAAATAGCTATGAAATCAATTTCAGAAGGACTTACCGTTATAAAATCTTGTTTGTATCTAACAGGTATAGAACTTTTAGTTAAATAATTTGCTCGATTTGTTGATATATCGGCTGGTGCGATTTTATAAAAATCTTCGATGTCAGCTGTCAAATAAATAGGATTCCCTGTCTTGATAACTTTACCATTAATAACTCGCCAAAAAGGAGTTTCTAAAAACCCTGACTCATTAACTCGCGCACAAGTAGTTAGAGACGCAATCAAACCTACATTCTGTCCTTCTGGTGTTTCTATGGGGCAAATTCGACCATAATGACTGGGATGAATATCACGAACAGCAAAACTAATCCGGTCTCTATCAAATCCACCAGGTCCTAACCCACTAATTCTTCGTTTATGAGTTAAAGAAGCTAATGGATTAGTTTGATCCATATATTGAGATAGCTGACTAGAACTAAAGAATTCTTTTACTGTAGCTGATATCACATTTGAACTTAAGATTAATGGTGATTCTGCTTTGTAAACTTGACTTAAAATTTTTCTCGATAATCTTTGAAACCCTATTCTAAACAATTGTTGCATAAGCTCACCGATAGATCGAACTCTTCTATTTTTTAAGTGATCTATATCATCACTAGCCGTTTTTGTAATAGATAATTTTATTAAATAATCTAGGATGGCAAAAATGTCTTCATAAGTAATAGTCGAAATTTCTTGTGAAATTTTCAAATCCAATCTTTGGTTTAACTTATAACGCCCAATTTTACCTAAACGATAATAACGTGAATCAAAAATTCTTGAAAATTCTGAAAGATTTTTATATGAATCATCGATATTAAATCGGAGCAACGGATTATTAGAATTTATTGAGGTCGTTAGAAGTGGTTTATTAAAATAAAAAAAGTCAGAATGTTCTAAATTTTTAGAAATCTCTAAATCCTTTAATCCCATTTCTCTAAGTAAATGACTTATCGGTTTTTTTGTTATTTTATCAATTTGAATAACAATATCGTCTTCGTATCGATTTGTGATTGGATATTTATATACATCAACTTTTTTATCACGTAAAAATCCGAACCTTACCCATGAACCATATTCGGGAATCAATGTTGCTGTATAAAGATCTTTTCCTTCATATTTATATCTGTAGATATCTTTTTTCTCAAAATAGTCTTTATTTTTGATAATATCACTTCTTCGATATTTTTTAATTATTGGAAAATAAATAATTGATTTCAAATTTTTACTCTCTTCAAAAATGGTTCTATAGAGTTTAATCTGATTCAATTTTCGATTAATTCTAGTTTTTAAAAAATTTAAGTCTTCAACTTTTTCCAATTTCTTTATCATCTCATCAAAAACTAAGATTTGATTAGTAACTAGAAATGCTTTTGTTTTTTTTTGGTACAATTGAATAATTTTATTATATTTATGGATTTTCTGTTGATACAAGGTAAAATATTTTATATTAATCTCATTATCATAAAGTTTATTTAATTGATTAAAATCAAAGTCAAGTCCTATTTGTTTTGCAAAAATCTCAGTTAATTCTTCAAAATTTAACGTTTCTTTAGTTAATAATAAATTAACTCGCTGAATTTTACTTTCATATAATAATTGAGTATCTTTGTTATCGAAGGTGTTAGAAGAAAATGATTTACCATTAGTTTTTAATTCGTTATTTATAATAAAAGCTTGTAACACTTGATATTTTATGACAGATTTTAAAAGACTATTTAGGTAATCTAGTATATTTGCAGTTCTTCTATCATTAATGTCAATTTTGATAATAAGCTGAGATTTAAAAATATTTAAAACTTTCAAAAAATTTTTAATTCGTTGATATCTCGATTTATTTGTTAAAGTTTTTGAAATAATTGTATAAACCTTAAAAAATTCAATGAAATTCAAACAATCATCAATATATTCTACTTTATGTGGATTTTGTGAAAAATGGGGTTTTTCAAAAATTGGAGATAAAGACAAGATGTTAGGGTTCTTAAGTATACCGAAAGATGTTTGGGTAAATGGGCGAACTTTGTGAAAATCATTTGATAACGTCAGCTTATTTAATTTTCGTCGTTTTTGTTTTTTATTTTTTTCAAAATAAACACCTGGACTCCGTATCACCTGACTTACTATAATCCTTTCACATCCATTAATAATAAATGTCGCTGCTGTTGTCATCAACGGTAAATTAGCTAAAGGAAGACGGCCTTGTCGCATAACCATATTACTACGTTTATTACGCATTTCAATAGGCATAATAAGTTGTGCAACATAATTTGCAGTATAACGTTTCGCACTTGAAGCATTATAAATAGGTTTGACTAATTTATATTCTTGACCAAAGAAAATATATTCAATATTTCCACTAAAATCTAATATAGAAGAAAAGTTTGTAAGCTCATCTTTTAACCCTTCAGAAATAAACCAGCAAAAACTTATTCTTTGCATTTCAATAAAATCAGGTAAGGCTGTTATATAATTCATATTTTTTTTCATATTAAGAAAATTTAATTTTTTTTATGAAAAGGAATGTTATGTATTTTAAAATAAAAAATGTTAAGAAAATTCAATTAATAAATTTTCTCAACTAAAAATTATTTTTATTAATTTATTTAAATATATTTTAATTTGAAAGCAAGTTGTGCTTTTTTACGGGCAGCTGTATTAATATGTAAGATATTTTTTTTTGATGCTTTATCCATAAGACTATACAGCATACTTAGTACGATTTGCGCACTAACTTTATCTTGAGGATTTTTTGATGCTTTATAAATTTCTATTTGTTTGAAAAACACTTTAATTAATGTTCTAATTGAACTTTTATAAAATCGATTTTGTAGACGATTTCTTTCATTTATTCGAATACGTTTTAATGCTGATTTAGTATTAGCCATAAAAATACTTGTTGGTTTATAATTTTTTATATTAAAAATGAAAATTCTTAATTTATAATATATTGAGTTATATCAATATACTATATTTAATTAAATTTTTGAAGTTATTAAAATAAAATTTTAAGACTTTTTTTAATCTGTCTAAAACCTTGATAAGATAGAATTTTTTAGGCAATATATTATATTAAAATATTATTAAAAACTCATTATTTTTTAAAAATTTATATGGCAAAAAGTAAAGGTGCTAGAATTTTAATTACTCTAGAATGCATAGACTGTCGTTCAAACATTAATAATAAAAGATCTGCAGGTGTTTCACGTTATTTAACAGAAAAAAATAGACGAAATACCCCAGAACGAATAGAACTTAGAAAATATTGTTCTCATTGTAATAAACCCACTATACATAAAGAAATTAAATAAATTATGTTACCACAAAAACAGAAACTTTCACCAATCGGTTTAAATCAAAAAATTGATTATAAAGATATTGATTTATTAAAACTATTTATTACTGAACAAGGAAAAATTCTCCCACGTCGTGCTACAGGCGTAACGGTTCAACAACAACGTCAATTAGCAAAAGCTATTAAAAGAGCAAGAAATTTGGCGATATTACCATTTGTAGCTTCAAATTCAATTTAAAAAGTGGTCGATTTTGTACCACTAAATATAATAAATTGCTATTAACGAAAAATATAGTAACTTTCGTTTTATAATGTTTGTTAATATCAATCTATTTATTCTTACTGTAAGGAAATATATCATGGGACGTAGTCAACGAAATGATAATTTTATCGATAAAACATTTACTATAGTTGCTGATATACTTTTAAAAATTCTTCCTGCAAGTAAACAAGAAAAACAAGCTTTTTTTTATTATCGGGATGGTATGTCAGCACAATCGGAAGGGGAATATGCGGAAGCTTTAGAAAATTATTACGAAGCTTTGCAATTAGAAGAAGATCCGTACGATCGAAGTTATATTCTATATAATATTGGACTAATATACTCAAGTAATGGAGAATATGTACAAGCTTTGGAATATTATCATCAGGCTTTAGAATTAAATTTAAACCTTCCACAATCATTAAATAATATTGCAGTTATTTATCATTACCAAGGTGTAAAAGCCTCGAACAAACAAAATTTAGAAATCGCCAAAGGATTATTTGATAAAGCTGCGGAATATTGGCGACAAGCGATTAAGTTAGCCCCAAATAATTACATTGAAGCTCAAAATTGGTTAAAAACAACAGGCCGTTTGACTTCTGATACACTTTACTAGTAAATAAAAATTGTAGTTTTGAGCTAGTTAATTCAAGAATTCAAACTACTTTGTTGTACAATTCTATACAGTTAATAAATGTTAAATTTGTTATTATTTTGAATAATACATTAAATTCTGAAAGTATATTTATTCTTAAATATTTAAATATGTTAACTCAAAATGGTAAACAATAGTATAAATAAAGGTGTCATTATTCAAATTATTGGTCCTGTATTAGATATCAAATTTTCAGAAGGAAACTTACCACCTATTTACAGTGCAATTGAAATTACATCGGACGACGGTGATGTAAATATTGTTGAAGTTCAACAATTACTTGGTGATAATAAGATTCGAGCAGTATCTATGCGTTCAACAGACGGCTTAAAACGTGGTGCTGAAGCTATCGATTTAGGTGTACCTATTACAGTTCCAGTAGGTATAACAACATTAGGTCGAATCTTTAATGTAATTGGTGAACCAGTAGATAACCAAGGTGATGTTTCATTAGACGAAACTTTACCAATTCATCGTGATGCTCCTGCATTTACTGAATTAGAAACAAAGCCTTCAATTTTTGAGACTGGTATTAAAGTAGTAGATTTATTAGCACCATATCGTCGTGGTGGTAAAATTGGTTTATTTGGAGGAGCTGGTGTAGGTAAGACAGTATTAATTATGGAATTAATTAATAATATTGCAAAAGCACATGGTGGCGTATCTGTTTTCGGGGGTGTTGGTGAACGAACTCGTGAAGGTAACGATTTGTATGAAGAAATGAAAGAATCAGGTGTGATTAATGAAAAAAACTTCAAAGAATCTAAAGTAGCTTTAGTTTATGGTCAAATGAATGAACCTCCCGGAGCGCGTATGCGTGTGGGTTTAACAGCATTAACTATGGCAGAATATTTCCGTGATGTTAACAAACAGGATGTATTATTATTTATTGATAATATTTTCCGTTTTACACAAGCAGGTTCGGAAGTATCTGCATTATTAGGTCGTATGCCTTCAGCAGTAGGTTATCAACCAACTTTAGCGACAGAAATGGGTGCTTTGCAAGAACGCATTACATCAACAACTCAAGGTTCGATTACTTCTATTCAAGCTGTGTATGTACCGGCTGATGATTTAACAGATCCAGCTCCAGCCACTACATTTGCTCATTTAGATGCTACAACAGTATTATCACGTAATTTAGCTGCAAAAGGTATTTACCCAGCAGTAGATCCTTTAGATTCTACATCAACAATGCTACAACCTGGTATTGTTACAAGTATTCATTATGAGATAGCTGAAACTGTAAAAGAAACTTTACAACGTTATAAAGAATTACAAGATATTATTGCAATTCTAGGAATTGATGAACTATCAGAAGAAGATCGTTTAACAGTAGCAAGAGCTCGTAAAGTAGAACGTTTTTTATCACAACCTTTCTTCGTAGCTGAAATCTTTACAGGATCACCTGGTAAATACGTAAGTTTAGAAGATACTATTAAAGGTTTTACTATGGTACTAAAAGGTGAATTAGACGATTTACCTGAGCAAGCTTTTTATCTAGTAGGTAATATTGATGAAGCGATTGCAAAAGCAGAAACTCTAAAATAAGGAGTATTAAATATGGCTATGAACATTCGCGTTCTAACTCCAGATAGAGTAATTTGTTCTACAACAGCAGATGAAATAATTTTACCAGGTTTAACTGGTCAAATTGGTATATTAGATGGTCATGCATCACTAATTACAGCTTTAGATACTGGTTTATTGAGAATTAAATTAGATGAAAAGTGGACACCAATTATTTTATGTGGCGGATTGGCAGAAATCGATCAAAATCGTGTTACGATTTTAGTAAATGACGTAGAAGAATTTATTACTTTAGAATTGACTGAAGTTACTAAAGAATTAGAAAAAGCAACATTAGCAGTAGAAATAGCTGAAACTAGCAAAGCTAAATTAGATGCTTCAATGGAATTGAAAAAAGCAACAGCCCGTTTAGAAGCAGTAAACTATTTATCATAAATCAAATATGAAAAGTATTTTAATTAAAATACTTTTCATATTTTCTACAATTTGTTTAAAGATTTTGATTTATTTTTAGTATGTTGTATATTGTTAATTAGTATTAAATATTAACATTCCAAAATCTAAACTTATGTTAACAAACTCAGATTTTAATTTTAAAAATAATCAGACTTTAACACTTGAATTACCTTTTTCTGAACATATCGAAGAGTTAAGACAACGTTGTTTCCATATATTTTGGATTATATTAATTTTAACTTGCATAGCATTTTTTGATGTTAAATTTTTAGTGAAAATATTAGAACTTCCTGTTAATAATGTAAAATTCTTTCAGTTATCACCTGGTGAATATTTTGTTTCCACTGTAAAAATTTCTTTTTATACAGGGTTACTTTTTGGTAGTCCATTTGCAGTAGGCCAAATTATACTATTTTTATTACCTGGATTAACAGAAAAAGAAACTAAAATTATATTACCATTACTTTTAAGTTCTTTGATGTTATTTGGATTAGGATTAGTTTTTTCTTATTATGCATTAATTCCTGCTGCCTTAAATTTTTTCTTAAATTATAGTGATGAAGTTATTGAGCCCCTTTGGTCATTTGATCAATATTTTGAATTTATTCTAGTTCTTTTTTATACTACAGGGTTAGCTTTTCAAATACCTATTATTCAAATACTATTAGGTTTATTAAATATTGTATCTGCTAAACAGATGTTAGATGCATGGCGTTATATAGTTTTATTATCAACTATTATAGGAGCTATTTTAACTCCATCTACAGACCCATTAACACAATTATTATTATCACTTGCTATATTGTTGTTATATTTTTCAGGAGTAGGTATCCTGTTTTTAATAAAAAATTAATTTATTCTACATACTTAAAAAGTATATAATTCATGGCAACTAACAAGTTTTTTAAAAGTCTTTTATTTACTTTAACGATTGCTATAAGTTTATTTGGTTTTTGTATTGAAAATTCTTCAGCTTATCCAGTATTTGCACAACAAGGTTATGCGAATCCAAGAGCTGCTAATGGTAAGTTAGCTTGTGCTAATTGTCATTTGAATCAAAAGGCCATTGAAATTGAAGCTCCTCAAGCTATACTTCCTAACTCGGTCTTTGAAATTGAAGTAAAAGTACCTTATGACTTAAGTCGTCAACAAATAGGAGCAAATGGTAAAAAAGCAGATTTAAACGTCGGTGGTATTGTAATTCTACCAAAAGGTTTTAAATTGGCTGCTAAAAATCAAATTTCGAATGAAATAAAAGCGAAAAATAAAGGTGTATTTATTTCACCATATAGTACAGAATACGACAATATATTAGTTGTGGGACCAATAGCAGGTAAAAAGCACCAAGAGCTTATATTTCCTGTAGTAGCACCGGATCCATCAAAAAACTCGGAAGTTAAATATTTAACATATCCTTTATATGCTGGTGGAAACCGAGGAAGAGGTCAAGTTTACCCAACGGGAGAAAAAAGTAATATAAATTCATTTGGAGCAGTTCAAACTGGTCAAGTATCTGAAATTGTAACTTCAGAGAAAGGTGAGTCTAAAATTATGATAATAAATTCTAATGGTACTCAAACATCACAAGCCGTTCCTGCAGGTTTAAAATTACTTGTAAAACAAGGCGATTTAGTTAAAGCAGACCAACCATTGAATATTGACCCAAATGTTGGTGGGTTTGGTCAAGAAGAAACTGAAATTGTATTACAGAACCCATTACGAATTATTGGCTATTTAGCATTTTGTTTCTGTGTTTTATTAACCCAAATTTTCTTAATTTTAAAGAAAAAACAATTTGAAAAAGTACAGGCTGCTGAACTGAATTTTTAATAAAAAAAGGAATGACGTATTTATGATTTGTCATTCCTTTTTTATTTTCTTACGCATTAAAATTAATATAGTTCTTCTTCTTGATTAACTAAAATTTTACAATCAGATCTAGGGTATGCAATACAAGTTAATACAAATCCATCATCTATTTGATCATCATCTAAAAACGTTTGTTCTGATTGATCAATTTCTCCCTCTACGACTTTACCTGCACACGTAGAACAAGCTCCGGCTCGACATGAATAAGGTAATTCAATGCCTTGTTCTTCAGCTGCATCTAAAATAAAAATATCACTGCCACAATCAATTACGGTATCAATATTATGTTCTTCACTTAATAATGTTACTTTGTAAGTTGCCATATCTAATTCCTTAATTCTATAATTTATAAAGTAAAATGTGAAAAAATACTTATAATAATTTTTTACTATTGCTTATTATACTATACAAAGTAAATACAAATAAATTTTTTAAATTTAATTAAAACGTTGTTTCAAACGACTTGCTTTACCTCGTAAATTTCTTAAATAATAAAGTTTTGCTCGACGAACTTTTGACGATCGTAATACTTCAATCGAATCTACTTTTGGAGAATGGATTAAAAAAACTCGTTCAATTCCAATTCCTTGTAAAACTTTTCGAACTGTTATTGTTGTATTTATCGAGCTATTTTTTTTAGCTATGATAGTTCCTTCATAAAATTGAATTCGTTCTCGATCTCCTTCAATGATTTTAACTCCGATTTTAACGTTATCTCCAATTCTAACTTTTGGAATTTCTTTTTTTAGAAACTGATCTTGTAAATTCTTAATTATTTCTTGATGATTTAAATGAGGCATATCGTTTTACTAAAATTTTAAATACTTTGTTTATTATAATATTACATTTATTAAAAAAAAAACAATATACAAAAAAATTTAAATGCATCCGACTGGGTTCGAACCAGCGACGTTCCATAGGAAAACGGATTATGAGTCCGGTGCCTTCAACCACTCGGCCACGAATGCATGTTTGGAGCTGATGGGAATTGAACCCATGTCCATCTAAAAACACTTAAAATACTCGTTCACAGGTTTAGTTCAGTAAATCGAACATTTGTAGCTAATCAGTGTTATTCTAAACTATAAAAAAATTAAAAGCTAGTTATAGTGAAAAAAATTTTTACTAAAAAAGTAATGATTTTTTATGCAAATACTTCTTTACGATTAAACGGCATAATATTGTTAGCAGTTGTTATAAGTTTGTATGTTTTTACGAAGGATACATGCTTCGACCTGTATCATATTTCAAATAAATTTAAATGTCGAAACCAGAACAGCCCCTAAAGTTCATTTTAATAAATGTAAACTAAAATAAGCATGAAGGGAATCGAACCCCCGACTTTCAGAATCGGAATCTGATGCTCTATCCACTGAGCTACATGCCTTGCGGATTATAATTTGTTAATTTAAAATTTATTTTTATTGCTGTAAAAAGTATCGTAGTATAATAATAGGTAAAAATTTTATTTGTTAATACTATTAAATATAGTAGTGATTGATCCTTGAGGTCCCTTATAAAATTTACGGGACCTAAGAAAAATTTTTAATAATAGATTTTACCACCACCCCATTTTTCTGTCACAATTTTTGGTTGTAACATTATATGACCAGCAATTGAATATAAATCTTCATCTGTAATTGATCTCATACGTGGATAAAGATCTGCACTTTTAATACTTGGGTGAACTTCAGCAATTGATTCTAACCCATCATAAGTAACAGGATTTTTTAAATAATCTACTAAAGCTGCGATATTATCTCGACGTGGTGTAGCTAAGCTTAATGCTTCAGGGTCTAAACCTACATTTGGATTTGTTTTTGTTACACCACCAACATGACAAGCCCCACATGTAGCATTAAATAAACGTTTTCCTCGTTTAACTTGTTCTGGGGATAGTACAGTTGTATTTCCTGAACCATCTACAGTTACTGTACGTGTTGCTTCGTCTAAATCAATTGCAGACGCATCAGTTAGAAATAAACCAAAACTACAAAAGACTAATAACGTCCAAAATAGAGAATATTTTTTAAACATAATTTTTTAAAAAAACTTTTACAAGTTTGAAACCAAGAAAATAGAAATTAAGTTTATTAATTTTTATCTGTTTTATTATTTTTAAATTTTGCAATGTTAGACAATAAGCCACGTAATCTAATATTTTCCCATCCTGCAACAAGCAAAGAGGCAATAATTAGTACTTGACTAAATAATAAAATTGGGTCTAAACGCCATCCATGTACAATTAGAATACAACTATATAATAATCCGATAGTTGCAAAAAAGATATCTTCATCTCTAGCAACTTCAGGTTTAACTATACGAAGTAAATAGAGTAGAATTACCCCAAATCCTAATATAAAACCTAATATAATATTCGGACCGAAACCAATATTTATCATGAAATTAATTATCTTAAATTAACTATAATCGATAAATTGAAAAATTATGAACGTGTAACTCGATCACTTTTGCTAATGATAACTAAGGCAATCGCAATTAGTGATACAACAAGGCCGCCTGCGACTAAACTAGAGATAAAATTTGCTAATGAAGTTGTCATTTCTAATTCCGTTTTATTATAAATAAAAATTAAAAATAGTAAGAAAATAGTATAATTAACTATGGTACTAATTGTATCAGTTTTTGAAAAAAAAACCAATTAATATTATTTTATAAATTATTTGAATAATAAATTTTAAATAGGTACAGCTTTAATACTAATTTATTGATTAAATTTCATGCTGCTATCTTACAATTCTGACATAATAAATTTTTTAATAAATCATAAAAAAGACTATACCCTTCTTAACTATACTAAATTTCTGACAAATAAGCAATTATAAATCTCAAAAAATTAAATTTTGTTGATTAAATCAATTTAGTATATCTAAAAATTAAAAAGATGAGAACTCCAGCATAAAAGATAGATTCATTATTATTTGTAAGAACCATTAGACTCTCTTGTTATTTTTCTATTAGTCCATTATAATATTAAATAAATGATAATAAGCCCGGATAGCTCAGTTGGTAGAGCAGTGGATTGAAGATCCTCGTGTCACCAGTTCGAATCTGGTTCTGGGCATTTAATTGTAGTTTTTAAATTTTGTAAACTTTGCTTCAAAAATTAATTTAATATTGCCGATGGGACCATTTCGATGTTTTGCAATAATTAATTCAGCGAGATCCATCTCTATTGAATTTGTATTATAATAGCTGTCTCGATATAACATTAATACAAGATCTGCGTCTTGTTCAATCGAACCACTTTCGCGTAAATCAGATAAAATAGGTCTTTTGTTCACTCGATTTTCTACATTTCTACTTAATTGTGAAAGTGTAATAATCGGAACTTTAAATTCACGCGATAAATTTTTCAACGCCCTAGTAATTTGAGATAATTCCTGGACTCTGTTGTCAGACTGAAAATTTGAGTTTTCCATTAATTGTAAATAATCTATAATAATTAGTCCAATGTTATTTTGTTCAAAAATAATTTTTTTGATTTTTGAACGTATATCAGAGATTGAAAGATTTGGCGTATCATCGATAAATAATGGCAACGATGATAAAGTTTTGATCACGTTATTTAAATTTGACCAATCATTTGCATCTAATTGACCTGTTTTTAATCGGGCATTTGTAATCTCAATCTCATTTGCTAATAAACGATAAGTTAATTGTTCTTTCGACATTTCTAAGCTGAAAAATAAAATGGGACATTTATAAATTTTAAGAATATTTATTGCTATATTAAGACAAAATGCAGTTTTCCCCATTGATGGTCTGCCTGCAACAATTATTAAGTCAGATTTTTGAAATCCTTGAGTAAGTGAATCTAAATCATAAAATCCTGATGCTATTCCAGGTAAAGTAGGGTTTAAAGACTTTTGTTTTAAATCTAAAAAAACATTTGAAAGTAATTCTGCACTACTTAGAATTTCAAAATCTCGTCTATTATCTGTTAAATTAAAAAAATGTTTTTCTAATTCGTCAAAAATATTATCTAAAGGAATATTTGTAATATAACTAGAATTAATAGTTTTATAACCTAATTGAATTAATAAACGTCGTAAAAATTTATCATGAATAATATTAATATATTCTTCGAGGTAAACTAAATTAGGAATTTGATTAATTAATTCACTAAGTACCTTTATACCTCCGATTCTTTCTAATAATCCTTGGTCTTTTAAAAATGTTATTAATGATAAAATATCAATAGAATTTTTATTTTGATAAAGATAAATTATTGCTTTATATATTTCTTGGTGATTCTTAAAATAAAAAGTTTCAATAGTAAGTTTTCTTAAAGTAATTTCAATAGCTTCTGTACTTATTAAAAGACTACTTAGGATAACTTTTTCTGCTAAAAAATTATGAGGTAAGTAAGTATGAACAGAGATTCTTGTTTCTTGTTTCTTTTCAAATTTTTGCATATTTTAAGTTTAAGATTTATGTTCTTTAATCTATTTTAAACTATTGCTTTTTTAGAGAATAAATATACTATCTAATATACAATAAGCGTCCTTAGTTCAGTTGGTAGAACGCTAGTCTCCAAAATTAGATGTCGAGGGTTCAAGTCCTTCAGGGCGCGTTTCTCTTCTTGTAAGAGGTTTTTATTCCAATAAATAGAATTACCCTAGTTTTAAAAGAAGTTTTTAGGTATTTTAAAATCTAAATAAAATTTAGATGCTTAGAATAATTTAAAAATTAAATTCACTTAATGTTATATTTCGAATTAATGATTAGTGTCGTTTAATAAAACTATTAAATGACTCATTATAAATCATTATATTTTTAGTAAAAACTTATCGACTAATTTATGCCAAAAAAAATAACAGCTTTAATCAAATTAGCTTTACCTGCAGGTAAAGCTACCCCCGCTCCACCTGTTGGACCAGCTTTAGGACAACATGGTGTAAATATAGCAGCATTTTGTAAAGAATATAATGCAAAAACAGGTGATAAGGCAGGTTTAATTATTCCAGTAGAAATTTCTGTCTATGAAGATAGAAGTTATACATTTATTCTTAAAACACCTCCAGCATCAGTTTTATTGGCAGAAGCTGCAAAAATTAAGAAAGGTTCATCAACACCGAATCGAATAAATGTGGGTTCAGTTACAAAAGCTCAATTAGAAGAAATAGCAAATATCAAATTGCCTGATTTAAATACTACTAAAATTAATAGTGCAATGAAAATTGTTGAAGGGACTGCTCGTAACATGGGTATCTCCATTGTAGATTAATCTACATTTTATAAGCTCATTAATAAAAAAATTAAATGCGAAAATTATCACGTCGTCAAAAAGATATTCGTAAAAAGACTGAGAATAGTGCCTACTCAGATTTAGAACAAGCAATTAAAATTCTCAAAGAAACCTCTACAGCTAAATTTGTAGAGACTGTTGAATTACATGCCAACTTAAATATTGACCCGAAATACGCCGATCAACAGTTACGAACAACTGTGACTTTACCGAACGGAGTAGGTAAAATTATTCAAATTGCTGTTTTAACAAATGAATCAAATTTTGCAGAAGCTAATAATAACGGAGCTGATATAGTAGGTAATGATGAATTAATTCAAGATATTAGTCAAGGTAATATTAATTTTGATTTATTAATCGCAACTCCAGAAATGATGCCAAAATTGGCGAAATTAGGTCGTGTATTAGGTCCAAAAGGTTTAATGCCTTCTCCAAAATCTGGGACAGTAACAACTACATTAGCAAGTACATTATCTGATTTCAAAAAAGGTAAATTTGAGTATAAAGCTGATAAAACAGGAATTGTTCATGTAAGTTTTGGTAAGGCTAGCTTTACCGAAACTCAATTACTTGAAAATCTAGTTTCTTTATACAAATCTATTGAACAAAATAGACCTTCAGGTGTCAAAGGGAAGTATTTTAAAACGATCTATATTTGTAGTAGTATGGGACCTTCAATTAAAATAGATTTAGAAGCATTTGAATAGTTAGAAATTATTTTTTAAATAACCCAGGAATAAAATTTTATGTCAGAAAAAATCGATCAAATTGTAGAAGAATTAAAAACATTAACGTTATTAGAAGCTTCAGAATTAGTTAGTAAAATCGAAGAAACATTTGGAGTAGATGCTTCAGCAAGTAGTGGCGGTACAATGGTAATGGCTGCAGGAGCTGCTGCTGAAGAAGTAGAAGAAAAAACTGAATTTAATGTTATGTTAGATGAAGTTCCTGCGGATAAGAAAATTGCCGTTTTAAAAGTTGTTAGAAGCTTAACAGGTTTGGGTTTAAAAGAAGCGAAAGATTTGGTAGAATCAGCTCCTAAGCTAGTTCAAGAAGGTCTTGGTAAAGATGGTGCTGAAGAAGCTAAAACACAAATTGAAGCTGCGGGTGGAAAAGTATCTTTGACGTAAACTTTTTAAAATCAGTGTAACACTTTTTGAAAAAGTGTTACACTGATTTATTACGTTAATCTAATTTTTTATATTTTCGTTTTTTAAACCCAATAATCTTAGAATTTTAATTATAAACTATTTATTCTGTTAATTATCTTACAATATCATATTTAAATTAGAATGGGTTGCCTGGGATTCGAACCCAGAACAAATCGGTTAAAAGCCGAGTACTCTACCATTGAGTTAGCAACCCTTGTCTTACTTTATCTTAACATGAAATGACAAAAATATTAAAGTATTTAATCTCAAAAAAATTTATATATACTATACTAATAGTAACCAAAATATTATTTCTAATAATATTTTTACTTTACTATTTTTAAAGTAAAATAAATAGTAACTTTATAGGTTATTTCATTATTTGAAATTTTAAAAAACTTTATAAATTAAGGATTCTAAAAAATGGTCAATTGGCAAGTTCTAGGTCAGTTAGTAGCAACAGCAACTATTATGTTATCAGGTCCAGCTGTAATTGTATTATTAGCTCTAAAAAAAGGTAACCTTTAATAATTAGCTATTAATCGCACAATATAAAAATTTTTTAAGGATATATATGATAACTGCTTTAACAGCTCTATTAGTTTTTCTCTCATTAGCTTTAATTGTTACTGTTCCTGTAGCATTAGCAACTCCAGGCGATTGGGAACAATCGAAAAATACATTTAATCGTGGTTTTCAAATTTGGGTAAGTCTTGTTTTAGTAATTGCTGCAGCGGATGGAATTTCATCATCAATCTAATATATGTAGAAATTATAGTGTTAACTATAATTTCTCAATTTCTAAAAACTATTGACATAGCTATTTAAGTTTTTGTACTATTAATTTAGTATAAAAATATACTATTATTCTAATTTGCGGGCATAGCTCAGTGGTAGAGCGCAACCTTGCCAAGGTTGATGTCGCGCGTTCGAATCGCGTTGCCCGCTTACTAGTTTACATATACTAGTATTCTAAACTTATTTTCGTTATTTAATTAGTGAAGATAAAAAGTAGATAGCCCCCATCGTCTAGAGGCCTAGGACAGCTCCCTTTCACGGAGCAGACAGGGATTCGAATTCCCTTGGGGGTAATTAAATTATTTCATAAATCGTGTAGATTACACAGATCTTAGAAGTGGTTTTACTGTAACAGAATTAACTATTTCTTAATTATATTGATAAATTAAATTTAATTGCTAAAAAGAAATATCCAAAGATTAAACTCCAAGTTAATTTATTTAAAGTCTTTTCTGCTGAATTTGGTGATCCCAATAAATTACTTTTTGTAGCAAAACTAGATAATCCACTATTATTTGGAATACGAATAAAAATAATTAATATTAAAAAAATGTTCAATATTAACCAAATAAATTTTAGCATGTATTTTGATTGTCCTTAATTTGTAAAAAACAACTGGTTAATTCGGTTAAGCATGAAAATACCAGTTGTTTTTAATTTATTTAATCTTCAATGTCAAAAATTTCTTTAAAAACTTTAGAAACTTTATCCCCTGAATCTATAGATTCTAAAGGATCTTTTCTTAATCGATGACGTAAACATAATGTGATAATTTTGGAGATATCTTTAACTGTAACCTTATTTCTTCCATCATAAGCTGCATAAGCTTTCGCAGCACGATTAGTTACTATATCACCACGTAAACCATCTACATCTAATTGGCTACAAACTTCCGATATTTTAACTCTTAATTCATAATCTAATTCTACAGACGGTAGTAATTTTTGTGCATCAATAATTTTCGTTCGTAATTCTTGTTGTTGACTTTCATAATTATCAATCCAAACTTCAGGGGTTTGGTCAAATGAAGTTCTCTCTTCGACCACTTTAACTCTTAAGAAAGGATCTTTTACTGTACGAATTTCTGCATGCATCCCAAATCTATCTAATAATTGAGGACGAAGTTCACCTTCTTCAGGATTTCCTGACCCAACTAGTACAAATCTTGCTGGATGTCTTATTGAAATACCCTCTCGTTCTACAGTATTCCAACCTGATGCAGCTGAATCTAATAAAATATCAACCAAATGGTCATCTAATAAATTAACTTCGTCAACATATAATAACCCACGATTCGCTTTTGCTAATAAACCTGCTTCAAAAGCTTTTACACCTTCTGTTAAAGCTTTTTCAATATCAATCGTTCCACATACACGATCTTCTGTAGCTCCTAATGGTAAATCTACCATTGGGATTTTTATTAATTCCGTTTCAAGTTTTTCTTCTTTTTGAATCGCAAGTTTTACTTCATTTCCCATTAAATCTAGATCCGATTTATGTGAATTAAATGGATCATCTTTTACTATTTCAATCTCAGGTAATAAGTCAGCTATTGCTCGAATAGTTGTTGATTTTCCCGTTCCTCTATCACCCATAATCATAACTCCACCGATTTTAGGGTCAATTACATTTAATTGTAAAGCTAATTTCATTTCTTCTTGACCCACAATTGCTGTAAATGGGAAAACAGGAGTAGTAAATTTTTTTAAATCTTGTGCTACCATAATTTTAATTTAATATAATTTGTTGTTTTACTAAAACTTTTTAAATTTTAGGGTTTCTATTGGTAAAGCGTTGCGCCTAATCGAACAGCTAGAACACTGGCTAATAATGCAATTAATAATATTGTATAAACTTGAGAGTCATAAATCATTAAATATTCCTATATTTATATTCACTTGAAAATTGTTTTGATTCTAAAAAGATCTTTTAAAACTAGGCTTTGACTATTTATTTCTAAAGTACATTATAGCATAGTTTTTAAAAGTTTACGGTAACTAATAATTTTAGTAAGTATCTTTACTTACTAAAACTTTAATTTAATTATTTATATTTAATAATGTAAAATTCTTTCAATACTAACGTATAATATTAGACACAAGTTGACAAGATAATAGTAAAAATTACATGTTAAGGTTTACTTATTAAATGATTTTATTTAAGGATTATGAAATATGACCATTGCTATTGGACAAAACCAAGAACGTGGCTTATTTGATCTTATTGATGATTGGTTAAAAAAAGATAGATTTGTCTTCGTTGGATGGTCAGGTTTATTATTATTCCCTTGTGCTTATTTAGCTACAGGTGGATGGATGACAGGAACAACATTTGTAACTTCTTGGTATACTCATGGTTTAGCTACCTCTTATCTTGAAGGATGTAACTTTTTAACAGCAGCTGTTTCTACTCCAGCGAATAGTATGGGTCACTCTTTATTATTATTATGGGGTCCAGAAGCACAAGGTGATTTCACTCGTTGGTGTCAAATTGGTGGTCTTTGGGCTTTTATTGCATTACATGGTGCATTTGGCTTAATCGGTTTCTGTTTACGTCAATTTGAAATCGCTAGATTAGTAGGTATTCGACCTTACAATGCTATTGCATTTTCAGGTCCAATTGCTGTATTTGTTTCTGTATTCTTATTATACCCTTTAGGTCAAGCAAGTTGGTTCTTTGCACCTAGTTTTGGTGTAGCAGCAATTTTCAGATTCTTATTATTCTTACAAGGTTTCCATAACTGGACTTTAAATCCTTTCCATATGATGGGTGTGGCTGGTATTTTAGGTGGCGCATTACTTTGTGCAATACATGGAGCAACTGTAGAAAATACATTATTTGAAGATGGTGATGCAGCAAATACTTTCCGTGCTTTTACACCAACACAATCAGAAGAAACATACTCGATGGTTACAGCTAATCGCTTCTGGTCACAAATTTTTGGAGTAGCATTCTCTAATAAACGTTGGTTACACTTCTTCATGTTATTTGTACCTGTAACAGGTCTATGGACAAGTGCTATCGGTATTGTTGGTTTAGCATTAAATTTACGTGCTTATGATTTTGTATCACAAGAATTACGTGCTGCTGAAGATCCTGAATTTGAAACATTCTACACAAAAAACATTTTATTAAACGAAGGTATCCGTTCATGGATGGCTGCGCAAGATCAACCACATGAAAACTTTGTATTCCCTGAGGAGGTATTACCACGTGGAAACGCCCTTTAATAGTAGTATAGCAGGTCGAGATATTGAATCTACAGGTTTTGCTTGGTGGAGTGGAAATGCTCGTTTGATTAATGTCTCAGGTAAATTGTTAGGTGCTCATGTTGCCCATGCAGGTTTAATGGTCTTCTGGGCTGGCGCAATGGTACTATTCGAAGTATCACATTTTGTTCCAGAAAAACCCTTGTATGAACAAGGTTTTATTTTAATTCAACATTTAGCAACATTAGGTTACGGAATTGGACCTGGTGGTGAAATTATTACAACCGTACCCTATTTTGCTGTTGGTGTAATACATTTAATTTCTTCAGCAGTTTTAGGATTTGGTGGAATTTACCACTCTTTATTAGGCCCTGATACTTTAGAAGAATCATTCCCATTCTTTGGTTACGATTGGCGTGATAAAAATAAAATGACAACTATCTTAGGTATTCATTTATGCCTTTTAGGTCTTGGATCTTTCCTACTAGTTGTTAAAGCAATGTATCTAGGTGGTGTTTATGATACATGGGCACCGGGTGGTGGCGATGTACGTTTAATTACAACACCAACATTAAATCCAGTGGTAATTTTTGGTTACGTATTCCGTTCACCATTCGGTGGTGATGGTTGGGTAGTTGCTGTAAATAATATGGAAGATATTATTGGTGGCCACATTTGGGTTGGTATTTTATGTATTACTGGTGGAATCTGGCATATCTTTACTAAACCATTTGCATGGGCTCGCCGTGCGTTTGTTTGGTCTGGAGAAGCTTATCTTTCATATAGTTTAGCTGCTATTTCATTAATGGGTTTCACAGCTTCTTTATACTCTTGGTATAATAATACTGCATATCCTAGTGAATTATATGGTCCTACAGGTCCAGAAGCATCACAATCTCAAGCTTTTACATTCTTAGTACGTGATCAACGATTAGGAGCAAATGTTTCTTCTGCGCAAGGTCCTACAGGATTAGGTAAATATTTAATGCGTTCACCAAGTGGTGAGATTATTTTTGGTGGAGAAACAATGCGTTTTTGGGATTTACGTGCTCCATGGGTAGAACCATTACGTGGTCCAAATGGATTAGATATTAATAAAATTAAGAATGATATCCAACCATGGCAAGAACGTCGTGCTGCTGAATATATGACACATGCTCCATTAGGATCATTAAATTCAGTAGGTGGTGTAGCTACAGAGATTAACTCAGTAAACTACGTATCTCCACGTTCATGGTTATGTTGTTCTCATTTCTTCTTAGGTTTCTTCTTCTTAATTGGTCATTGGTGGCATTCTGGACGAGCTCGTGCAGCAGCAGCTGGTTTCGAAAAAGGTATTAACAGAGCAAATGAACCTGTATTATCGATGCGTCCTATTGATTAAAATCAAGGTTTCTAACCTTATTTAATTTTTAGTTTTGTCTGCAAATTAAAAAACTTCTTTATTCTAAGAAAATTATTTTAATTTGTAGACAAAAACATTTTAAGTAGGTATAGTTTTAATGTATAGTAAAAATTGTCGCGCGGAGTAGAGCAGTCTGGTAGCTCGTTGGGCTCATAACCCGAAGGTCAATGGTTCAAATCCATTCTCCGCTAGAAAATTTTATAAATTAACGGGAAAATTATTAATTTTTTACTAGAATAGTATATGAACGTTTAATAATAATAAGGTTTTACGTATGACATTAAATTTACAAACACCATTTCCTACTTTTGGCGGAAGTACTGGCGGCTGGTTACGGTCAGCTGAAGTTGAAGAAAAATATGCCATTACTTGGACAAGTAAAAAAGAGCAAATCTTTGAAATGCCTACAGGCGGTGCTGCTATTATGCGAAATGGTGAAAATCTTCTATATTTAGCTCGAAAAGAACAATGTCTTGCATTGGGAAATCAATTACGGACTTTCAAATTAAATGACTATAAAATTTATAGAATTTTTCCTAGTGGTGAAGTTCAATATTTACATCCGAAAGATGGAGTTTTTCCTGAGAAAGTTAACCCAGGCCGAACTGCGGTAAATAGCCGACCATTTTCAATTGGTAAAAATCCAAACCCTGCTTCAATTAAATTTAGCGGAATTGCTACATACGAAAGTTAATTTATGTAATCTAAGATTAGCGTAATCGCTAATCTTTATGGCGAGATGGCAGAGTTGGTCGATTGCGTCTGATTTGAAATCAGATGAATCTTTACGGATTCCGTGGGTTCGAATCCCACTCTCGCCTTTTAATTAGTAGAAACTTTATAGTAGACTAGAAATTACTGGATCAAAAACGTGCCTAGTTGTGTTTTGATCTTTTACAATAAAATTTTATGGGTAAAGTATACGATTGGTTTGAAGAAAGACTTGAAGTTCAAGCAATTGCAGATGATATTTCTAGTAAGTATGTACCACCACATGTAAATATCTTCTATTGTTTTGGTGGGATTGTATTTACTTGTTTTTTAGTGCAAGTCGCTACAGGATTTGCTATGACATTTTATTACCGACCTAGCGTTGTTGATGCATTCGCATCAGTAGAGTATATTATGACAAGTGTTAATTTTGGATGGTTAATACGTTCAATTCATAGATGGTCTGCTAGTATGATGGTAATGATGATGGTATTACATATTTTCCGTGTTTACTTAACGGGTGGATTTAAAAAACCTCGAGAATTAACATGGGTAACAGGAGTAATTTTAGCCGTAGTAACAGTTTCATTCGGTGTGACAGGTTATTCTTTACCATGGGATCAAGTTGGTTTTTGGGCATGTAAAATTGTAACAGGGGTTCCAGCTGCAGTACCTATTGTAGGACCTCCATTAGTATTAATTTTACGAGGTGGCGAAAGTGTTGGACAAAGTACATTGACTCGTTTTTATAGTGCGCACACGTTTGTGCTACCTGTAGCAGCAGCTGTATTAATTTTGACACATTTCTTAATGATTCGTAAACAAGGTATTTCAGGACCTCTTTAAATTCGAAGAATTAATTAAAACTTATTTTTTAATCCAAGGAACATATATGTCAGTAATTAAAAAACCGGATTTAACAGATCCAAAATTGAGAGCAAAATTAGCTAAAGGTATGGGTCATAATTATTACGGTGAACCTGCTTGGCCTAATGATTTATTATACGTTTTCCCTGTATGTATTTTAGGTACGTTTGCCTGTTGTATTGGGTTAGCTGTAATGGCACCTACACAATTAGGTGAACCTGCAGATCCTTTCAATACTCCACTAGAAATTTTACCTGAATGGTACTTTTTCCCCACATTTAATTTATTACGAGTATTACCTAATAAATTATTGGGAGTATTAGCTATGGCTGCAGTACCTTTGGGCTTAGTTACAATTCCTTTTCTTGAGAATGTAAACAAATTTCAAAATCCATTTCGTCGTCCGATTGCCAGTTTAGTTTTTTTGTTTGGATTCTTCACTGCAGTATGGTTCGGTATCGGGGCTTGTTTACCCATTGATAAAGCTGTATCTTTAGGATTTTGGTAAATAGTAGGAATATTATATATTAAGCTTTTCCTTTAAATAGGAAAATTTAGTTTAATATATAATAATTTTTGTATCTTAGGTCTTGCTATTTTATACTCAATACAATACAATATATATTGTTACAAAATGTATACTTAATACAGATAAATTTATACTTACTCATATGCTTTTTTTCTTAAAACTCTTATTGAGTTTAACAGTCATGGATGATATTACATCTTATGACTACGATTTCATAGAATTTCCAATGGATCCTTTTGAACCGATATTTCAAGATCCAACTTATCGCGAGATTTTTATAAACAAACTTATTCAAATTACCTCTAAAGGTTTCACAATTGACGAATTTCAGAAAACTATGGTTTTCCTTTGTTTAATTCGTTTTGTAGTGTATTCCATAAAATACAATATAATAACGTCTTTCAAAATGTGTGCTATAGGGTCGTTTTCTTGTCTTCTTTGGGCTGCTGCTTTAAATGATTGTGTTGGAGCATATTTTCCTATTCTTCAATTTAATCCACTTTTAACTCGTATTCAAGACGAAGAAGAATTATACCGAGAAACAGCTCAATACGTCGCAATGCAAAGGATCAATAGAGCTATGATGAATCGAATGACAGGAGATATATACCATTTCGAATGGTTACAACCTGTGTTTAAAATGATGCCTGAGCGTATTTCACATTTAACAGATCCTCTTTACGAATATATACGAACAGATTTTTATGATGTAGCTAGAAAGTTTTACAAACTTAGAATTAGACAGTTACTTCCATTTGTCGCTTACACTAGCCTGGTACGAATCGGGAAGAAATACTGTCCCTATCATGTACGTTGGCATTTTACTTTCGTAACACTGTACAATACGTTTGTTACGTACATATTTTCATGTGTTTTAAGGGGTCGTAGAATGCTTTATGCCGTTCTAATCCCAGAAGGTCGTTTTGAAGAGGCCGAATCTTTACGGATATATTTAGGAGCAATTGCATTCGTACATATGAGTTTTGTAATGTATGCTATGTTACATGCTTTATTTTCACAATATTTTTATGTTCCGTTCTTGGCACAAAGTGTAGAGCTTCATGTAGGTAAACGTCCAAAAGACAGTATTTACAGTGGTGGATATACTGCCTGGCAAGATGATTTTATTTTTTACAATATTAAATTTCGCGAAACATTAAGATTATGGTGGGGATTTTTAGGACGCGGTACAAAGAAACAACGGAATCGAGATAAAAGACGAAAGAAAAAGAAATAATAATTAGTTCAGAATAAAAGTTAGAGTTATTATCATAATAACTCTAACTTTTATTTTTACCAAATATGGAGCTAATATAATAATAGTGGAATCAAATTGTTCGACTTTAAAAACTAAAGTGAAGATCCTAACCCAGAATAAGCACCATAAATAAATAAACTAAGCATTGTAATTACAGCTAAACCACCTACTAAACCTACAAGCCATAAAGGAATTCTACCAGTATTAGCCATAAAAAAACTCCTATCTAT
>Ga0209092_10000830_pt1 | contig 31229 bp, 14 predicted proteins | sample FraStrMetagenome_FD_187446 | JGI IMG/M metagenome (GOLD analysis project Ga0209092, IMG submission 187446) | Marine eukaryotic phytoplankton communities from Arctic Ocean - Fram Strait ARC3M Metagenome (SPAdes) (version 2) | ecosystem: Environmental > Aquatic > Marine > Oceanic | place: Fram...
AACAAAAACAAAAACAAAAACAAAAACAAAACTCATAAAGTAAATAACTTTTAATTACATATACAGCATTTATCGTACCTTAGTTCGTAGTAACAATATTAACATCGTTGCTATTAATTTTTATGCACGTGTATAAAAGATATGTACGATTTCTTCGTTACAAACAAACGCACTTAGTTTGGTTACATACTTGCTTTTAAGAGTAGGCAGCACGCATTTGTTCTTTAAAAAAAGAGGAAAACGTCAACAGGTACAAGCAGCTCTCTCAGCCATAAGAAAATCTACCTGACCTTATCATTTTTCACGTGAACCGTACTATTAATATTATTATTATTATTAAATTAAGTTCAAGTAACACACTCCCAACCTCTTTTAGAGCTGCAAAACAGCTCTACTCACTTGAGAGAATGAAATTCCATCGAACGTCCGTACATGCTCTTGCTGCATATGTTGCATTTGGTAACATAGGAGCAGGAGCTTTTCTCAATACAAGTCCGAATGGTTTGAGAAGCTACAATAATTGTGTTCCTCCATTTGCAGAAGGGTTGGAGAAATCTAGTATTATTTCGTGGAGACCTTCGAAAAAATCTTCGTATCTTTTTTCCACAACTGATAATGCTCCATCTTCTTCCAACAGAAATAATTCTTTTAATAAGAAAGGACCGAATGGAAAGAAACGCATCATACCAAGACGAAAAAATAGAGGAAATCATTCTGGCAGAAAGAATCATTATGAAAAATGGCTACAGGAGACATATACATGGATCGAAAAAACTCCGTCGCCTCTTCCTTTCGAAATCTGCCAGAATGCTCATGATTTAATTCGTGGTTTTGTGAAAGTGTTTCCTATAGGAAGTGCCGGTAACGCACCAGTACGATATGATTGTGCAAAAAAGACAGATTATTTGTTGAGAAGATTCGTCCAGGAAAAAGAAGCTAACAATGTATATGCAGAATATTTACCCAACTTAGGCATGTATCGTTTGGTAAGATTGTGTCTTTCAAACATTCTCATTCATTGTAGAAATTAAAATAGCTCACGATTTTTTTCATTGTTATTGGTTTCATGAACAGGCAATGGAAGCATGGACTGCATGCTCTCACGCACAGGATAATTTAGATCCCGCAAAAAATGCCCACTCCATTTTAAACTTGATGATTGAACAAAGTCAAAAACATGAGCATGTTTCACCACCCAATAATGCGTGTTATAATGCCCTTATCAATGCTTATGCTTACAGTGGTACAGAAGAAGGGATTGAAGAAGCTAATAAGCTTTTAATGTTCCTTGAAACAGAATTCGAAAAATCCGTAGAAACTTCTAGGGTTGATGAGACGCAAGATCCTTCTCCTGATTTTCGTGCAATCAAACCCACCACAGTGGCATATAACACTCTTTTCAATGCAATAGTTAAACTCAAAGGAAAACCAAAAACAGATTTGGCCCGTTCACTTCTTGATAGAATGGAATATCAGTATTTTGAATTAGGCAATTCGTTTGCAGAACCAACATCTTACAGTTACACCTCCGTAATGAGTCTCTACACTACAAATGGACGTGCTGCACAAGGACAGGAAGTATTAGATCAAATGGTAAGAATGTGGAAAAAGTCTAATATTAGAGCTTTAATGCCAGATACCATCACATGCAATACTGTCATGGCTTGTTGGGCAAACAGTGGCTCATCGGATGCGGGAGAACGAGCACAGGCCGTAATCGACAATATGGCTGCGAAACCCAATCGCAAAAGTTATCATGCTGTCCTTTTAGCTCATGCAAAGAGTGGACAACCCTCAAAAGCGCAAGAAATTTTGAATAAAATGCAAGAGCTATGGGAAGAAGGGGAAAATGAAATGAAGCCAGATGTGCGAACTTTTACAACAGTAATGAATGCATGGGGACGCTCAAATGACCCAGATGCTGCATCAAATGCACATGGTATACTCGAGCGTATGAACAAAAAGTATGATGCAACAAAAGACAGAACTATCAAGCCGAATAAATTTAGTTATACAGCTGTGTTAGATGCATATGCTTTTTCTACAGGGAGAAAAGATGCAGCTGAGAAAGCTGAAGGCTTACTCAAAGAAATGAAGGAAAAAGCAGTTCAGGACGCAGACCTGCAACCTGACGTGAGAAGTTACAATGCTGTTTTGAACGCATATTCGCGTTCAGCTGGAAATGCAGAATTAGGTGACAATGCTGATCGTATCCTGAAAGAAATGGAAGAAGCTCAAAATATGAGTCCTGATGGATTCAGTTATAATTCAGTCATTTTATCTCATGTTAGGGCCCACAACTTAGAGTCAGCACTCAAAGCCCTTAATGTGCTAAAGAGAATGGAAAAAGAATTCGAATCAGGAAATAAAGCAGCAAAACCCATTTCAAATAATTACAACTCAGTAATTTCCTCTCTGTCAGCAAACTCAAATCAGTCAGATCCTGAAATAGCAATAGCAGTAACAAAATTATTGAAGACACTAGAAAGTAAACCTGGTCTCAAAGCTGATAGATTTTGTTATAGCGCCACATTGTATTCATGGAGTCGGAGCAATCATAAAGACAAAGGAGAATATGCGTATGCTGTTTTGAAACAAATGAGAAAAAGTAACATCAGACCTGATGTTTTGAATTATATTACAGTAATGAATGCTTGCGCCCACACTACAATTCCAGAGGAGTTAAAAGGTTTTGAAAGGGAAGAAGAGCAGGGGAAAATATTTGATATCGCTAAAACTGTGTTTAAGGAATTACAGGCGGATAAAAATGCAGAGATTAACGAAAAAGCGTATGGAGTTTTTTTAAGGTGTGCTAGAATATTGCTACCGAGAAATAAAGGTGATACAAGACATAAATTAATCGTAGCACTTTTCAAGAAAATAAGTGCTGAAGGTCTGGTCAGTGAAAGAATTGTAGGCGAGCTTATGTCGAAAGGAGAAGAAGATTTATTTCATGAACTTCTTGGGGAACGTGAGGATGAAAGTGTAAATACCGTCTATGAGGGGCTCCAACAAAAGTGGAAAGCGAATATTGGAAAAATGGTACAGAGAGATTGGAAGGGAAATGTCAGCGTAAAATAGTCAGATTGGTCATTTAAAACATGCATAACTTCTTTTTTTCTAATGGCTACTTTTCCAGACAAGACAATTTCGTTTTGGTCATCTTGATTCATCTTGAGTTGATCGTTATGTCATTCATACGTGTTATTATTGTATGTACCTAATATTTATCAGTTCATAGCATTCACAAACTTCCAGCAAGTGCTGACATAACACAAAACATTTATTGTACAAAAACGATATAAATATAATAATTATCATGCGAATCAATAGCAAGATTGAAGCTCAATCGAAAAATGAAGGGCAAAAGCTTTGGATGATGTTCATAAACTTTTTATTATAGATTAGCATAGATTCTTGCATTTATGAATATTTTGAATTAAGCAAACATGTAAAGAAGACTAAGAATAGAGGTGAAAGCAACAGAAATGGGGGCGCTTAAGGAGGATACGCCAGAGGCATCAGTCTCAGTGGGGGTAACAATAGGTCCATCAGCTACAGCTGTTTCGAGAACAGGATTAAGTTCTTTTCCAAATAGGACCTTTCCGGTCATCCACTCGACGGTGAAAAAAGCACGGTTTCTAGAATGGTAACCACCAAAGTAGTCAGTTGGATTGGCTGCCCACATAACATTGTTGTGCCCCTCAACATCGAATTCGGTTTCATGGATCTTATCCAAATCAAACTCCAAGGAAGTAAAGCAGTCGCCTTCACTGACAGTAACTTCAGCATTGGTCTCGTCTACTTCAGGAATATTCCAGTGACGATAGGATGATCCACCAAATTCGTTAATCACATATTCTGCAACTTTCGAGTCGGTTGTCAAGTCAAATCCAGTCACTGGACTGTAGGTATATGGGTCTCCTAGAGTTGCCATAACAACGTGGCCTCCGTTCATACCTTTATGACCAGCATCAGGCTTTTGATTGATAAATCCAAAACCAATCCATCCGTATTGCCCATTGAATACAAGACGTCCCTTAATTTTTCCTTCTGCAGCATTAGGAGTCCAGTAGAAATTAGCATCAGTCCTATCGGTTGTCAAGTTGAAAGAATACATATAATCATTTCCTTCCATATTGAAGGCATCCCATGCATCTTGTGTGCAGACTTCTGGATCTTGAGGTGATTGGGGCAACGGTGGGTAGGGAGTAACTTCAACAACAGAATCGGTACATTTGAGGAAGTAATCTCCGTGATTTTCTCCTGTAGACACTTGTAATCGAGGATTCACACATTTGATGGCATGATTTTCGTCTGTACAAGTATCAAAAGAAACATCATGATCTACAAGTGGCATACAGCGATGCCAGCATCTCATGGCTCCCTGTTCGAAGCATTCATCTCCTCCTTCAAGAGCTCTCATGTCAGTTGAGGAGCATCCTAAACCAACAGGAATGTCATCATTTTTGCTAGCTGTTAGGAGATTACGGATTTCACCATAAGTCATGCCATCCTTTTCACTGTAAGCAGAAGAAGGAGGGAGAACCATTAGTCCATACCATACTCTTGCAAGGTGTTCTCCATGCACTTGAAGTTTCACTGCATGTGGAGTTGCGCGAAGGATCTTGGAAAGAGATTGTTCATCCTTCTTAAGCTTAGTGTTGATGTATTGATTTACACCATCACCTAACATGAAAACCAAATCGTCTTCTGAAGTAAGATCTACCATGGCAGTTTTTCCTTGAGAAGTCTCGACGTAAAATCCCTCTGATTCTTGCATAGGAGAGTTGAGATCTGGAGCACCAGTATTTTCATCATGAGATGCAATAAGAGCTGGTGTGAAAGCTATGAAAAGACCTTGATCGGTATGAACATCAATAGTATTTTCAGAAGCTTTCTCTGTGGGACTAAGTTTCTGGTAGGAATGGAAATGTTCTAAGTGTTCTCCATTGCTGTGAAGCATAAGAAACAAATGGAGTGAGAGAAAAGAAACAAAATATCAATTAACAATATTCATTTGATTCTTACCGAACGACATCTTTGAATTCAGCAAAAGAATACTCGCCGTCTTCTGTATGCATCAAAGGACTTTCCAAAGCAGTTCCCATCTCGAGAGAAAGACGTTGAGCAAATTGATCCGTTGCGGTGTCTACAATCTTTCGGAACATATCAAGCTCTTTTGCGAACTCTTGGCAATTTTTTGAGTCAGCATCGTAATCAAATGGTCTTGCACCACCTGGGCCAGGAATAGTAACACTCGCCATGGTACGACGAACAGTCCCATCACTATATTCATTCTGTACAGAGACGTCTTGACCCTCCATATCCTTTAAACATGAATGCAGGTTAGCCAATAGACTTCGTGTCATGTCCTTGAATCCAGGAATACCTGTAATGGAAACAATACCCTCTTGAGCTAGAGAATCAATTAGAAGGGTATCAGTGCTATGAGATGTAAGATCATCATAAGCAAGGCGATGAGGAGTGAATACTAATTCGGAATTAGCAGAGGCCGCCATGGCCTTCATGGCCAGCAACAATGGAACGAATGATCTGACGAGCATGATTAATACTCAATTCTTTATTTTATGAAGTCTCTGTGAAGTTTTGGAGTGTTTTTTGAAGATCCCCAAGGTGAAGATGTTTCTCATAAGTAAAGTATGATATGCAGAAGTCAACCTACCTATTCAGTACATTTTATACGTATCTGTACGATTGTGTCAGATATGATCTATTTTTGCTGTAAAAAGTAACATCAGAGTATTTATTATAATTGTATCCTACCGTAGAGATCTATACAACAGTGGGAACTCAAACATCATTCGCAGGGGTTAAGGTGAGATCTCTTCATTTTGAACTGGTACGGTATAGTATAGCACAACCCATATTCATGCATGGTCATGTTATGTGAGGTTCAGATATGAAGAAAGAGCAACCACGTACACTCATATGCTTTTTTCTTTATGTACCTCCATTAATACCGTAGACAAGTTCAAGAAATTGAACCTTTATCACAATTTTGATTTGGGAGTACGGTAGAGTGGTCCATAGTTATTTTCTTCTTAGCCCCTTTATTGTTGTACCGCTGATCAAGTAAGATTTAAAGTAGTTGCAATCGAAGTCTGCCGAAACGAGTATGATAGTTACAATCCCAATTTGCCAACCTTGATTGTACGTTTATTTATCGGCGGCTGCAAGCATTTCAATTTAGACTTTTCCTATCTGCTGACTAAAATTCCATGAAAATTCCTAATTATCTCTTGTAGCTTGGTGAGAGATCTACAGAGTAAATTGAATAACTTTTGTAATCTTGTGCAAATTGAAATTTTTCATTGTACTCAACCATATGCTGCATGAACGAATGATTCAGCTGATTCATTTCAGAAAAAATAGTGGTATTACTATAGTTAGATTTACATCATCTATACATTGTTATGGTATCCTTTGATTGCTCTATAAATAATGCTTCATGCAATTCCGGAGCTAGAAATAATCAAATAGATTTCTTCGATTATTTGAAGGACTGAAGGATTTATCGTTTTTTATCACGACAGCATGATTTCAAGAACGAACGGAACTTTGCCCCAACGACAATAGGGAATAACAGTGAATCCATGTATGCATTTACTTTTTACGCCACGATAAAAGAATAAATATTTCAATCCATGTTTCCGATCCACCAAAGAAATTTGAAAGAAGGAAAGAATTCAGAAGTGACTTGTTAAGAACCTAATTTTCCAAAGATATTTCACACCTGGGAAAGTCTTGTCTAAAAGTTATTATTGAGAAATATCCTTTTAAAAATACTGCGCAACTTCAATGATGGCAAAAAAACATTTGATGAGAAATTATTATGTATTGTAAAAGAAGGATTTGAGACCAATCTTAGATTGGACTTGCTTAAGAACGAGAATTTAATATTGCTTCATCTTTTGTAGTCGGTAAAACCTTTGCCACCATACCGTAGTTTAAATTTTAGATCCACAGAAACCTCGTGATTGCCAGGAAAGAATTGAAATATCCCTACCTTCTGCTCTTCCGTTTTGCTAAAGTATCTTCACTATGCCTATATATGTATATATAAATGATTCTATTTTAATTATAAGATTTTTTCATATATGATGCTTGTATGATGAAGCAACTGCTGTGCACGAGACGATGCGTCGTATTCGAAACCAATTGAAAAGCTTCATTGTAATTAAAACCGTAAGTTAGTTCTAGGATATTTTTTAGTCAGGGTTTCCCATTTTCTTTGGCCTACGCGAAGGTAGAGTAGCCGGACTTCCCTCCTACAAATTAGCATTTATCATTACATATATGTAGAACATCGACCTTCACTGGTATTACTCAGGCTCCTAGGAGCTTTTCTTCCAGACTACAGGTGATATATTCATATACTAATTGTATAATGAATATCAAGAGAGTTTTCATCCGGGAGAAACGGTCCTCTCTCTACAGATTTTTTTTAACACATTGACGGAGCTTCAAGGACGGAAATTTCGGCAATGTGGTAGCTATCGAAATGTGTTGCGATTGCCTGGAGTACGAGTACATATAGAGGAAGAGGTGAAGTATGGTCGAATCAGGATGGTTTCAAATTAGCCTTTCATTTTCAATTTTTCCTTTTTTTGACTTACTAGAATTAAAACCGTAAGTACTACTTTACTCAAAAAAAGTGTATAATACCAGAAAATGTTTTTTTTTATTTTTCAACTTTTCAACTTTTCGCATGATTCACGAGTTGTTTTTCACGTTTGATGTTCGATGAAAAATATGGTCACAGTAATTTGGTCATAGTATGTGAGCTACATGCAGCACTTTGTCATTTTGGTTTTGGCTTGTGTAGAATAAGCTACTGTACCTATTATACACATTTCAAAATGAAACATTTTTATGATTCCTTCCAAACTTATGTCTGTTTTGTCTCTCGTCGATGACCTTTGACCTCACTATATATCGAAAGAACCTTTAACAGGAATACTCTTTCGGGATTTTGTCCCATAATTTTACCTTGATTTTTCACTCGTCAACTAAAGCTACATTAACGGAGCAAAATTGTTTGCAAACTGATCAAATAAAAAATGGATCCTTTGACAGATCTACCTGAAGTAGATCACCCAGTCCATGGTGCAGGACCTTCCACCGTTGCAATAATGTTTATTTTCGGTGCAATTATTTTTGCAACAATTTCTCTCGGGGCACGAACTTGGCTGCTAGGAGACTATAGAGGTAAGGCAGACAGGATTTCATCATCGCTTGATGCTGTTACATTTCGAGAATCCAACCATGACTAAAACAATTTTTTATTCGATATGAACAGCTTTAAAAGCTATTACATCATCACAGGCATATCCGCTGGAAGCGACATATATATCCATCTTTTCTCTCCTCTATAATTTTTCGCTCTTAGGTTTGTTCCTTTTTGCATCCTACATTCTAGAGCACCATCCATTTTATCCACATAATGACACAAGTGAATTCGATGCAGACAATATGTTTTTTTACATATTATTAACTTGTTTTGCTGCCAGTTATACTCTTCGAAGAAACAGTGGGAAATTGTTTACAGATGATGATGATGATGCTAGTGTGTATTCAGAGAAATCCTCCAATCAGAAGCCAATACAAACGCATACACAAACATATAAAAATGTAAAAACCAAAAAACCCATTTTCTCATCTGATATTTCTGTTGCGTCTCCAGATGGGAAGAAGATGGACGAAGTTATTCTAGATGAAAATGACGATGAAGAAGATGATGATTTATTAATGAATACTACTACACTACTCTTATCAAATCACCATCAACGCACATCTGATCGATATGATAAGCTTCGACCAGTAAATCCAGTGCCAACTCTACCTTGTGATGATATTTTATCAAGACGTCAAACTCAAGAATGGAAAGGATGGATGATGGTCTGTTTTTTAGCTTATCGTATAAGTAATGCTGCATCACTTCAGATTTTATCTGGAGGAGGCATGGAGACCATTGCAGAAGGATATCACAATATTTATATCAATTTGAGTCGAACTATTGTCACATGCTTCGTGTGGTTAACAGGCTACTCACACTTTATGTACTTCTACAAAAGCAATGACTATTCTACTATTCGAGTAGTTCGAGTGTTATGGAGAATCAATTTTTTAGCGTTCTTCCTTTGCCTTACACATGGCAATGATATTATCCTGTACTTCATTTGTCCACTCCAATCCTACTTCTTCCTCATGGTTTATGCTGTAATGCGAATTAACAAGGAGATTAATTATGACCGTTACAAACTTCGAATCAAGCTCCTGGGAGTTGCCTGCATAATCTACATACTTTGGGACATTGATTTGGGATTTTTCAAATTGTTTCATTTACCTTTTTTCACTGCTGGGCCCAGTGAAACAGGAGCTACAAGTGGTCCAATGTGGGAGTGGTATTTCAGAACAATGCTGGACCATTGGACTGCTTTCTTTGGAATGATCTTTGCTGCAAACACGCCCATTTCCTCCCTTTTCATCCGAAAATTAGAAGCCCAACATACACTTAAGAATAGAATTATGGGAAAGTTTATCATTGGTTTTTCTCTGATCGTTGTTGTCCTAGTTTGGGTAATGGGGCCATTGCAGACATCAGTGTTGGAATACAGTGCATCACATTGCTACTTTGGTTTCATTCCAGTTCTAGCTTATGTTTTCTTCAGAAACTTAACAATTTCTTTACGCCAGCACACTTTCGAGCTCTTTATCAGATTCGGAGAGGCAACATTAGAGGCATATTTAATTCACCATCACGTACTATTTACTAGTGATGGAAGTACCTTGTTGACACTCATTCCAGGATCTGCTAAATTGAATTTCTTTGTGCTCATTATGGCCTATTTTGGAGCATCTCGAATGTTATACAAAGTTACTCAATATTTGTCTATTATGCTTCTTCCTAATAATGAGAAAAGATGCGCTCGTTCGATCGGAATCATTTCCATCTTGGTAGCAAGTTTTTATGCCCTAGCATCTGCATTGGAGAGGCTGGAAGTTATGAACATGGGTACCATAGCGGTTGTATCTATTATATGTGGAATTTTGATGTATCAGACAATTGTGGATATATCGTGGAAAACGTACCGTGATGCCGCTCCTGTAACTCCCAATGCTACTATGAATACATCGTTTCAAGGCCAAGGGAATGATGCCCCACCTGTACCTAGACACTTGGATGATGAAAACCCAGTGGCTAAAATATCTCCCCCAATAATTGGTACATTTGTTGTGTTCTTTTTGGGACTAGCTTGGCATAGCATGGCTCTTACTGGAGCTGGAATAATTGAAGCACTTCCAGCAAATTGTGCCATATATGCTAATAACGGCCAGTGGGTTCCCATTAATGTTTGCAACGAGGGGGAGAAAGGAATTTTTGAGAGGGACTTCTCTATCTCGACGTATGGAAATTCTTGTGGTGCTGGAATTTTATCAGAGCAGACTATGGTGTGGGGATGGAAAAAAACACAGAGTGATTCTCTTTGTCGTTTCAAATCTTATGATCCGCAATTGCTCCAAAAACAGCTTAATCATAGGTCATTAGTCTTTATAGGGGACTCTATGGTTCGTAATTTTTATCACGCAATTTGCCGTGCGATGGGCGAAAAAGAAGCAGGAATATACGACGCTACCATTCCAAAGCATTCAGATATAACGAAGATCTTTGGAAGCACAAAATTAGAATACAAATGGGCCCCATTGGCAGTGGACCAGCTTGACAAGCTCAAAGAATACAAAAACGTGCCCGAAGCTGATGCACCTGATTTGATTTTTGTCGGTGGAGGTGCGTGGGATCGTCTACATGTATGGGCAACTGATGAAGACCAAGAATCATTGAAAGTCGCTGTGAGAAAACTTTCGCACGAACTGGAGAATATGAAGCTTAGAGGAATTCCTTCAACCTGGATGACACCTACCACTATAAATACTAATGCATTAAACCATGAAGAGAAGAGGGCACAAATGTCTGAGGAGGGATTGCAAGAAATGCGACAATTATATGCAGAACTTGGCGTTCTAGCTTCTGTTTCTTTCGTTTTAGATGGTCAAAGTTTTACTCAGGAAAGGGTCGATGAGTCTTACGACGGTATTCATTACCCCCCTCAAATATATGATGCTGGGGCACAAATTCTTGCAAACGCTTTTGATTGGGTGCTTCCAACAAGATATGAAATAGCTCTATTTTATCCTCCTGAACCGGGTACTATGGCAAATATGTCTCTTGGTTTAATGATGTTTTGCTTTGCAGTGATTGGATTATTTTTCTTTGATGCATTCTTAGGATTCTCATACTTAGCAAGCGTTTTTGTTAATGATGTCATGCCAGGTGATTTGTATGAGGAAAGCTTTGCTTCTCTACACTCCAAGATTATGTCTTCTCATGATAAGAAAGGATCAAGTCGATCGAAAAATCGTACAAAACGAAGTGAATACGACGACGAGATGCTGGCTTTTGCCAATAGAAGTCGGGGAAATTTGGATTTGACAGATGAAATGCACGATAAATAAAATAAATTTTAATATTAATCAATTCAAAACAAATTTGTTCATGGATCTTTGAAGCTGCTGTTTCAAATACGGTAGGGTTTGGTAATTTCATCTTTCTTCGCTATTCAATTTTTGCGCTCAATGCTAACAAACAACTGAAATATTTGGCTTCCCTTGAAGAAGCTATTCAATAATTCTTTTTACAACAGAAAAAAAATGAAGATGCTAAACCATTCTTAATAACTGATTTGAATTATTATTCCTTTCTGTCATGTTTAACCGGCCATGTACTCCGGGAAATTTATTCAACTTTTGTGCATGGAAACGTAACGTTACCTTGGATTTTGATAACTGTCCAAGTATAAATCTTGGTGACTTCCTCTACTACCCTGGGCTGATGCTAAATCTGACCCAGATTCTTTTTTGACCTCTGTCAATATCTTATTCAGTTCGATCACAATTGTTTCAAAATTGTATCTTTTCTGCGGGTTCTCGTCCCAACATTTCACCATTATATCCTTCCATATGCAATTCTTGGGTACATCTGGTCTCAAATGATCTCCAGCAACCCTGGCAATAATTTGAGTTGTTTCAAGACCTAGATAAACTTCTTCTCTTGTGGCTAATTCCCATAACACTATTCCAAAGCTATAGACATCACTATATTTGGATGCTCTTGCATTTTTTATAACTTCTGGCGCAAGCCAGCATGCTGTACCAACTCCATGTGTCATCGTTCTAGATCCAGAGAGTGCAGCTCTTGCAGATCCCCAATCCCCAATTTTTGCTATAACTGTTGATTCTGACAATATTGGTACGCCCGTATTGTTTTGCTTCAGATCTTTATAATTGAAACCATCATAGAATGGTATTTTTGATTGTTTCTTCCGAAATTTACCGTCCTTTTTCCGCGTCTTCATAGCATCCGTGTAGGTTTCATGAACAAATATATTATGACTTTTTAGATCACGGTGAATAATAGGCGGATTTTGATTATGTAGGTATGTCATGCCTTCAGCTACATGAAGTGCCATCTGCAATCGCAGTTCCATTGACAACTCTCGATCTTTATTATCTAAAAGTTGACGGAGACTGCCTAGAGAGCATAATTCACTCACTATCCAAATAGCTTGTGCGGTTAAAGAACACCCGAACAATTGCAACACATAAGGGTGCCGTAAAATCGCCATCATACCAGCTTCACCTATGATTTCATCGATGATTTCTTTTTGCATTGACGATCTTCCTGCTACAGCTGCTTGAGCAAAAACGAATTCTTTCACCGCGACACTGGAGCTTCTCCATTTTGCACTCCATACTCTCCCAAACGTTCCTTCACCAATTATTCGGTGTAGAAATATTTCATGTGGGTCAATTAAAGTAAGTAAATGTGGCGAGTGTACAAACCTTGCTTCCATTGCGCGATGATATGCGTCCCGTATGTTTGTGTTCTCGAGCGCACCGTAAGTCAAAGTATCAAGGGATATTCCTTTCCCCCTTGATTGGTTTTCTGCGCTTAAAAATGACATCATGGTTGTGTTAAGACTTTTATTGCACATTATAGTCAAGAAAACTCCTATGACAGAACCAAGCGCCATAAAATATATAACTATTGTATATCCAATAAGGGATTGTCTTGCTGGGGGTGGTGGCGGTGGTTTTTCACTTGGTTTTGGTATGAGCTGTGATATTGTCATTATTGATCCTCTCGCAACTCCTTTTGTTAAATCATGCGTGATAGGAATTAATTCTTTAGTATTGGAGGAGCTTTTCGAATATGAAGTTTGCTTCTCATACGACCATCTTGCAACGAAATTATCACCACCAATAAATACAGTACCATTGAATGCATCGTATCCATTCGAAAGTGTATGTAATTGGAGGTAATGTCCAGGAAATCCTGGGAGCCATGTCCAATTGAATTCACGAGTCGTTGCTGGTGATAAAGGTGGCGCGTTCTGATTATTGATTTGTTGTTGCTCATTGTTAATTGACTTTACTGTTGTGGATAGAAGAGCGATTGTGTACGGTTTGTCCGGATGTTTCCATGTTGTTTCACCAGTTGCAAATCCAGCAACCATCAAACCATAGGGAGTGAGTAACATGTTGCTCCCACCTGAGGGTCTGACTGAATGAGTATCATCAGCCAGACAAGTCCATCTATTTTCAATTATCTCATAGGCAGCAAGTCCCTTACAGATTTCATTTGTGGCAGTTAACCTTGTAAATGACCCCATAACATAAAGTACACTGCTTTCTTCATCTAATTGAAACGCTGTCGCAACACCATCCTCAGTTACATTATACATGGAAAGCCCACCACCAGGATGTGCAACGAGATGCCCAGTTTTTTTGCTGTATATGGCTAAACCAGCCGGTATATTTCTTCCATCAATAGCATTGAATTTGCCTCCGACATGAAGTTGATCCCTCCGTGAATCATATGCAAGAGCTAAGACAGTAACAGTACACCATGAACATGTGATCTGACCAATTTGCAATGGGAGCCATACTCTGTCAATCGCATTAAAATGAGCTAAATTATAGATTTTCACAAACTCGTTTTTATCCCCATTCCAAACTTGTGTTTCAAATGAGCCTGCAACAAATACATCCGTACCATTACCCAAAGAAGCAGTTGTTATTTTCATTCCTTTTGATAAAGCAGAATTACATAAACCTTCTCCAACTTTCAGAAGTTCTTTTCCATTCCACTTTCCGACTGAACAATAGGCTAATTGACTATTCTTGTAAGTTGTGTCAAAAGCTCCAACTACAATTAATTCTCCTCCCACAGTATCAGTTTCTTTTATTCTTTGATCCGATTTAGAGATAATATATATATCCAAATTAGAATAAATAAAGATTGGGATAATAATGCAAAGCCGACACTTTTGATGAAAGACTTTTGCTTACCTTGATGTACTAACCACGCCTGTTTCATCATCATTATTATCATTTCCTGAAGATCTTACAACTGTATGATTCGCTAGTATATCATAAACGTATCCGCCAGAAAAAGAATTATACAGATTTAATTGAACGCATTCAGATACGTTCCAGACTTCTGTTGCGAGGTCTAGTTGAGCTAGACTACAATCTTCATTGCCAACTTGCATTTTTCCTGCGACAACAAGTTTGGAGTTTTTATAATCAGTTTCTATCGCATCATTCTCAGTATCTTCTTTCAAGCTTCGATTTTTCTTTTTGGAACTTTTATGTACCCATTGTAATGAGGCTTTTTGTTCTAGAAATTTATATATTGAATCTTTTGATTGCCTTATTCGTCTTGTCAAAAATGAATTTTTGTACTGGTGACTTAATTCGAGTTGATCTCGCACTGAACTTTCACTGAATGAAACACTAAAACGTACACATACACAGCCAAAAACAACAAGTGGTATAAATAATCGACGTCGCCATGGATGACCTCTTCTATTGCTCGCATCTGCGGAAGATTTGTGAACAGATTCAGTGCCGAATAACTTAGGCGAGATTGACTTTGTAGATGAGTCGCCGGCAAGCTCTTCTACCCGACGTATTATATCACTTGCTGATTCTTTGTGATTTGGCAGCAACATATTTGATGGTGTTGCTTGCTCTAATTGCTGACTTTCTTCGCAACTTGTAGAGGAGATGCGGTTGTATTCTTCCGAAACACCACTCGTATCTGACATCATAATGTTTTTGTTCAACCCTTGTCACGATAGTTACGAAGGTATTCGCTAAGGTGATTCTGTAACTTTACTTACTTAGTGCCAAACTATGTTTTTTTCGTTTGGTTCATCCATTCACAGAGAGAGAATTGGTCGTCCCAAGTAAAGATTACTACATAATCAGTGTACCATACACTCTAATTAAAATAAATATGCTTCGATGGAAAAGATATGGCATCGCATTGCCTAAGTAAATATTGTAAGATAAGGAAATGCTGAGACGTAAATTAAATGAAAATTGCTGAAAGTACGTACATAAAAATTAGATTGTGTCAACCATTGCCATCATAACATTCTTTATGAAAAAGGTCACTATGTATACGCTTTTCTTTGATCTAAATAAGTTTTTAAAAGTGAAAATCATAGGTTTGAAAACTCTAGATATTATATTTGATCTTAAATCAAACTGTGACACAGTATACTTCATTTAGCTCTAATTAAATTACATTATTTTCTTCTGATGGCGCAAGATTCGCTGCATTTTGTTGTATCTCAATTAAGTACTCATAATGAAAGAATTAGTGCCTTCTCGTAAGAGAAGGTGATACCACCAAATGATTTCTTTGATTTAATGTTTTGGTTGATATTTTCTTTCGTCATTGGATTGTGAGAGAAGGCTCGACAATTTTTTTTCATGAAGTGATACACTTGAGCAAAAATGTATGAAGAATCAACAGGTTGTTTTGCATTTGCCTCCTAAATGATGTAAATCCTTTGGAACTTTTATTACCATAAAGTGGGCATTAAAAAAGGTACTGAATGCAATAACTTGTAGTAAAACTGCAATATCAAATACATCTCAATCTGCATAAAAAATAGAGCTGATTACATGAATAAGTAAAATCTAAGCATAATTATTTTGAAGAGAATGAGTAAAGCATACTATAAATGTCAAATACAACAAGAGAAATATGTTGATTCATAAATCCTAGTTAATATCCTAATAAGAAAAGCCATTTTAATTACATTTTTAGTGATGCCTCCCGGATCATGGTTTGATGACTTAAAGTGGCATCCTTTGTCTTCAGCTATTCAATCACTTTCTTTTATATCAAGTGTGGAATGACCTTTTCTTTCCAATATGTGATAAAAAATTGTATGTCACAAAGAGATGTAAGTGTGTGCACGCATTCAGAATAACCGCTTATAGAAATTGATTGGAATTAGAAGTATGCGTAATTGTGGAGAAATGAGCTCCTGTATTTTAACCTTGTCCCAAAGGTCTGCTGTAGGAAACTTACTAAGCGTAAATTAGTTATTCTTGATTTTTATTTGAGAGTGTATAAATATATATCACAAATCAAAGTCTAACAAATCAAAGTCTAAGCACATATACCCAAAGAACTAGCTAGAAATATATGTGATAAAAAGATAATCTCTACTTGTTGATGTGGATGATTAGGTCATGAAATAAGAAGCCCTCCTACTCGATGGTGAGGATGCAAAACTAGCATATAAACGGGATGAAATTGAAAAGAACATATTTTGAATATTTTTGCTGAGAAACATAAAATAATCTTGACTTCAATAAAGGAATACAACATGGAGAATAATGTTGTTAAATCTTAAAATAGATTTGCAACAAATTGTGAAAAAATATATGTTTTGGGACATGATACTCCCATTATTTTGGAGCACGGGATAGTGTGGATATATGATGATCAATTCAGCTTGAATAACCAAGATCGGATTTATTGTTTACCAACGAACTTTAGGACGACAGCAGTAGGGTTTGTACTGCAGCATAGTACGTACTTTATCTTAACTTATGTCAGCGATTTATAGCAAAATTCCCTAATTAATATGCTGGATGATGAGGATGTCACAATTTCTTGCAATCAAATTTTGTAATACTTTCACATACGTGTGTTTTATCACTCAGTGAAATCTAATCAAGTCTCTGAGTGTTGCAATCCAACTTCAGTTCGACACATTTTCAGCAACAACATTATTCTTCAGCAAGCATTGCAACCTGAAAAGTTAAAGACGACAAAAAACACAAAGAAAATGAAAATCTCTATTTTTGCTTCACTCATCACGGTTGCTGCCAACACACAATCTTCACATGCATTTCAAATGATGCATAACATGAGAAGCAGATCAAGCTCTGTTACAAAGTTACATATGTCATCCGAAAATCTAGATCGTAGGGAGGCTTTGTTCCGCACAGCAGGTTCAATATTTGGTGCTGTCGCAGTTGTTGAAACTTTAAGTCCTCAGTCTGCCTTCGCTGGAAGCAGACCAGAGTACCTCACTGAACCAACAGAAGAATTCAAGGAATCGGAACGTCAACGTGCTGAATTCCGTACGCAGCAGCTTCAAATTAAAAAGAAATTTGTGACTGTGCTTGAGCGTTTCACCGGAGTCTCCAAAACTGAAAAAGAATTGATTGCTGATTTACAAGAATTGAAACTTCTACTTGCAACTTATAATGGTTTGCCGCTAGGAATTAAGAAGGATGATGTTGTGAAGCAAGTGAGATCCGTGAAAGCTAAAGGATTTTGGCCAACCGATGTTGAGTATGCGTACCAAGCTGTGATCCGTGAGATTGCTTATCAACAAAGCCCTAATAAAGACAAGGATATGGCAAATCCACTCTAATCTTGAGATTTCCTTTACTCTGAACTAGAAAATTACTTCAACTTATGATCTGTAAGGAGAAGAATTTATTGATTACCTCATCAAAACTAATTATTCAATTGTACACGACAGCACCACATATAAATTTTCTTGAACAACAAATCAACAGACGAGGATACAATATAATAAGAAAGAATTAATATTTATCTCTTTGGTTCAAAGTTTTGATTATGTGTCGTTAAAACTAATAGAAACCACCCAAATATTTTGAGATGTCATCAATCTTCTAGCAACCTGTAATAATTTAGCTGTAGCACTGAATACTATTTTGGCATGATGCTAAGTCTAGTTTTATCTTCTGTCCTTTCCAAAACGAAATATGCCGCTCAGGTAGGATTATCGACCCCTATTTTGGGCCTTCCTGTTCCTTTCACAGAGTCCGTTCAAATTTTTCAATTTCACAATATATTCATCTGTAGAAGACCTTTGAACAAGTGATGTTAAAAACTCTGTTTTGGCTGGATCTGGAGCTCCTTGCAGAGCCTCACTCATCCATTTTAATAAGAGTTCTGGGCATAAATCATTCATTTGGTAAATAATTCCCGCAATTGATGCACTTCCTCGATCAAGACTATGACTATAGAGCGGGAGATCTCCCAAAAGCGCCCGAGCCAAATTCGTAACTATAGCTTGTCCTTCAACTATAATAGCCTTTTCAAGTGCATCTTTACATAACTTTGCATTGGGCCCAGACTGAGGATCGTGGAAGTCTGTGTTATAGGTGATACTTATACCATAAGAGATTGTATGCTCTAAGAAAGTTAGAGTGCCCTTGTTGGAATCTTTATGCTGCACATGCATGCCTACCACTGAGCACTGGAGGACAGAATTTAGTAATGGACTTGTGACAATAGGGTCTGGACAATAGGTCATACATCTTCCGAGTAGATAAAAGAATTCCTCTACTACATCAGGATGTGCAGTAAAATCATCGAGTGTTTTTAATTTGGCAAAAACAACCGTTGATAGTTGTGATATCATCTGAAATAATGAAGGAACAATTTCAGGAATATGACTAAAATCCGAGATACAGATACTCGCTGCATAAAGATATGGTGAAAGAAATGATCGCTGAAAATTTTTAACTAATGTCTCCATCAACGGATTCAATTGAGAAATATATTGTTTTCCACAGCCTCTAACTGCATGCTTATGCAAACGACACAATTTTTCTGCTACGTTTGGATCCGTCGGAAATTTGTTTGCCACAGCATCGAGCAAGTTCCATGTTTGAGCCATCAAAGGTATAATTAGAGTAAAACGAGCGCTTTGTTCATCTCCGTCCTCATCAAATTTTTGTTCTTGGGACGAATGAGGTGGATCTAAAAACCTAACAATTACTACAAGACGTTCAATTTCAGCAACTACTTGTTTCGCATTACACTGGACACTTGGAGAAGCAAGCGATGTCAAACGGGTTATTATTGGATTCACGATCCTGTTCATGTACGTGGAAACCATGCTTGGGTCTGATTGAAGTTGCCTAGTTACTGCAAGACATGCACCTTCTAAAACTTGTAACTCATCCCTCAGATCAACCATCAATGAACCACCAATACTAATATTGATTGAGGCTTCCACTATGCCTTCATAGAGTTGAAGTACTGCATCGCCCAATGGTTGCTGTGTGCAGCTTTTACAAATTTGTTTAATAGCTACGGCCGATGACGATGCACATTTTCTATCATTAAGTCCTTCGGAAAGGAATGGTAGTAGGGAACTTAAGTATTCTGGGTGTTTTCCGAGCCATGTGGCATAGTTTCCTATTGTGATGTTAATGATTAGTCCAATTTTCGTAATGGTTCGGGGCAAGGTAGCAAATAGTTGCATGACAAAAGGAAGAACGTGACTCTCATCATTTGGAATAAAATTTGATAATGACTGTAACGAATATAATGACGCTTCAATTCCATGCCAATTTTTTATTTGATCTTGTGGGGGCAATGATTTGAAATATTGGTCTTCTTTCTGGATTCGTTGTCCAATCTTTTACGAAAATATATAGAATAATGAAATTGGAAATATTGCAATACATTTCATATAAATCAAGAATCAATTGAGTAGAACTTACCCTATTCAAAACATCATTTGCGCCTAAAAGACGACAACAATCTTCCACACTCTCTCCTACAAAATGACGGTCTCGTTCCAAATCATCAAGTTGGTCAGCCTGCAAGTCATCTACATCATCAGGGTATTTCAACAATGTGACACAAATTTGTAAAAATTCTAAAAGAATGGGAGCATAGTAATCTATTTTGTGTTGCCTGTATTCATATGGCTCCAAATTCTCCAGTGCATTTACAAAATAATACCAGAAATTCAAAGTAATATTTGCAATTTCTGAAACGTTAAAGAAATGGAGAGAATTGAGAAAAGTTCTTGTAGACTTCTACAAAATGTAGAGTAAGGATGAAGGATCAACTTACCATGATCTGGAATTGAAGAACATTTTAAAATCAATTCCACCAGTTGAATCTGATTCATTTCTTCATGACTTACAATCAAACTCATATAACTTTCCCCCAATTCAGTAAAAATTCGACAGTACCCTCGAAGGGCATCTTCATTTTCTTCCGGTGCAGACAGAACAGTTGGAAAAATGGTAGAACCTAAGTGCATAACCATGGGAATCATCTTTTGCACTAGTCCAGCGTGAGATCTAGGTTCACTCCCATATTGTCGTAATATCTCAACCACAACATCTACTGCTGGCTCGAAAATGTTTGCGTTTGGATTAGTCAAAACTTGAAATGATGCTTCAAGTAAGGCTGAACTTTGGAGGAGTACTGGTGGTATGTCTACATTACGAACCCAAGAATGGAAACATTTTAAAATTCGTTCCTGATGCAAAATGTTGGCATTTGGGAGTTTCATTATGTGGACGAGAAATTCAAGCGTCTGTTGAGAAAAAAGGCGAAGGCTCTCTCGAAAGTCGTAGCGCATTTTTTCAGTCGGAAGATAGAGACGATCAGAACAGGTTTCTTCTGGAATTAATTGAATGAGCTCCAGGATTACGGGACCCAATTCTGGACGAGCTTTCACATTTTCAAGTAAGTCTTGAATTATAGATGTCCAATTAATTTGGACGGCAAGTGCAGCAAGAGCCATACATAATCGAGTAATGAGTGCTGTTGATGGAGGCTTAACTGCAAAACGAATCAAATGATTCATTAGAGAATCGCGAAGAGAAGGCAAGCTATTTGATGGGAGTTGTGCTATATATACTTCTTCTCGACATTTGAAATGCAAAGTTTGAGCAGCGAAAAAAAAACTATTACTTTCATCGTTCTCTTGAAGTAAAAGTTGGTCACACACCATCCATGCAATCGGATTACATTGAAAAGAGATGAGGTAGCGGTTAGCTAAGTCATGTTGATGAAACTCTGGGTTAGAGGTCTGGGATGATTGGGCTGGTGAAAAAACAGTTCTTAGCGCTTGTTTGATTCGTTGAAGTTCCTCATCTACATTTTCACTGTGTGGTGGCAAATCAGTACCATTGCTCATTTTTCAAACTTGACCAATCTACTGTTAGTTGTGCTTCGTATGAAGCAAAAAAATGATTATCAATGGTTTTATTGTTTTGTATCCGTTAGAAATTGTAGACATTACGTAGATTAAGTTATGAACGAGCCAGCAGTAATGATGGATTGTGTTGCCACAACATCAACCAATGAAATTTCAATTTTTTATGATTTATTTTTAAATTTAGGTAATTATTTTTATTTTAATACGCAGAAGATTCGCATTTTGTGTTCCTAAGTAAGACTACACTTACCCGCATACCCTAATCTTAAAAGCTTGGTGAAACTCGGGCCCTTGACGAAAGTCCAATGAAGGAGGAAACACCATAAACTAACTATATTCAGATACAAACGGACAAACAAACGCGCATTTTGTGTTCCTCAACTCGATCTTTTTATTTATTTTTATTCGAGAACAAAACATTTTTAGCCTACTTGATTGAAAAGTGTTCTGAAACTCTTTTTTCTTGAAAATTCTCGCGTAAAATGTGCAAGCAGTACCTGTTTTGAATTTTAGCGCTCTGCTAATGTCTCTTAAATCTTAATTTATCATCTGTATTGTTCCACTCTCTGCCAAACTATTGTTGGATTGTTGATTTTTTTCTCAATAAAAGAATCCATCACATCTTGTAGGCATATCAATAAATGTGCCCAACTATTGTTTCATGGATTCTACTTGAATTTAATAGTTTACAAAGCACAAAACTCCAGTGTGAATGATTCAAAAAAATCGTTCTCCTATGAAGAATAGACTGTTTGGATTTCCTTCAATATATATTCAACAACAAAAGCATATTTAATTCAATTGTGTGTTGCTAAATGATGATTGTTTGATTGCATTGAATGGTTGTGAATATGAATAATATTTCTGCTGATAGTTTAGCTGGGACTCTAGAGAGAGAGAAGCACGAATGAAACATTATTTTATTCAATCCCATAATTTTTGGGGGGATATCAATTCTTCTTCGACGGAGTCTACATTTCTCTGAGGAAAAGTTCTTAAGGTGTATGGTTTTTTACACTAAGTAAAAAAAGTCATGACTTTAATGGGAAGGAGTCCAAATACTTTTTCTGATTTTTTTCAAGAACTCCACGCTCGGACTGCTTTCGAAACGGCTATGTAAAACAAGTTAAACCTCAAAAAAAAACGTTATACCATGTACATCATTGTTTTTTTATGAGTTCAATATTTTGTAATCTGTGCCGATGGTGAATCTATATTAATTCGTGGGAGCGTTAGATTGCACATTTAAATGGGATTAAATCTCTAAATAAAGTGTGTCAAGATTTTTTAAAACCAGGAAATACTCTAAGTATAGCTCATTGAAAAAATACTTAAAAAAAAGTTCATGTCGACTGCTGGATTGTTAAGAGCGTTGATTTGTACCAATGATTACGCAATAACTGTTTTTTATATGAACGTTTCTCTTCATTCTTGCATTATCCTTCAAATCACTAGTAGTCTCATAAATTGTACACAAAATAAACAAACCAAAAACTATCTATCAAAATGAAAACTTTTGCTACAGTTGCTTTTATTGCTCTTTTTTCTTCTGTTACCAATGGAATTAATATTCGTGGAACTCAGAGAAGAACACAAAGGGAACCCCCTACGGTTGAGGCAGCGGATGCAGTTACAAAAACTATTGAAACCGTCCAAAATACTGTGAAAGAAACAGTTGCTGGAGCCCAATCTTCTATTTCAAATAATGCTGCAGAAACTGCTGGAAACGCACAAAATGTTATCCAGGAAACCATTGCATCAGCAGCAAATGCTGCAAATGAAACTGTGGCATCAGCAAAAGGATCAGCTGAAGAAACAGTAGAATCTATTATTGATGCTGCGAACGCTACTGCTACTGCAACAAAAGAAGCAGTTGACAAAACTGTTGAAGCAGCACAAGAGGCGAGAGATGAGGTTATTGATAGAGTCAATGGCACACTTGCGGCTGTAGAGGATGCAGTCAATGGTACACTTGCTGCTGTTGGTGATAAGGCTGCTGAGGTTGTTAATAGTGTGCCTGGAGCTCAACAAGCTGCTGAGGCAATTGGAGCAAACCTTGACCAATTTAAACCTGATGCTGAATATGTCGCGAAAGAGCAAGCATGCAGGGATGAATGCCGCACTCAGTGTTTATCAGAGAAAACCATTCGAAATCGAATTGAATGTAACGCAAGATGTATGCCAATCTGCCTCGGTCCACGCCCAGAACGTCCTTCATCTCCAACCACCGCTGCTGCATCTGCAAGTCCTTAAGGAATACCAAAGTTTTGCTGTGAAATAAAATCTCTTTCGAAGAAATCTTCCGTAAACAATATAATTGCTAGAAGTTTCATATTATAATATTACATGGAAGTATAGTTGAATTTATAAAAATGAATATTATTCACATTATACAAAGATATATAATATTCTTCAAATAGTTAAAGTTTTCGGGAAAAAAGACGGTTTCGATGGGAGCATCGCCTGCAAACAACAATAAAACATATGTAGACAAAGATTCTGATGATAGAGGGAACAACACAATCGTTTGTATTGACTTTAACTCGGTTCTTGTTCACATGGGAATCAGAAACGGTCATGTAAATCTCATATCATAAAGTACTATTATCACTAAATAGCTGAGCATTAAATAGCCACAAATATATGCCGGTCTAAACACAATGTTACACTTAACTTAAAAAGTTAAACAACTCTATACTTCTTATTTCTTATCGACATTGCTCCTTATGAGCAAAATGTATTTGACGAGGAAAACATTTAAAACATTAAATCATTGTCGCAATCAGCTTCATTCAATAAACCATGAAAGTGTGAGCGAGCAAGGGAACAGCAATAATTGTGTATTGCATTTATAGCATATTACATGTCACGTGCAATCTTATCTCACTTGAACACGAGATGAAATTTGATTACCATTACGCGTTGATGGTTCTGTTGTGCTTGTGCTAGAACTGTTTTCAGATATTGCTTGCATACCAGGCAGTTGCTCGTTCCTTTCCCCAACTTTATTGTTTACTACATTTTTTGTTCTTTCATTATCATTAAAAACATACGAGAATTGATTGCCCCTTGATTTCGAGCTGGATGAATGAGAACTGCTGCTTAGAATTTGGTTACTGACACTTCTTTGTTCATGTTCTCTAAAAGCACGCATCATGTGTACACTTTGATGCGAACCAGATTTTACGATTCCTATCAGGGTGTCATCTTTGATATCTTCGCATTCTACTTTGTATCGGTTGAAAAGAGGCATTGGAGGTCTCTTTTCAACTAGATGACTGTGTTTGGCTTCGAAGCAGACAGTGGAGGTTAGGGTGTCTTCTGCTGTGTTCACTGTGTTATCACCATATGTATCTGCCTTGGAGACTTCGTTATTATTTGCATTGTCAAAGACAGGGTTGGCAAAGCAAAGTGCTCTGGCAACAGATCCGTGACCTAAAAGCCTATACGCAAGAGAAGGGTTTGGTGAAGGTTTCGATCTGAAAATGTCACTCTTGCGGTCTACCTTCCTTGGACTTGTGTGTCGAGATGGGTTTGCTGCATCTTTTGTTTTTGCTAGGACGTCAGCATAACCAACCTCCCTATCTGGTTTCTTGCTCCGTCTTGAATTATCATAATTAGCTTTATCGCCTCTGTAAGTGTTGTCACTTCTTCCTTTGTCCTCAGTAAAAAGAGCGTCCCATTCTTGATCGCCTAGCTCTAATCCAAGAGCTTTTCCACGTCTTCGTCTTTTTTCAAGAGATTCGACGTCTTCATTATACCTATTAGAAAGTTTTCCTGGTGTGGCAGCTCCTGAAGCGTGGTAATTCATTGAAGATTGTCCTGCAACTTCTCCTGCTTGAGGACGACTTCCGATGTTCTGGCTGGGAGCACCAAAACATCTAGAGAAGGAATCAAGCATCGCTTGCATTACCATCTTGAATAAAAATTAAATACTATTGCTTGCTGATTTTCTTTGTGTTGATTAGTTAGCTTGTAACTATGTGAGCTACAAAAGTTAGGAGTAGAAACTTATTCGAATGTAAATGAAAGCTTATAGCTGACTTTTCGAATGACCTCGAGGTAGAGCTTGATCCTCTTGTGTTTGGATATCTAAGGAGTTCGGGGAAACAAGCGGTACAATGGGCCTACTTCTTATTACGAATAGAACCGAATGTTAGCACTGCTTAGTTTTCTTCCTTTTCTATTCAATATTCTTTCAATACTTCTGTTGCTTCATATAAAAAGATACGGGGGAGTTGGGAGAGCTTTAAATCTGTTTGGTCACTTTTCTAAGTAAATTTCGATTTGCGAGTAACGAATGACATCCATGTTCAAAAAAATATATTTTTGTTTCTTAGGGATTATAAACGATTTATAGAATACGATCCATATTAAAGACGTTTCATACACTTTAAAGTCTTACTATAAATTCCTATTTGAAAACTTTCAAGCACCTAAGTATTAGCCGATTTTGTATAATTAGTCTTATCCGATATGTTATATATAGGATCGTCTTTCTATATTCAAATTTAACCTTTTAATTAAATTCATAGCACAAATATTTGGTCAAAATAAAAATATTTATGTCCATAAACGGGTTGAATCATGTTCATGTGTAGAACATGAACAGAAAATGCGGTCGGAATTTTTATAAAGAATTTTGAATTTAACGAAACCTTATTAACATGAATTTGGTCCGATGAACTAAAACTCTATGTAATCGCCAAAAATGGAAACTTTAATCCGTTCGTCTCGATATTTCAATTCTCCTTCTCCAATTTAAATAAGAGCTCTAGAATTGCATAATAGGTTCAAAATTCATTAATTAGAAATAAATCGGAAGCGGGAAAAGAAAATAAGAGCCTGCCAGAAATATAAACTGGCCAAATATCGTCATATTAGGCTTGAAATGTGGTTTTATTCTTTTTTATTCGTTACTTCTTGTGACCTTTGAAATAATTAGGAACGATAGAAAAGACTATTTCTGCTTGAACTTTATGCGTGATAGAAATTCATTCCGTTCATAATTTGTAACATGTTCAGAAAGTTAATTAATTTACCTAAGAATCTCTTTGTGGGATTCATTCAATTCACAGCCTATACAATGTGATACATGTTTTTGCCAACTGTTGTCCATAGAAACTCAACTTGCATCAGATGTTCAATTGTAGATCTTTTTGCTTTTTATTATCGGAAGAGTAAAAGATTTTTTTAATATTTCTTATATTATATTATATTATATTATATCATATTATACTCTATTTTCATTTGAATAAAAAAATCACATGGGAGAAAAAGTGGAACCGTCGCTGTCACACATAACGTTGACTTTCGAAAGAGTAGACTGCTACATCACTCTGTTTTCAAGATCATTGGAAATGAACATTCGATTAGTGGGCTAGACCCACAAATGTACCTGCTACTAAGAGATTTCTCAAGGGAATATTCAATTTCAATCACTTGTCCAAGTTCTGTCAAATCAGAACCTGGGCCTATGATCACTTCAAGAACGTTGCTATCAAGGACTGGTGGAAATGTGAGACCTGTGTGAAATGCATCAATAACAACTTCTTCTGTACCTGGAGACACGATACTTGCAGTTGGGACGAGGTTATCAGAGCTGATCACTGACACTGATTCAACAATTTCAGGGAAGATGAAATAATATTTGTCATATGTACCATCTGGAAATACCAAATTTGATGCACTCCTATTATCTTTGAGAACATATTTGATGGTAGTAGGTGTCACAGTAATATCGTAAAATCCACCTGTCAATGGTGGGAAGTTCTTGGGGAAGTCTGGAATTTCAATATCATCCGATATTGCTACCTCCCTGAAATCATAGAGAAGTTGCAATCCTCCAGATATAATCGCATCCGTGAATGTGTTCCAAACGTCCAACACATCTTCGCCTTCATTGGCTTGTGAACCTATGTGTTTCACAAGACTTGTAGCAACAACCTGGTCGATGTCGAGGGAAAAAGTCAGTGATGGAAACAGAATCAACGAAAACCATTTTTGGCAAACTTACAGGATTATTTTCGTCGCCCTCACTCATCCATTGATAAGTAGCAAGACTTATTTCTCTTTCATTGTTCAGGTTGTTGTCCACAGCATCTCGGAATGCCTGCACCAAATTTTTTTCGGCTTCGTAAGTCGGAGAACCCTTCAGCATTCCAAGTTTTGTCCCAGTTTTCAATTTAGGATGTTCTGAGAAAACTGTCTCGTCAATATCAATTGGCATTGTCATGCATTTAATGTCTTAAAAAAGGAAATGTTTTGGCGTTGATCAAAATTTTGTTAGAATAGATAAATAAATTCAACACGAAGTGTGTTTTGACCTTACAATTTCTAATTGGCTTTTCGCATTTCGGTTGCACATCAATAATGCCATCATGAAATGATTCCATTGCATTTTTGATTTCTTCCGACAGTAGGTCTACCCGAGCGTTAACTGGGTAAGTTAAACATAATACAGTGGCAAGCGTAGCTGAAAGAATATTCATGGCGAATTGAAATAATAAAGTATGTTGGGTTAAATTTGTGAGAGGTCTTTCCTAGGAAAACATTGTGTAATACTTTGAAAGAAATCATTATTGATCTTTACATTTCCAAAGATATGTTCTTACACAATATTATTGTTTCAAAGAAAAAACTCGTAGAATCTCCAATACAAATAAGTGCTGAAAGATCATTTGTCTGTGACACGCATCATTTTATACACGAAGGATAAGAATCGATAAGCCTCAAAAGACCCGTACCGTGTCACTTAGAGAATCTTGTATCACATACATATAGGTTTCATATCAATTCTCAGAAATTATGTTCTGAATGATGTATTTATACATTTCAAGAACTTTTTCTCTCCATCAAAGAATAAAAATTGATGTTGTTGTTGTTGTTGTTGTTGTTGCTGTGTTGTTTTGAGAGGAACGAGGCATTATAACTTTGATAGTCCCACGAACGCTCTTTCAGATAGCCAGATCCTAGGTCTCTCACATACGTATATTGTCTTACGACACTACAGCGGTTTACGGCCGTCTCACTTTACTCGAGGACTTTGGACGTTTGTAGTTTTATACGTATGCGAGGTCACCGAGCCTCCGAGGAGGTTTCGTCGTACTTAAGGTTGGCTACCCGGGTCCAGTAAAGGGACCTCGCAATACTATTTCAGTATTCCGTTGGTATTCGACTCCGGCCATTTAAGATCAATTAAGTATTTGCCCACAATCACTTACTTTGTATAGACGTATGTTTTGTTTTTATTATATTATTTGTGGCGTTTGTAATTCTGATTTGTTAGTTATTTTCGTTCGTCTTTTTTTGTTGACAGTTGAGATATGCCTAAGCTGTTATTTGCAATCATGGATGAAAGTGCGCTCCTTGGATTATGGCGAATACAATCGATTTCCATAGGATGGAAGTTCCTAGATAGCGCATCTGCGTAAATGCAAACATATACGCCACAGTCGAAGGTGTTCGGCTGTTGTGGAGTGCTAGTCCCCCTTGAGATTGTTCTCCATTCCTCTTTATTTGGTAGTGTTTCTCTCAATTTATCCATATGTTCGTCTTCGATGAATTTAAGAAGAGTATTTGTATAGGTGGTGCCTTGATCGCCCATGGAGTCCATGTATTCAATTTCCATGTTGATGAAGTTGATATTGGCCAATGTCCAGTGAGTATTGTTTATGTTGATTGGAAAGACAAGATTTTTGAGCTGGAAAATATTGGTGCATGTGCGTATTCTTCTTGACCATCTTTTTACTCTGTTGTAATTATATGAATCTTGGGTCCCTAAAGCAGTGAAGAAAAAGCTTGAGAAGAAGTATGAAGGTTTGTAATCGCTCTGAGAGTTGTATGTCATTAACTCGTGATCATTTAGTATATTCATGAATGAGTTTATCGTTTCATCATTAAGCCAGGTGCCTGGTTGCAGAGAACTGATGTTACTTGTGCTCTTATTTTTTTTTTCCTTCGGTTTGGTATTATCCGTTGTTTTAGCATTGGATGAAATAGCTTGTTCTATATCGATAACCGCATGATGCTTTTCCTTGTATGGTGTATTAGATGACTTATGGATGGTTGTTGCATTCATCTTTGGATTAGGAATTGATGTAAGTTTGGTGTTGCTCTTGCCTCCTTGTTTTGTTCGATAACTGTTGACTCTATTGTTGTCATTCGAACTGTCTTGCAGTGCTATCCTTTTTTTATTTGTGCCTGTGTGGGATGGTGGTTTGTGTAGTTTAACTTCCTGTTTTGTCACTAACTTATTTGAGTTGGGAGTTGCTGCGATTGTGTTTTTTGATGCACATTTTTTCGCAATTTGTTCCTGTTTTTGTTTTTTCCTTTGGTTGAGGGTTTCACTAATATCTAACTCTTGTTTTCTTTTACCTTTTTTCTTCCTAATTGACTTCTTAACGGTTTTCTTGCTTGGTCTAGATAACTTGTCCTTCCCTTGGTTGGTGGATATTGGATTTTGTTTTTTTACAAAGTTGGGGGAGAGCGTATTAGCTTTTAATTTTTCCTCGTCTATATCCAGAGATAGTTGATGAGCGAACTCTCTTGCAAGATGAGAAGTATGATTTTTAGCGGTTATAGGAAGAGTTGTTGCTTCTCTTATTGTATCCCAAATTGTATGTTGCAGTTTAATCCCGATGATGATTATAAAGCATGTAAGTAAAGCTCGTGGTCCGCATTCATTTTCTTGTAATTGTATGCAGTTTTCGCAATTATTCCACTTGATGACTTTATTGAAAAATGTTTTGCTTTCTAACATTTGAATATTTAATGACTTCTCTTCTTGATGATTTGATATCAATGGATCGATAATCCATCCATTAGTAATCGACTTGTTTGGAGTGTGGTTCATTTTTTCTACACAAAACACGACCCAATGACCATCGTGATAAGTGCCTAGGTAAGATGGGAAAATATATATGCCTTGTTCCCTGTGTTTTGCTGCGTTCGAAGAGAAATTGACGGTTGCTGGAATATCTGTTATTTTATTTATGCCCCAGGATATGGTGTAGTTTATTATGTTTACATTTGCTATATGTGTGGTTGAGTTGCAGATTGTTTCTAATTTTAAGACCAGATGATTGATTACGGCACTTCGTGTAATGTTACCTTGTAATCGTATCTTCCGTGTGATTGTTTGACATGGAGTTTTGTTTTCGATACAAGATTTTTGTCTCTTAGGCGAATATTTTTCTCTCATGTTCATGGCTACTTCCTTTTGGGAGTGATCATTGATGTTTCTATTTTTCCGCTTGGTGGAAGGATTAGGTGAGGATTCAGAAGATTTTTGGAGAATGGCCTGTTTTTCTACTTTGTGTTGTAAAGTATTGCTCGAAGTTGTTGGTGGCAGATTGATCATTTTGTCCTTAGCTATATTTTTCCTTTGTTTTGGTTTAGGAGGAGTTTTGCCCAGCATTTTATTCTGGAATAGAATGTTGGCTTTGATTAGAGGGGAAGTTATTGTTTTGGCTGTTGATCCAGTTAATTTTGTTTTGGTAAGAATTTCCGTTTCTTTAGGTTCCTCATTGGTTTCGTGTGTATTTGACATCGGATTTTGGACTTGTTTACATAAATGGTTATGGTTATAGGATTCGATGCCCGCCATTAATAAACATATTGGACATGTTATAGTTGCGCATGTTTTGCGTGAATCGCAATTGGGATGATTTGAGTTGGGTGATGTGATGTTTTGTTCCATTTTTGTTTGATTGTTTACCATGTCCATCTTTGCAGCACAGAATTTGCATGGATTGCTTTTGCATTTCTCTTTTGAATTGCCCAACATTGCTCTGGAGATGATTTCAGCGGCCATTGTTGCTGGTTTCC
>Ga0209092_10000831_pt1 | contig 31212 bp, 24 predicted proteins | sample FraStrMetagenome_FD_187446 | JGI IMG/M metagenome (GOLD analysis project Ga0209092, IMG submission 187446) | Marine eukaryotic phytoplankton communities from Arctic Ocean - Fram Strait ARC3M Metagenome (SPAdes) (version 2) | ecosystem: Environmental > Aquatic > Marine > Oceanic | place: Fram...
TGTAAAGGACTTGAATGTTCTTCTATTTTCGTCTGCTGACAAAAATGCATATTTGAATTTGGTTTCAGAAGTAAATGAAAATTATCTGATATCTACGATTGTCGTCGAGCCTATTAATTACAAAACGTGTCAGAGAGAAGAAAGTAATGTTTATAGATAGACAAAATTCTAAGGACGCTTGTATACGTTATCCACATGAATGAAACTAGCTTCACTCTCACACACCTATATGAGCAGTCAAAAACATTCACGAAATCCATTTTCTGAAGTCATAAGGGTGAACAATATGTGTATCTTTTTCTATGTATTTTTGTCACGTAGAAAGAATAGTGTGACCAATCCCGTAAAGACAGATTTTCCTTCTTTTCAATTAATTTAATAGAGAAAAGTTACTAAATAGTCACATTAGCATGTGAATGTTATGTAATTAAAATTTCGATTGCTTCAGCAGAAACGATTACTTTCATTCCACATGCTAAGTTATTGTGTTGATTATCCTTTGTGTTGACCAGGTCCAAGTTGGAGGACACGGAGGAAGTGGGATCTATAAATCGAATTCGATAGTGATGCATTCCTCTGTATAGAGCTTTAGATTGTTTGTGGATAGAAGAAACAAACGTTATGGGAAATACGTTCAACACGAACTTGCGTTGGGTAGGTTATCAAGTTCAAAATAACATTCTTTACGGTGAGCCGGATGTGTTTATCTTTGCACAAGAAGGCTCTTGGGGACCACTCATAGAAATTTCATTTCGAAGACCCTCCGATGTCCAATTCAAAGATAGATGTCGAAATACAGCACTTCACTTAGCGTGTCGAAGACAGCCTCCCATCGACGCTATTCAGGCACTCATTCGAGCGTATCCCACAGCGCTTGCCATAAGGACCGTGGATGGAATGACACCCCTTCATTTTGCGTGTTATTGCGGTGCATCCTCTGACGCTGTTCGACTTTTAATTGAATGCTGTCCTGACAGTGCATCCAAACTTGATAAAAGGGGTCGAAGCCCTTTGCATTGTGCTTGTGCGGGATGCCGAACAGAAGACAAATATGAAGTGTTAAAACTGTTGTTGGAAGTATATCCACAAATGGTTTTGATCGAAGATAGCTTAGGTAGAACTCCCTTATCGTTGATGCTGGATGATTACATAGAAGAAGTGGAAGAAATAACCTGTTGCAGTGCAAAATTTCCACGAAAAAAACTCTCCACGGAAATAGAAGATTGTTTAAAATGTACATCTATATTATTAAGAGCAGCCTATCACGGAAGTGCCAGCGACCTTGTGCTGAAAAGAGAACCCTTTCGTATGCTTCATGCATCGGTGGGTGTATCCTGCTGTCCTCCTCTATTTGTTCGTCTGGCGTTAAAAATACAACCGGAACAAGTTCGAACACCCGACATTCATGGTAATCTTCCACTTCATATCGCTGCTGCCACACACCAAACTTTTCAAACCAATAAATCCGATACAAGGTTCAATGTGATTCAATCTATAATATCCATGTATCCAGCAGCCGCCAAAATATCGAATCGAAACGGATTGCTTCCCCTCGCTCTCGCCATGGAACATAAAAAATCGTGGGAGGATTGTATAAGACCATTGATCGAAGCCCATCCAGCAGCTCTAGCGACCATCCAAATTGATATCAAAAACTTTCCATTCGTGTTGCATAAAATAGCGAGAACATCTTCTCCTACGATTTTATATGATATTTTAAGAGCGAAACCAGAAATAGTACCTGTTAAACCTTTGTTGGGAGAATATTCGAAAGAATATACCGCGGAAATAACCTTTCAAGATTGGAATCAATGATTAAAAAGTCTGGAACTTTCAATATTTTTCATTCATTGAATGGAGATCAAATAAAGCGTGTTCCCATGCAATGGACTCTAGAATCAAATGAATGCACTAAAATATTTATCGATACCTCATTGGATCGAAAAATCAAATGGAAACATCTTTTTACTCCATTTATAGGCTTATCCTGAAAAGATGGACGAAACAAAATAATTGTTTATCCTTTTAAAACGATATACAAGTTCCGGGTGGATACTGTCATCCATTCGATCTTATACATGTATCATGACTTGGAACAGAATATTCCATGCTAATGAAGACCCATTAAAAAAAATTGGAAAGCACGCTCAGATGTGAAACGAATGGAGTATAAGCTAAGACAAACGAGGTATTCAGAACGAAAGTACATGTGTTGGTTCATCAACAAAATAGGATGGATGCCACTCTTTTTTGGCAAGCTTTTGGATATTTTCAAGTCTAAAAGCAACCATCATCCTCATCATCGAGGCTACTTAAATTTTGATAGATGAGGCACTTAAATGGGCCATGTTAGTGTTTGACTGACAAAACATGTTGGATATCAGGTGGGTCTCCAACTCTACTAGAGAGGAAAAAGATTAATATAATAATAATGAAACTTATTCCAGGATTGATGCGCGGAAGAGTCCAGGGAACACTACTGCTATAGCAAACTACAATATCATTATATGAATTCGTTATGCCTCTATGTAGAGCTAGAGATTCGGATCCTACTGCTGCGATGTATTTGAGCTGCTGTATATTTATCGTAACTATTATATAATGAGAGCAAGGCGCTACGGCAGAATATATACTTTCTTTCCCCATAAATGGAATGTGTAGATTGATTTGGAGTTGTTATTTTTTTAGCAACAACAGTAGGATGTCTAAATTCCTGTTGCGGAGTGCATGACTGGTCCATTTTGTGGGCGTTGGAGCCTGCTAAGCGTTTGGACACTGTATCATTGTGATCCATAAATTGTGTAAACTTTAGTGAGTATGTTAGCGATGTAATATTGTTTTTTGGTGATGCGATGCGTTGCGATGCGATGCGACGGATTTCATCACAACTGATCCCATCTTATACTACTAATCTACGGTAAATGGAAGCAAGTCAATTTTTTCGATTGTGGATTGGAAATTATGTTCATCAAGTTCAGATATTGGAAGTATAACATCTCCTTGTCTCAGTTGTGTTACTTTTTTGAAGAAATGTATTCTGGTTTTTGTTTGATTGACAATTTCCACCATTGTCGTTACCGGTATTTCTATGGAAATGTTAGGACTATTGCTTTGTTTTTGTTCAGATCCAAAATCGATCTTTATCACCTTATACCAGTTCATATCTAGTCCTCCTGATTTTATGAATGATTGTTATTCGTATCTTGAAAAATTGACCATCAATCGTTGTCCTAAAATAAAGATAAGACTGTGGAACCTTGAACAAAATGCACCAACAATATCCTTTTTGGTGAAATCAAGTGCCATTGTTATAAATGAATGATGAAAAATGAAAAATATGTGAATGTTGGATTTGGAACGGTGTTTGGAAAACGATCGAAATGTACATGGCTATAGGAAAATGATTGGCAGTACTTTGGATCGTTGCAGACATTATCCCCGGGATAAGCATCCCTCCTGACCATCTTGAAAAAGTGCCTATGAAAACTTGTTTTATGAAACAAGCAATATCAGCTGAATTGTTCCTAAATAATTTATAAATGAGCCCATTCTCCTATTCATTACAAAAGTGTGACATATTATTATTTTCAAAAACATCGTTTAAAAATATTCGTATCTATTTTTCCGATCCTCCATCTATCATCTATTCTATCATGTACCTATAAATATTATCCATGTGTACGAGGATCAATCTGTCTTTTTCGTGCTTTCATGGCATCCTGGACAGCTTCCTCCAACGATTTTCCTGTATCCATCGTCGGAATCGATTTTGTGGAATCCATATTAGTATTAGTATTGGTATTGGTATTGGAGCTAAATTCTGACGCGGAGGAAAATTTGGTGGGGAGAGGAGATGGAGAGGATGGCCAATTGGAATTATTCGATGGCGATGATGGATCGCTTAAGGAACGACCAAAGGCTGCAAATGGATCTTCATCATTATTATTATTGGAAGGAGGTTCAGCTGCTAGGACTTGTCTTGTACTGGATGTCAAAAGAAAGGGTAGGATTATACCAATGTCCCCAAACGATTTTAGAATCGTTCGTCTCTCCCAAACTCCAGTGGATGATTCACTTTCAGAGGGTGGATGAAGGATAGTAGAATCGAATCGTTCTTGACTATTATTATTGTAACGTGCTATATTGGATTTTAGGTTGTGGAAATTCGGAGAGGATGTGAATGGGCGGGGAAGAGATATCGGATGAAAGGATCTCACTTGGACGATATAGTCATGGAACAAGCTCAGTAGTAGAATGCCAGTGATGTGTAGCCAACGCATCATTGTAAAAATCATTTGACATCGTTAGCATGATGTCCAGCAAGAATCTTTTTTGTCATGAAGGAGCAGTATTGGTATGCAAGTACACACATACGACAAACTTGGTACAAAAATATGCAAGAAATCGTGTCACACATTTTTCTTTGTTCAACTTGATGATTTTTTTTTTTTTATGACACAAGCTCCTCAAAAAATGGAAAGATGAAGAACATATCAAACCTCACTCAAGTGGTGTGTTGATTGCATCGAAATAAGTAATAGCATTATCTAGAATTTAATTTCTATACCGATTGATTCTCATTATTATTTGATTCTGAATAAGTTAAGTATCAAATGCTAAGAATTAGGAAGATACTCGAAAGATGGGTTTTGAATAAGCATATCTATACGTTTTTTTTTTCACATACTTGATCGAATAGAATTTGCAGCTTTTTATCTATATATATATATTTGCATTAATTTATCTTCATTATTTGCTTCATTAAAGTGAGTAACATACTAGCACACCCATATTCAGTTCTCTCTTCTCCTTCTTCATATATCAGTAGAATATCAATTTGAAAGGAGGATGCTTGAACGCTTCTTGTGGCGTCATTTTTCGCAGCTTCGGACGTTACGGGGGAAAAGGAGATATCGGCATTTCCACCTAACCGCAATCTATCCCCCGGTTTGGCAACAAAGGCAGGTAAAATAGGAACAGACATACGGGTCACATCGCCTTCCGTCACTGCATTCACGAGGGAGAGAGTCGGGATACCATTTTCAATCAGGGGGATTACGGAATTATATTCACCTGTGATAGGGTTATAATCAAACCATGCAAACAGATTCACTGATTTGATCATAGCAGTGTCAGAGGCTGTTCCTATACATAAGTGATAGGTGTCTCCTACGCCAAGACCTTCATTGGAGGGTGTATCCTCACATCCACTAACTAAAATCTCGACTTCTTCAACGACATTTTCAAAGACGGCTGGATTCTCGGGGGCAACAGGTCCACCTCCACCTCCACCACCATCGCCACCTCCACCTCCAGAGCCGCTTCCTCCCGGAGAGGTAATTTGTTGTTCCATTGTAAAACTTGTATCATCTCCAGTGTAAACAGTCGTATAAATGATCTGTAGGACATTTATAGCCACATCCATGCTATCTAAACTTTCCATAGAAGTTGATTTCAAACAGAATATGATCTGTCCCCTGATTGCAGAAGGAGACGTTGCAAGTGTTCCATTATAAAAATACAGAATTCCTTCACCTCCCGCACTTTCAATTTCTTCTGGTTTGACTCCGATAGTCGACGTGACGAGCAGTTTTCCATCAATATCCGTTGTTTCGACATCCTGTTTGTACAAAAGTTTTGTAACTTGATTTGTACAAGTAGCATCCAAAAGTTCGGTACGGCTTTTATCTGTTAATAATCCATAGGTTCGGTTGACGGTGATCAAGTAGTTACTGGACGCTGAAGTGGAAGTGATATGGAAGCCATCGAATACTTTTGTGGGAGAGGATGTTGGTGATGATTGTAAATCTCTTGCATGATGATTGTGGTGGTCCATGTCGGGATCACCATATGCTACATGTGTTATGCTGTCAACGAAGGAGATAGGCAGCAGACTAGATAAATATACGGAAAGCAAATGCATAAGCTTCATTCCTCTCATATTGAAGTTGCACTCTTTGGTCGATTTCTCGATGCTGATGGAGTGTTGAATATAGTTATTATTCTCAGTTTTTTTTGTTAAGGTGAATATATTTCCGATGTTAACTAAATTTTATGTGCGGGCTCGTTTATCCTGGCATGGTTCTCATTTTTTTGTTGCAAAACCGGATTAAAAGCAATAATCAAAAGTAGGAAAATATGCTCGTGAAGCAGATTATATACGTAGAAAAAATAATTACTTAATAGAAGTAAAAGTTATATGGAAATATTATATATGTAGTGTTTAGAGGATATTACACAAAAGTTGCCTGTATGAAAACAATAAATTTAGAAAACGAAGAATAAATTGTAATTCTCAGTTTTTTTTGTTAAGGAGAATATATTTCCGATGTTAACTAAATTTTATGTGCGGGCTCGTTTATCCTGGCATGGTTCTCATTTTTTTGTTCACGATTTCGTAATCTCTAGTTACAACTTCCTTCAAGGAAGTATTTCTTTCAAGATAAAATTAGGTACAGCTTTATATTTTACATATAGATCGTTTTCATTTATCAAACACTTTCATCATTTAAAAGGAATTTATCAGCATATGCAAATGCTGGATACAAAGCTGATATTATTGGCTCTGCATTGTTACTTAAACATGCAAAGCCTGTCTCCATCATGATTTCTTTAGCATCATCAATGTTGAATTCAATTCCATTCTTCATTATGATTTTCTGAATTACCCCTGCGTCCTTATCCTTATCCTTTCCCCTAATTCCCCCATCATCGTTTTTGTCTTTACCCTTTTCCTCGCCCTTTTCTTGTTTTATTTTATCCTCTTTTAAAGATCTTAGGTTACGTCTAAATGACTGTTCCTCCTGAGGAAAGTATTCCATGCCTGTTGCTAACATCAAAGCAGTACAATCCACAAGTAGCGAAGATGAATCTGTGTTAAGACTTTCATCATCATTGCCAAATATTGCGATCGGCCCAAAACTTTCTTCCAAACGTTCCATCGCCCAAGCCACGTTTACTAGTCCATCCTGTAATTGCTTTAAATCATCTGCATCCGTAATCATTTGCATTACCTTATCCATCAACAATTTTTCTATTACGTTAGTTTCCGTTGACATTCGTACGTTGATGACTGTTCTCATACTTCTTGTTGAGCCCCCAAGGACATTGGTTAAAGAATTCAGTTGTTCATAATTGTGATAGGCCGTGTGTGTCAAATTTCTCATGATTTCTTGGCAATCAGTTATGTTTTGAGTAAGCTCAGATTTGCTGCAGGAATCTTTCAAATCATTTTTGATAACATGAACTACTTCCGTCATATCTACAAACTTATCTTTCGAATCATTTAAACTATTTTGGAGGGTATTGGTTGTATCTCGGAAGAGACTTATCTTGTCCTTTGCAGATTGAATAATTTGCCCTTGCACATGATGCACAATCAATATTGATAATAGAATGACTGATCGGATCATCGTCGAAGTTGTTTGATTTTTTTGTCGTTGTGGATGAGTTGTATCTGTGGCCGATATTCTGAGAAATGATCTTATTGTGAGTTGAGGAGTATTCTATGAGGAAAGAATCGACATCGCAAAAAAGGTATTTGAAAAACAAAACTTAGATTCAGAGTTTGCGTTGAAAGTACATTTTCATTAAGTAATATTGAACATCACATTAAGTCAAATTTATTTAGCTATTTTTAGTTGTTTCTACTTAAGAAATCATAAAATACCATATCCGTTCCAGAAAAACTGCTTAAAGGCACGAATGAATTTATTACCCAAATTAGAATAATATCGTGAAAGTGATTTCATGAGTATAATACATCTGGCGAGCTTAATCGATTTGGAAATTCAACAAAATAGTGATGTTTAGATATTACCCAAGATCGAATCAGGTTGAACAATATCTCATGTCTGAAAACGATCACCTATGGATAATATAAGAGAACACCATAAAAGCAATAGATTTTTTATGCACTTGAATCTGATATCATTTCGCATCGATTCAAGGGATCGTACTTCGTGCAACTTAACTATTGTTGCCAAATGAGCACACTCTTCAATTCCAATCTGATAATTTATGGTTCAATCAATGAAATAATTTTTTATTTAGGTATCGCTTTACTTTTTAAAAGCCAAGCAAATAATGCAATGGAGTTAAGATGCTAATGTTGGAATGATAGTAAAAACTGAAAGAATATTCTGATATCACTAAAGAAGAGATCATGTAATAAATTAGTTTTGATATCATCCTTATCATAATATTTCTTTCTAATTTCACTTTCTGTTGCTAGCTTGAATGAAGGCTATTCCTGTTTCAAATGGCCACTTTCTTGCGCCCCAGGAAGAGCTACATCATCATCCTCATCATCTTCCGAATCAAAATCAGCACTTGACTCAATCAACATATCAAGATCGCTTTTCTGTATCTTATTCGCCGTTCTATCCACAAATTCTCCCGACACACTCTCAAACGAATCCGAATCCGAGTCATCCGACAAATGATCTGTAGCATCCAAATCTTCTTTGGAATCTGACAAAGAATGCAAAGAGGATTTATTCATTGTCACTTCTTTGGCTGTGTTTCTAGCAATCGATCCTGTTATACGATTCACATTCAAAGTCGTGGACGCTAATCGCACAGTCTGAAATACATTGGTGATTGTCTTCCCTGTATCTTCCACTACTTGACCAGCTTCTTCACCACATTTATCTCGAACGACATTTGCTGTTGCTTCGACGCCTTTTTCAGCAGCTGATACACAACAATACAAAATAAAAAAGTATGATGAATAATGATCCCAAATCCAATCTTCCATGCAGTTTCAAAAAAGAAATATGAAAAAAGTTATTATCCTACCTTTTATGGTACCCTGAAATAACGCTTCTGTGACCATCGCAGTAGCACCTAAGCCCGCCAGACCTACTTTCCCAACGTTGGATACCATGACTCTATGTTTTTCGGAGGGTATAATTTTTTCTCCGATCTTATGTTCTTCCCATTGGTTCGCAAGATTGATAATCCCACTTGTGGCAACATTTTTGACTCCTAGAGAAGCATTCCTCGTCCATACTTTCATAGATTCCGTTGATTTTCGAGCGGAGCTGGAATACGTGACTATATCCTCCATATCATTTTTGATATTTTTTGAATGATCTGCCTGTTGTAAGGATTTAGAGGAGTGTGAGGATGTGTGGGAGTTGTTTGTTGTCTCTTGTAGGTTTGATTCTGCTTGTGCTTGCACGGAGGAGAAATCTTTCAATTCCATTGATTTGGGTGTTGGTTGCAATAACGGATTGTCGGATACACTTTGTTGTACCCATAATGCAGCATTTGTGATTCTATTCGTAACATCATCATAATCAATTTCTTGACTTTTCTTCAAAAGATTATTGAATGGATTATTATTGTTATTATGAATGTGATCCTTTTGTGGATTATTTCTTGCATTGGAAGGAATATTGTTATGTTCCCTTGCAGCATTATGGAAGGTTGGGGAGGAGAATAATGGTTCCATCTCCTGTTGAGCGACATTCGAGGAAGTGTGAATATTGTTAGAAGATGTTGATACATTGTTATCAATAATAGTGCTCATCGGACCCAAAGGATGAAAATCTGTTGTACAAGTTTCTCTATTCAAATTCTTGGTTTGAAATTGTCCCTCTTGAGATTCTATTTTAGGAGGATTCTGTCTCGGTTCCATATTCACAATGGTGGGAGAATAATATTGATTTGGATACTGCTGTCTCTGATCATGGTCGTTATGGATATGCGAGGATATTGGGAGAGTGTCCGATTTTGGTTGGATCATGGTAATTAATCTCGAAAAAAGATCTTCTTGGAGAGTCTGTTGGGAAAGGATTATTTTCCATTGATTCCAGTATTCAAAAATTTGATCTGTGGAACATGTTTTCCATATGGAGGATAGTTTTTCCAATTTCCACTGAGAATCTTTGTCGTTTGCACCAGAAGCAGTAGCATTGACAGTGACAGTGCAACTATTATTCGATGTAAGATATTCTAAAAACAATTCGGATATGCTATCCCATTGTTGTTCTTCATGAAGAACTTGAATGATGAGTTGGACAGATGATGCAGATGCATCGGTTTCCTCCATGTTCTTCTTCTTGCCAAGTCAGTATGGCGTCAACTTTCGGAAATGAGAGTTCTTCTTAAGGAATCAAACAAAATTTTCCCAATTGATCCAATCGCAAATACCACAAACACTGTTTGATGTTCTTGTTCTTGTTCTTATTGTAGTATGGAGATATAACGGAAGTCCAACAAAAACGGAACAGAGAAGGCAGAGATGGAAATGAGAGACTAATTTTTCAGTCCCGCAACGACGGGAGAAAAAAGAGTACAAAATGAGAAACCACCATACTAATCATGTACCCTAACCCCTCATGGTACCTATTTCGCAGACCGCGTGGAAATTGGAAATTAAACGAACGTAGAGGTTGTACGAGACAAACTTCAACGAACTCTTAGGACACATCAGGTATACAAGTATATACAATATATGGTAATGAGTACCCATCGATTGTCAGGTCGTGTATGATACTCACTAGAGATGCTGATTCCATTATTATGACAAAATCGAAAATACCATCTGCAAACAGACATCACAAACAATCCATCAAACAAACACACACACAAACAAACTCGGTCAATATATCCCAATCAATTCCCTACATAAATAGACATAAATGAGAGTAGTGATTGTAGGAGCTGGCTTAGGAGGATTAGCTGCATCCATTGGTCTTATCAATATAACAGGGTATACATCTATCGATATTATTGAAAAATATGATGATTTTTCATCACGTCGGGGTGCTACCTTAGGACTTGCTCCTAATGGAATCAAGGCGTTACGTGAGATTCTAGGGGAAGACGATGATAATAATGTCGTGGATCAAATGTTGGAATCGGGAAAAGGGAAACCAGGATCGACATGTATGTTACCGTGGTGGAAAGTGAGAGATACGTTGTTAGAACAAGTGGAACAGAATGAGAAAGTTACTATACATCGTGGTTGTGAATTCGACTCATTTATAGATGATGAAGATGGTGAATCTGTTGGAACATTGTGTTATAAAGATGGTATACCATTGGAGTTAGAAGGGGACTTAATCATAGGTGCAGATGGGGTAAATTCTGTCGTAAGAGAATGTCTTGGTTTACCAAAAGGAAAATCAGCGGGAAGTACAACATGGCGAGGGTGTTTAAGTCTTAACGACTTTTCAGAGGATGATGAATATGCCAATGAATTGAGACCACTTTTAGAGCAGGGGAATGCACCTATCGGATTTACTAAAATCGGAAATTCTCTTTTTATGTTGTTTAATCATCATCCCAAACCTCCCGGAACTCTGGTTTGGAATATATCCACAAAAGATGAAGTTCAGGAAGGGAGTCACCCCTGCGATATACTTAATCACCATGTCGAAAAAGGATCCCAAAATGATAAAATACTTCAAGCTATATATAAATTAGCGAATCAAAATGAGTTAAGACGTCCTATCAAGCCTAAAACAATACATCCAAAGGTTTGGGGAGGATCAGGAAGGGTGACTTTATTAGGAGATGCAGCTCATGCAGTGCGTCCTGCAACTGGGCTTGGAGCTAGCCTTGCGTTTGAAGATTGTGTTGTGTTGCTTAGAAGACTAAAAAAAGCGAAACAGGATATGGAATCCACAAAACAAGCTCTACGCAATTTTGAAAAAGATCGTCTGGGACGAGTTCAATATATATCGGACTTTGAATATAAAAAATCGGAAGAAAATTTCAAAGGTGTGAAAAAAGAAGTCGAAGAATATGAGGAATATAAAAAATGGGTGTTTGCTGGGGTATAATGAACACTTTGAATCTAACAATAGGATGAACAAACATTCAATGAAATCTTATTTAGGATTAATTTTTCACAATCAATTTGATTACCAAATCGGACTGAGTTATGCTACTTCTTTCATATCGGATAAGGTTTTGAAAGAGACTTTTGCTCCACTTTTTAACTAGTTGATTCAAATATAACATTTAACTCAAATTATAGACAGGAAATTTATTTATTTGAGAAAAGAATGAATAAATCACTTGATTTTAAAATTGAATTCAAATTATTATTTACCGCGTTGAGAAGGAAATATAAGATGAACAGTTCCATGAAGAATCATGACCACGAAATAATGATTAACTCGAACAATTTATGGGTAGACCAAGTGGTAAGACTCCGCATTCTTGACAATATAATTGATTCCTGAGGATTCGATTATTTCGCTTACCTTTGTGTATTCTTTGTTTTTCTTAACAATCTGAAAGCCTGTACTAAATAATCAAAAAACCTCAATCAATGCTCTTGATTTCAATTGCGATGGTTCTCAACTCATAGTTGGCGCTGGGCCTAGGGTATTGGTTTATGATGCAAAAGATGGCAAGCTTATACATAGCCTTAAGGGTCATAAGAAAAGTGTGTACAGTGTTTCCTATAGTCAATTGAAACAATGTAAGCACTTTGCATCTGGTGGAGCAGATAATATGGTAATCCTATGGAACGAGAATGGGAAGGGTATATTGAAGTATTCACATAAAGAATCTGTTCAGGTTGTAAAATATAATCCAAAATATGAAATCCTCGCCTCTTGCTCCAATGCAGACTTTGGATATTGGACAAAAGATAAAAAGTCTGTGATAAAGCATAAAGTGGATTCAAAGATTATATCTGCAGATTGGACTTCCGATGGAAGAATACTAGCCATTGGGATGGAATCAGGTATCGTATCATTACGTGATTGGAATGGACATGAAACTAATGTCATAGTCCGATCCGATCCAGTTTGGGCACTGAAATCGGTCCCCTCCGATAATGATGGTGACTGTGATATTTTAATGGTCGGCTGCTGGGACCGAACCATTTCTTTTTATTACTTGTCCGGTATTAAAGAACGGGAAGACATAACAGTAGGTTTTTTTCCTTGTTGTATTGATTATTATGAAAAAGATGGCGGGTATTTGATTATAACTGGTTCAAACAAAGAAGCACTAATGTGCACAAAACATGGGAAAAAAATTCAAGCACTGCTTACTAGAGAAGAATGGATATGGTCAATAAAAGTTGATCCCACTAGCAATAAGATTGCAATTGGTGATGATGGTGGCACACTTGCTATTAGCGAGATTACACTCGCTCCGCTTTACTCGAGTTATAAAGAAAAATATGCGTTTCGTTCGAACATGACAGATTTGCTCATACAAAATGTTGTATCAGGAAAAATGACTCGTTTGAAAGGTGAACAAGTAATAGAAAAGGTTAGCCTTTATCAAAGTTTTCTTGCGACAAAGACCCTAGAAGAAATAAGAATCTATGAAACTTCCAAATATAATACTGATGGGCTAAGATATCAGATTAGGGAACGAATAGAAAAAGCTCCTTTATGTGAAATATTTTCTGTTGCATCTAAGCACTTGATCATGAGTAAAGATGAATATATTCAAGTGTACAATTTCAAAGGAAATTTGGAACATGAGTGGAAACTCAAGAGTAAACCAACAGATTTGATAGTGTATGGTGGGATTAGCGGAAAAGAGGCAATTTTTGTTGGCACAGAATCAGGCGATATAGTCAGGCTGTTGATTGATAATACATTCGTGTTTGATATACTTCATCATTCGCTAGGTATTAAATCTATTCATGTAGAGTATACTCTATCTAAGTTCGCATATATAGACAACGAGCACAATTTGTATGTCCATACCTTGATAACGAAAGAATTACTGTATAAGGAGCAAAATGTAAGCAGCTTTTCATTCAGACTCGATTCAAAAGAATCAGTTTGTTTCTCTCAAAATAATACACTTTCTGTCAAAAGAAGTAAAATCTTGCATCAAGTTGAGCCTACTCTGATTAAGGATAAAATAATACTATATCTTGGAAAAAAGGTTTATCATCATGATCCTGAATACGATTACATTCAAGTCCACAACATAAGACAAACTCTAATTGTCGAAAAATTGCAAAGCAGTGGAATGTTTCAGCAAGCCTATGAAGAAGCATGCACAGGAATCCCGAAAACAACTTGGAATTCACTTGGCCATTATGCGATGAGAGCTTTGAATTTTGAAGTTGCAAGAAAGTGTTTCATTCGTATCCGTGAAATGAAATTCATGGATATTATGCAAGAAACTGAGAAAATGATGGAACAAAATCCTTCACAAAATAATAATGAAAAAATTTCGTTAATACTACAAGGCTCAGTGGATGCAATATGTGGTGAATTCAAGAAAGCAGCCAAAGCATTTGTTCGTGCTGGAGATCCGCATAAAGCAATAGACATGTATATAGTCTTAAAACGATGGGAGGATGCGCATATGATTGCAATTGGTTCCCATATTGAAAACTATCAACAAATCATAATCAGAAAAAATGCAGAATGGGAAGAAAATCTTGGCAATTGGAAAGAAGCTTCTTGTTTATATATCAAAGCTGGTACGACACAGAAGGCTATTGATTTGATCGGAACAACAAAAGGGGACGGGTGGAAAGATGTCATGATTACAATTGTTAGAGATCTATCTTCAAATGATATTAAAATGTTGCAGCTTTGCAGTACACATTTTAAAAATTCGAGCGACAACAAGTACGCTGAAGAAACGTTTATTAAATTAAACGATCAAGTCAATTTGATAAAATTGTACATAAATGCAAGCAATTGGGAGAAGGTGAAGCAAATTTTCATTACGAATGAAAACGCATTTGAAAAAGCCGAATTAATGCAATATGCGGAATGGCTACTGACTCAAGATCTTTTTGAAGATGCTTTTTCAATATATAGAAAAGTTAAATATTGTGACCAAATAAAGAGAATCCTAAACGCGATCATTACAAATGGAATACAGGAAAAAAGGTTTGATGATGTATCTTATTATTTATGGTTGTATGCACAGGATTTTCGGAGAGACTATAACGAGGTTAGTTCTCGTTGGTGCACTGATTTTGTACTAAGCAAGCCTTGAGCTCAGACAAGAAAAACTAAATTACATTTTTCATTCTTTTCAGGAACAAAAAGAAGAATCATTGGAGAATTGGAAAGAGTGTATGCAAAAGTCATGTTTGTACTATTCCTTTCATTTCATTCATGATTTTTGCGATTCGCCCTTCACCACGTTGAGGCCTGAAACATTATTTCAGGTTGCGCTGTATCTTCTTCATTCATTACCACCTGGGAATATGCCAAAAGGTATTTCTCAAGTGAAAATATTGTACACCTTGGCAAGTCAAGCTCAAATATTAGGTACCTTTAAAGTTGGCCTTTATGCATTAAGGTGTCTTGAGGATCTCACAGTACCATTAGTGTGGCAAGAACGCCTAAGTTTAGATTCTATGTTAATAAAGGTAAGTAAACTTTAGACGTTATGGATCATATATGAAACAAAACAATTTGATTAAGTTATATTTATCGTTTGGTTTCAGGCGAAACCAGCTGAAGATAATTCTGAGTACCTCCCAGTTTGTTATAGATGCGGTTCCACTTCAGAACTAATCCACGAGGAAGTTCAACTAACCGAAGAAAATGTATTGCAATATCCGTCAATGTATCATGATTCTCATATCAGGAAAGATAAGTGCTCCAACTGTGGCCATGCATTTGTCCGGTGCTTTTTAAATTTCGATATACTTCCTTTGGTCGAGTTTGCCCCTGAAAATGATATTTCTGATCAAGAAGCACTAGAGCTGATTGATGAATATCCTGATGGTAGAGATAACACGGATATCATGGATCAGGATGAATGTTTTCATAGTTCCATAAACATTGCTTTGGACAGACAACAAAGTTGCGGAGATTATGTAATGATTAAAGCTGATAGAGAAACCTTACGATCTTTTAGTAAGGACGAAATATTCATTTGTTCTGGCTATCCCAAAAATATCGATTTGAAAGAAAACAATGAAAGCCTGAACTTAGCATTCCTGAAAAAAAGATATTTTAAAAATATGATACCAGACGTTGGAATCGCTCTCAGTCGGCAAACGAATCAGTTCTTCCATCTTGAAGATTTTGAGTTGGCATACTTAAAATTAGGGAGATGCCCGATATCAAGAGTGAAAGATATTGGTAATGTAAGTTCATTTATTTTTTAGGTCTTTTCTTCAAGTCCACCTCACAATGCCCTTTTTTATGTTTACTTTTCCTTTAGTATGGATATTTCTTCTAGTTAGAGTGCGAAATTATTTCTTTTTCCAATCAAATTCATCATAATAAATAATTCACCATTGAGTAAACAGTTATATTACGAAGACGCTCTAGAGTAGCTCATCTGTAGAATCAATTTCCCTCCGGTCTCGCTCTTCTTGTTCTTTTTGCATTCTTTTTTTTGCCTTTTCAATCAACCTTGCTTTGAGTTTTTCCCAATCTGGAAACTCCGAGATTTTTAAATCCACCCATTCTATATTAGGTAAGTTTTTCACATCCTCCACTGGAAGCATATTATACAAGTTAGGTTCCACAAATATACTTACTTTTCTTATAAACAATGCACCACTTCGTTTTATATTCGCTAAATCATAAACGCCCAAAAAGTAAGGCCCCCATACTCTTGGATCGTCAACATCGTTTTCATGTCCTGTTTCTGAAACTTCATACCGTTGTTCATCAGGGAAAAAACCACTTGCTGATGGACCATGTTCATCCATTCTTTCATATCGAATCGCGTACATTTCTGGTCGTTGAATTAATCCTCCATCCATAATGAGATTCAGTTTCGGGATTTGAGTCTTATTAAATGGTGAAATTGACATTAGCAATGATGCAAAGAATGTTTCATCTGTCATCAAAAATTCACTTTCTTGTAAATATTCTGCATATCGACTAACTAAGCTATCCGATCGATCCATTTCGTGAGTTATGAATTCTACGAAGGATCTAGTCAACGTCATCCATTGAGACCCAAAATATGTTGGTATATAGAAAGATTTTGCTTCACCCACCTCGTCATTGTAATAGATAAGTGGTTTATGTTGTGATGGATCATATGCCCTTCGTTTATGCCAATTCTCTGGAAACCAAGTAATCGGAGTTGGTAATAATCCAGTTTCACATACAGAACTTGTGACAAAATTAACATTCTGCAATCCACTTTTTTTATCGGCAAACATTTGTGCTAGTATATGTGGGCTATAAACTGGCAATGAATCTGCGCTCAAATTGATAAAAACTTCCCAAGGAGCATTTTTGAATTGAGCATGGTTTGTAAACACATTCATTCCCCATAAAGTTGGATCGTTCATTGACCATTTCCCCCATTCAGCAGAATAAACGGAATCTACATAAGAAATCGAGCCACATGGACAGTCATGAATTTCATGGTAGAGGAGAGAATCTTGGTATTTGTCAAATTCTAATTTGGTATCAATATGGATGGCTATATAGGAATAGGGAGATCGAATCGCTCGAAACAGGTACAATGCATCAAGAAGTGTTCGTTCATTGTGCAATGTAATTAAAAACGCCATTTTAGCATGCTCATCATCGGGAGACGAGGTGGTATCATTTTCGTGTTGACAGGTGCATTCTTGATAAAATTGGGACCACAAATCGTCACTTTCGGCGTCGTCATTGTCATACCCATTGGAATAGAGTAGTTGCTCTCGTCGAAACGAAACAAAATCGGCTGAAACCGTGATGAGAAACGAACTGAGAATAAAATGGAGAGAGATCAAAAGAAGGATCGATTGGTGTACTTTGATGGTGTGTCTTTTGAATCTTTGTATCATTTTGTTGCATCTCCCTCTTTTGTGATTGCCGCTATTTTCCTCCGTTCAATTTTTTTTGAGTACTATGTAGAACAAACAGCAACAGCAGTACATTGAAATTGGAATCCAAGACTGAATCGTGCTGAGACTGCTGATAAATGATGTAGGATATTTTACTATGACTGGTCACGTATGTACACAGATCATATGTCACTATTGGTCAAATTTTGACGTCCTGGTCGTCATAGTGCTCAACATTATGTGCCGTTGAACAATATAAATAGGATTCATGCGATCCAGTCTGAATAGAGGCAATTAACGTCTTCTGCTTAAAAGTAACCGTTCGAAATTTATGGCTAATATTGTCATAAAGCTGAAGGACCTTAAGCAGAAAGTCGAAATGTTGTTCGCCTGATCACTTAAGTAATACACATAACATGTCTAAAGTTATTCCCATTTATACCTAAATACCATCGATCAACAATGGTGCTAATTAGCTAGTTGATCATTTGTTGCAAGATGAAATTAATTTTTAACTTGCACTAAAATAATTATTGGAACTTTCTTCCCTTTTTCATTGTAGGGTTCGTGATTGCAAATCTTCCACTTCTTTTCACATTCTGTTTCATTGTAAATTTCATAATCATCATTTGGACTATGGAAAAATCAATAGAAAACGATAAGTATAAACCTCCTCAAGAAAATAATACAGACCTATCTCCTTTACCAATAGATCACATGAAGGATCCTATATCCGCCAATCCTCCATCTGACCACCCCTCAGAGCAATCATCGTCCTCATTTACAATTCGACAATATCTTCAAGAATGCGTTTGGCCAGGATTAGGTCTTTTTGGAGAATCCTATCTTTTGTTTTCCATTGGAATACTCAAACCCGTATGGCAAATGATCTACCCAGATTGTTTCGTGACGTTACAAGAATGTCCATCCTCCCTGCTTTATGGTTTAACGTACAGTGTCGTCCTGGGAGTCATTTTTGGAATGCTGGTCTTGGGGACTTTAGCAAATGAATTAGGAAGAAGAAAAGGGAGTATACTCACGGCATTTCTAATGAGCCTCTCTAGTTTTTGTATGATGATATTGACAATGGCATTATCTCATAGAAATCCCGATATTTTATTTCGTGGGATAGTCATTTGCTTGTTTGTGTTTGGAATAGGAGTGGGTGGTGAATATCCTCTCAGTGCAAGTTCTGCATCTGAACGAGCAATGGATCATATGAGAACTCGAATGATGGAAGTCATGAAAGCGGAATCTTTAGCCAAACAAAATCAAGAACGTTATAATATCGAGTCTTCTTTAAGTGATGAGACACAACAAACGGGAAATAAATCGAAATTATTCCGTGAACGCTACAGAGATCAAAACCGAGGAAAAACAATTTTGCTGGTGTTTTCCATGCAAGGTGTTGGAATTTTTTTCAATACACTTACCATTACTTTATTACTCTTACTTGCAAATCAATTTGGACAAGATGGTGATCTAGACGGGGAGGATGGCAATCTTGGTGGTGTTTACAATTCTACCATTTTACTCAATATATGGAGATTTATTTATTTCTTCGCTACTTCAGTACTTTGCTATGTATTATACTCCAGGTATTTCTACTTGGAAGAAAGTGTTGTATGGAAACAAGATCACAATTCCAAACAACTTACGCAAACCATAGAAAAAGAAAATGTGTATGGCGAAGCTAATATTGACCAGCAGGATTTATCCTATTACGAAGGCGACGTTTTGGAAGTTGATCGATCTATGCAATCCGATTCTTACCTTGGTGTTAGCAAGTATCATAATTATGTCTTGCTCATGAAAAACTATTGGCATAGATTATTTGGAACATCCATGACATGGCTTTTATGGGATATTGCTTTTTATGGAAATAAACTTTACCAGTCTAAATTTCTTTTGGCATTGACTGGGAATGATACAACACTTATACAATTAACAGGAGGTAGGAATCAGAGCATAGGATGTTTATCTTCTTATTTTGGCTTATTCTAATTCTTGTTCGTCATACGTTTGTTTATATTTATTAATAGCTGCCGCATTGAATTCTTTCATTGCACTCTGTGGATATTTTACAGCTGCTTTCCTGGTGGACAAATCTTATGTGGGGAGATATCGACTTCAAATGTGGGGTTTTTTCATATCAAGTATTCTATTTATATCCTGCGGTTTGACTCATGATAGAATGCCATCCAGTGGATTAGTCATAATATATTTTGCAAGTTCTTTTTTTGGTCAGTGTGGTCCAAATTCTACCACCTTTCTTATTCCTGCTGGTAAGCAACATGATCCTAATCTTACAAAAAAATCACATCTTTGTCATTTCCAACGAATGCTTATTGATATCTTTAATTCCTGCTACTTCGCTACAGAAATTTTCCCAACTGAAATGAGAACAATGTGCCATGGTATATCAGCAGCATTTGGCAAAGTTGGCGCTCTCCTAGCCGCTATTTTGTTCAATTATACTAACGATGTTCACATTTTCTTAATAAGTGGTTACACATCCTTATTAGCATGTCTCATCACCTTTTTCTTTATTCCAGAATCCTGTGGATTGGACCTTTTTGAGTTAGATCGCAAATGGAACATGATTGTATATGGAAATGAGAGAGAATATAGAGGTCCTGTAGATTCCCCTCATTTTTGTTCACTATTCGAAAAACACTTTTCAAACACTCATTTAAATTAATATCATTTTACCTTACAAAGAGAATGAATGTTTTTTAGTTGTTATTTCCTGTTGTGATTTGTGAACATCTTTTTTCATTCAAAGAAAGATACAAAAAAATATTGGTATTAACCTATTTATTTATGTTATGCATATATTGCTACGTTCAAGCCATGCTGTGGTAATACTTTTAGTCTTGCTTGTCCTTGCAATCATCTACATATGTTTTATATGCTCCTACAGGAATAGGCTGAGAATGAGCTTTTATAGTATATTGATGCCTTGCTTGCTTAGACTTTGATGTAGGCTATTGTTTTCTCTTCTCCGTAAATAAATTCATTTTATTTACGTAGCAATGCTCAGATACTATTAAGTAAATATTCTGATCAGTCTAAGTATTCTTTTATTTATGATTAAATGTAGCTTTTGTCAATGAAATACCCTCGCAAGATATGCGTCCTAGTAAATTAGAAAAAGAGGAACTCCTGTCCGATGCCGCGTGTCTATGATCGAGATGGATGGATTACCATCGAAAACACTGACAATGAAGAAGACGAACCTAAGCCAATGAAGCCAGTGTTGGATGAAGACAATGGTCGTATCTTTGTATCTATTCCAAGTTATAGAGGTATGTGAATGTTTTGTTTATAAGATGATTTAGTCTTGTAACAATCTGAACTTGGTGGTTTCCTGTTTTTGATATAGATCCACAGAGATGTGCCGATACAATAGATGCCTTATTCAAGAATGCTGCAAATCCAGACAAAGTATTTGTCGGCTTAGTGGAGCAAAACAAAGAAAATGATCAGTTTTGCATCAAAGCTTATTGTGAAAAGTATGGTAAGTCAATCAAAGAAACAAAAGCTATAAAGACAATTCAAAGTGCTGAAACTTCTTTTACCTCGTGATCGCAAGGAGCAAAAGTTGGTCCAAAGAAGAGGCGGTTCGATCCTGCAGAAGGAGAGAAAAATTGTCCTCATTACTCGCAGATTCGATATTTAGCCATTTTCAACATTTCAGCTAAGGGTCCTGCATATGCTCGATCATTACACCGAAAAATTTTGGGTGATGAGGAATTTTGTCTTCAAATTGATGCTCATACAGACTTTACAATGCATTGGGACGAAGTTGCGAAAAAAGAATGGCTCATGACAGAAAATGAATATGCAATTATTAGCACAAAACCTGCAGCTATACTTTCGAAAGACGAACATGAAGAAGGGATGGAACGTTTTAGGGAAGTCCCGAGACGATGTCACATAGGTTACCATCCAGAAGGAATTCCATGGTTCAACAGTGAGACGGAGGTAACAGCCTACGACTTAGAAAAACCATTATTGACAACTGCATGGAATGCTGGATTTAGTTTTTCTAAGTGTCATTTAGAAGAATCGGCACCATATGATCCGTTTGTTCCGATTGTTTTTGATCTTGAAGAGTTTCCAAGATTTGCAAGGTAATTGAAGATATCATCTATCATTATATGTGAATTTTAAATAAGTTTGCTGAGTAAATGCTTTATTTTTCAAAAATAGGTTCTGGACAAGAGGGTAAGATGTAACTGGTCAACCAAAAATGATTTTTCTTCATTATTTCCTAACCCTTTTCTTGCATGACTTTATAAACTCAGGTATGACGTTTATACACCGACAAGAAACATAGTATATCATGATTATAAAAACCCACCAGGGGTTGAGCCAAGAGGTTATCCTCGTCACGAGCCAACCAGGCAAGCAGCTGTAAAACGGCTTAAAACTCTTCTTCAGCTGAAAGGTGGTGAAGTTACTGACATTGATCAGGCTAATTTAGGTTTGTATGGTCTTGGCGAAAGAAGAAGCTTAAAAGATTTAGAAGCATTTGTTGGTATTGACATGTCACGCAAAACATCCGGCTTCATTAAGGAGGTGAGTTCTTAGGACATTCATATTCAAAATACTTACTCTCTTATGAGAAAGCAATGAGCATCTCACAATACTTTCGTGACAATATTCTTTATTTATTCGTGTTTACAAAACGCAGTGCGGTTATCAAAAATGGGTACCATACGATTTATCACTATCACCTCTAGAAAATCTTTTCCATCATGCTGATGATCTGGATCCTCAACCAGAATTTCCAATGAGAGGAAAAGTGTTGGCACCAGTGAAAAATGCTGAAGTTGGAGAAATCATTTCTGAGGTAAGTTGAAACTCAATACTGTTAGTACTTAATTTTTTGTGAAATACAAAATCTGAATTCAAATGTTTATAGTTACATCCTCAACTTGAGAGTTGGGAGAACGTACATAAAGTTCAACAAGCAGCTATAGATGAATCTTCTTCATCTCCCTCACTTCTCATATTCGCTCTCTGGTTCGGTGGTTTGGTTCTATGGTATAGGACATTTGTTGATCGAAAGAAGAAAGTTTTTCATCGAAAAAAACTTTTGAAATCTGCCGGAATGGGAACAAAGGATGTTTAGATATTGATAATTTTGAACAATTAGGAAGGTCATTGGCCATGTTATGATGGCATTATTAATTGTAATAAGATTACAAAGATAATACTTCATTAAATTAACATTAGTGTTATCCATAAAACGATGGAGTTTTATCTTTATCTTGTAATGATATGCAAGGACTCTTTATCTATGTCGCTCTCTTACAAACAAATAAAATTAGGTCCAAGAAGTAATGAATTCGCTTTATTGTATGCAATGTAATGAAAACTCAAAAATACATGTCACTGTATTTTTCGGGCAGATTCAACTAGAAAATCTTGGCTATCTTTTTGTGACAGCAACAAATAAAGGCCAAACTTCTTACAGCATTTCAGTTGCCTCTGATCACGTTAGAGTTTTTCCAAAAAATCATCAAGTTGTCATCTTGTGACATGTATTAGAATCTGTATTTTCATGGTGAATTCAACACCACTAAACACATTACGTGAGACTTCGGGAAAAGACTATCTCATTTTTAGCGAAAACATGTGTTTCATTTTTTAATTTAATTTCAAGAAAAATGTCATCATTATTGATGCTTTCATAGTTCAGAAACCTGATTTGATGTGATGGGTTTTTTGAGAAGAAACATCGTGCCATCAAAATTAGATTATTCCAGAAGATACTCAAACTTTCTTTTCAATCAGTATTCTGGTGTGCTTGAGATCTATTATCTGCTGACATCACCTTTTTCTTTCATTCTGTGAGGAAAACGTAAAAAGCGTCACATATCTCGCATCTTTGGAACTGCTAAGTTTCTTCCGAACCTTTTAATTCGAACTTCGTCAAAGTTTAGAAGTGAGACTTCAGCAAGAAAATGTACATACGGGACGAGAATTTGAATTCAAACTTTATTCATCAATCACGAAAATTTGAATGGAAGAAAAACTATTGTTCAATCAAAGTGAAACGTTTCATTACGTAAATCAAGTAGTTACGTATATGCGTATTTCTCATTTATTGAGATCAAAATCTTTAATATCTTCCACATACGCAATGTTCAATGCAAATTATTTTGAACATTCGTTCTGGGTTTTAGTTGGCTGCAATACCGCAATGAAAAAGAAAAAATGCCTACGTGGCACGGTTTTCATCTTGGTGATGTGTAAAACTCAGTTGAATGAAAAGAATGACATCATACCTTTTCTCAATCAATTTTTTCACCATTCTCAATTTCTTACGTATCTAAAGCAATACCACTAAAAAGAAGATACCTTTCTTCCAAACGCACTCTTACTGCTTTACTAGAGAGACAGATAGTTCTTCAATATTGTATCCAAGCGATCACGGGTTTTCGCTCAATCCTGGGAAGCAAACACGACGAAAGATTTTCAAAAGCTCGAAGCTTCTACGAATTTCATAGACATTGCGAATAAGAAGTCATTCATTGCAAGATAATTCATCATTTCATCAATTCAAGTCTTCCAACCAATACTTTCATTGCCATTACTCCAGCGAACCAACATCAAATAAAGAAAGTATAAGTTGTGTGTAGACAGTGACCGTTTCGATTGCAGAAAGACCCAAAGGTAAGTTCTTATCATCTCTTGACGAGATTAAAGAGGAATAGGTTTTGATTCAACCATTTCTTTCCTTACCTGCATACGAAACACAAAATTGCTGCATTGAATTTGATTGTTACATATCATACCCTGGATTCAATCTTTTCATCGTGGGTCTATTCAGATTTTTTTCATAAACTGTCGTTGAACAAACTGCCGATCGTACAGAAGGACCAAGTCAAAGCGGCCAATAAAATTTGCAATATTTCATTGATCTCCTTTTGTTTTCATTGTTTGTTGTTTGGTAGTGGATATGTCTTTTGCATGCTTAATTTACGTTCATGAACTTCATTTATCAATAGGTTATTTATTCTTTGGAGTGAACTCTATTGTACGAATATCTTTCTGAACGACTTTCCGGGACTCAAAGATACAAAAAAGATTCGAACGATCTTTTGTTCACGTATTTGATGGGATTTTAAATGCATGGACAACAATCAATTTTTGTTTCACGTATAACACTTTCGTTCATTTATACGGTATTTCATCCATTAAGAAGTTTTGTGAAACTTCAGTCTTTGTATTTTCTTTGAGTGTACACGTCAGTCAAGTTTTCAAGTTTCTTAGTACGCATGTGTCTAATTAGTTTTTGTTTGTTTTGCTGAAATCTTTATTGTGACGTCAATGGATTCTATGCAACCATGAATAAATTATGGAAGACTCACATCAATCAAAATGACACGTATCTTTGAATGTACAAAGATACGAAGATACTTCACTCAATGAATTTGAAACGGTTTTCTTTTATCGCAATACTGAGAAGAATGGACGTCATTATGATGACTTTAATTCATTTCTTGGAGATTTCTACTTTTTGAAGAAATTTATTCGTATTCTTTGTTAGTCAAGTTTGAATTTACTTAATAGGTAATTGATTTAATAAATGGGTTGAAATCTGTGTGTTGAAAACCGAGAAGGTGTCAGGGACATGAATATAATTAATGAACGTATATTTGCATCATATATTTTAATTAAAGAATTCTATTATTCTGTCGTGCTCGTTAAAAAGAATTTGAACATGCGTGCGTAATACATTTGAATTCACCTTCTTACGTTCAATTCTGCTGATGTTCTCGAATCTGTGACTATTCATGTTTTCTTTTCAAAAATTGTTGATATCAAACTTTGTCACATTTCATCTCATGTCATGTATGTCGACCTTCACAAAAACATCATACAGGGAAAACCTCGCAAGAAAAGAATAATCAATTACTCTATCGCTGACAAGTCTCCGAATTCAGATGCAAAAACAGAATCTATACAAAGGAACAAAAATGAATCTGCTGAGCTTTGATTGCTCGCTCGACGAAGTTTCAAAGAACAATTGCTCAGATCAAATTTCAAAACCGTTATGCAATTTTCCAAGGAATATCTTAGCGTTCCCTCCAAATTCACCTATGACACATCCTGAGATGACCCAATCACCAATGATGTCAATTAATGATTCGCCTTCGAAAAAATTAGCCTATGTAGGATTTGAAATCGGTACAGAATTCAACGGTAATATTGACTCATTTTGCGATTCCTACGAGAACGACTTAGACGTACGGACCAAAACTGCTAAGTACCAACAAGATCTTCCCAATCATGTCACTATATCAAGGATTACGTCAGACCACGACTCTAAGTATTCAAAAAACACAACCAATATGGAAGCAAAAACATCAGAAAAATCCTTTTTCCAAGAAAAAGTTGAGGAGGGGAATGGTATATCGTCCACAATGTCCATTCAATCAAGCACACAATCTAGTCGAAGATTGAATTCTGCGTCTAGCCCAGAGAAAAATTTTAGGTCACTCGTCTTCGCGTTATCAAACGTTACGAAAAAGAGAGATACAGTGTCGATGACTCAAAATCGGAAGAGAAAGATATCAGAAGCACATCAAGAATCTTACAGCAAGTCAGAAGTAATCTTGAAAAGTCCTCAGTCCAAATCTATCAGAAAATTCCCTGGAACTCCAGTTTCGAAAACTCCATATATATCGACACCTCCCTCGGGCTTGACTCTTTCAGCATTTAGAAGGCCTGAAGCTTCTGTACGTCTGACTGATTGCCCTGAGGACTGTTTCATTCATCAGACTTATCATATTAGAAGAGTCTTAGGACATGGTGCTTCATCAACAGTTCGTTTAGCTATTCGTCGTTCAGATGGGAAACGACACGCCGTCAAGTGCATACCAAAATATACTATTTTGAGTGAAAGGAACCGCTTGGATGAAATTGCATTGTTGAGAGCCCTGGACCATCCCAATATTGTATCTCTTATTGATGTTTTCGAAACCGAACATGAAGTGCAACTAGTTTTTGAGTATTGTGCAGGCGGGGAGCTTTTTGATGCTGTTCTTGGCAAGAACGATAATATCATGCAAGAGAACACCAAGTTTCTAGACGCAACCAATAATGTGAGCAAAAAAATTTCGGAGCAAGACGCAGCGCATATTGTTTCATCTCTCCTCCGAGCATTGCGATACCTCCACTTTCTTGGCATTGTTCACCGAGATGTAAAACCAGAAAATGTGTTATTAACATCTACCAAAGATGGCGAGACAGACGTAAAATTGTCGGATTTTGGGACTGCGAGGGCTTTGTATCCTCAAACCCTACCAATTATGATGAACACAAGAAAGTTTGGCCCATTTCTACCTGGAGTAGATGGCGACTCAAGCCCTACACGAAGATCTAGAGCCTACTCACGAGTAGGTTCTGATTACTACACTGCACCAGAAGTGCATTCAGGCAATGGGTATGATACCTCAGCAGACATGTATTCTCTCGGCGTAACAATGTACATTATTCTTTTTGGAAAATTTCCAACCATGCCGTTTGATGTGTCATGTATGAGTGATTCGGAATGGAAGCACATCTCTCCGCAAGCAAAAAACTTGCTTCTTCGCCTTCTAGACTGCAATCCAACACAAAGAATAACAGCTGCAGATGCAATAAAACATGATTGGATTAAGCAAAACACAACATCTGAAAAGAAACGACGATCCTCAGGTTCTTTCAGAAAAGGTGAGACAACAAAAAGGAAAAGGGTTAAGAAGACGGTAACTTTTGACGTTCCTTTATTTCGCGATCTAGATCTCTTCAAAGACACTAGTTCCTTTGTAATGATAGATGAAAGAGAGGGAGAAGATGGTTCCATAGATATGCCTCTTCGACCAATATGTTATGTCTAATAAAATCGATGCTTCAAGATTTGTAATTATAATTGTAAAGTAAAGCTAATAGGTTACAATCAATGCTTTTAAAACATTCTTAAATTACTTTCGCTTATGCTATATTGTAGAATTTCATCATTGTGGTGATATTTATTTTAGTTTTATCCAGATGACTATTAAGAACCACAATCCAAAATTAAGAAAAAAGGCTTGTCATCTTTCCTAGATCTGATAAGATTTGAATCCATATTATTTTTTTAGATATAATGACGGTATCTTTTCATTCACGACAGATGATCTTTTTTGCCATTCGCGATCTCACTAATTAATTTGCAATGCTGCGCAATTCCTAAAATTAATCAACAATGCTCCTTATTTAAATTTTGATCATAATTATATGAACAGCAGAATATACGACTAAAAAATAAATGTAAATGAATCGACGCGATGTTCTCTCTCCAACATATTTGGAAACACTTGATCGTTAGGAAAGAAATCGATTCATCATTTACTTTTGACTATGATTTCTTTGTCCTTAAGCCCCATACCTATAATCCTGTATGGATGAAGCAAGAATTGAAAATGAAGTGAAGCGGCTTCGTATGGATTTTTTCTATACTAATTTACTTTCCTCACTTGAATTATAAATCCTTAGAAGAACTTTGTTAAGGGATCAAAAGTAAAACCAGAAAACTTAACTTATTTTATGTCAAGCTCTTGTCAAAGTTGATAGGCTCAATATGACGCGACTTTAAATCATGACGTGAGCTGTTTAGCAAACAAAAAATTCAATCTGCTTTCATGTTTATACTTCATAATTTCATTGCTCCTTCTTGGTGACATAAATGTTATGTTTCCTCTACTTTATTCTCGAAGCTAATCTGGAGAGTCAGCGTAAAAAAGTAACTCGTGCTTCAAAAAAATAAGTTATCATTTCATAAGTTTTGCATCATTCCAATCAAATTTGATGGCCTAAAGATTTGTACACTTGCTGCCTGAAAAGTGGTATAGTGGTGTGAGGAAACAACCTGATTCGTTTCCTACCTCCAACTAAGTCTCTATGTGTGTTACATGAGATCACAAATCTTTACATACGCATGTGAAGTCGTAGGATTGCATGTAGACAATTTTTAATTCAAATCTCTGTTGCTTATAAGCATACTAGAGCATAAAGTTGCGTAAAATGTACAGTATCAGCAGTACTGATTTCAACATAGCAAGGTAAAACTCAATTTCGATGGTCTGCTGACATGATCATCTGTCCGGTTGAAATCAATCATCACCATCTTTGACACAAATCCCCGGAATAAGTTGTCCAAACGCTAGACGTTTTCAAACACTGAGATTGCTGCTCAATTCATCTTAATTCTTCACATACAATTTCATTAGGACAAAATGCCAAACAGTGTTCAAGGTTATCGACAAGTCAACGCACAAAAGCGCGTTCCTAGGACTTTCTTTTTGATGATTACTTCGCTAGTATTTTTAGCAAATATGGTGTCGTCGTTTACAGTACAACTAAAAAGTCCGAATTTCCTGCGTCTATCTGAAAGATCAAGATGTAGCTTCTCTTCAAATAGCTTCCATTCCACACGTCAACGCGAAAGCACGGACAATACGCAAACTATGGCACACTATCGCTCAATGCCATCATGTCTCTTTATGGCACAAGCAGTTGGCAAGTCAGGAGCAAGAATAATTGAATCAGAAGAAGATTTTCTTGGAATAACTTCTAATCTTGCTCCCTCGGAACTGCCAACCCTTTTATTTTTCACAGCGCCTTGGTGTGGACCATGTCGTCTTTCAAACCCTGTAGTGAAAGAAATAATGAAGCAATTTACTGGAAAAATTGATGTGCTAGAAGTTTGCACAGATGATCTTCCAGATGTTGCTGCAAATGCAAATGTTGTAAGTATTCCCACTATCCAGATATATCATGAAGGGAAGTGCCTGGATACAATAGTTGGATGCGTTGCTAAAAATGTTCTGGCAAATGCCGTTCAGAAAATATTAGATGACATTGAAGAAAGATAAAATGCTTTTGGTGCATAAATGGAACGGTTTCCACAACTTATACTAAGATTATAAAGGAAAATAAATTTTCTATTTATGCAAACGGTACTTCTACATTTATTCGCTGAAATAATTAAAACTCGATGCACCAAATTTATTGTAAATTACGGCGAAAGAGCTTGACCAATAGTGAAGACAACGTAGTGATCAATGTTTAACTTGCATTCTTTCTAGTGTTTGTAACATCGTTTTCAGCGTAGAAAAGAATAGTTTTTATGAGCATAGCATAGCATTTTCTTGCTTCCAATTGATAAGGAATTCAATGAATGACTTCGATTTCAATTTTGCACTGCAGAGTCTTTGAAAAAAAGCAAATCTATTGATTAATTATGTTGTCTATTTCCGGCTGTGACCGGATTGGCCGCTCTGTAGCCGTACCAATTGACATACGTACTTAAACTTAAAATCATAGAACATCGACTCATTCGATCGAGACTGCTGAACACCAAACATCATTTGATACGCAGTTTTGTGTAGACTAACATACTATATTCAAGAAAAGTTTTTCAATTTTATAATTTCTCGTTCAACGTCGAATCTTCAACTTTAACAATTGTTTCTTTCTCCAGGGTCCACTTGTGACGCATATTATTTTCAATCTTCCACTCTAGGATCCATCCAAACCCAATACATATTCAAAATGAAGACCTCTCTTGTCCTCCTTGCCGTAATCTCTAGCGCCAGCGCATTCAGCGCACCTGCTGCCTTTTCTCGTGGATTTTCTGCTTCTCTTACCTCCGCCACTGAAAAAGCTGAGACAAGACTTTTTGCTGATCCTGAGGAAGAAGAAGAAGGACTTGACTTGAATCTTGAGGAAATGTTTGAAATGTGAGTCGAAGAACCATTTAATGAAAGGAATCTTTGCGCCCGTAATTATATGCGTTGTGGATGTTGACAAGAATTTTTGGAATTAAGGAATATGTTTCCATATCATGAATGTTTTTTTCACAACATTACATCAAAAGAACTTTTATCTGACGTGAGACAAACTGCAGTATGAGGTTGTAGGGTTCAAGACTTCTAAAGCAGAATCATATTTGATCAATTTTCGACTGTTTTTGCCTCACTGAATAGTATAAATCGAGTGAATATTTTACTGACCATCTTTCTTTCTTGTTTATCCAGGTTCGATGCTGCCGATAAAGATGAAGATTTCGATGATGCCGTTAAGAAAGTAAAAGGCGAATAATCATCAATCGTATTAGATGAACAGGGAAAATTGCTTAAATGAACGATGCGTTACCATTTCCTATTTCTAATTACTAAATATTGAATTAATAAGAACGCTCTTACAGGTCGTAGATTTCAACAACTCTATTTCATGAAAACTCATTGTTCTCAAACTTGTTTTATGTTTAATTGTCTATTATATCTTGGGTGTCTTATTAGATTATGTTCTGTCGTTTCGTAGATGAGACCCATCTTTTGTTTGAATTTTATTTCGACAGCAGCAATAAGAGCATCTGGATTCAATTACCTTTCTTAGAACGCTTTATCGTCACTCATAGATGACTTTGACTTCCTTTTATTCTCTTTCGCTTGATGTTTTAT
>Ga0209092_10000832_pt1 | contig 31167 bp, 26 predicted proteins | sample FraStrMetagenome_FD_187446 | JGI IMG/M metagenome (GOLD analysis project Ga0209092, IMG submission 187446) | Marine eukaryotic phytoplankton communities from Arctic Ocean - Fram Strait ARC3M Metagenome (SPAdes) (version 2) | ecosystem: Environmental > Aquatic > Marine > Oceanic | place: Fram...
TCCAATCAGCAGGAAGGGTAAATGTAAATGTTTTAGAATGTTGTTCTCCAACGTTCACAACTGCTGGAAAAGAGTTCGCATCTCCAAAAAAAGAAGGCTGAATACCTCTTGCAACGTGATCATAAACCATACTTGCAGCAGGAACCGGGTTTGAAAGCAATTCAAATCCTCCCATAACTCCATTACCACCTCCAGCATATGCATTCGATTGTGAATAACCACTACCTGTTCCAGTAACACCATCCTCTGTAATTGCACAAGCTAACTTGAATGTATTATCTGCCGCCGCCTGGAAGTCTGCAGTAACTGTAATATCCAATACACGCGTTGCTGGATCCCAATACGATATATTTGTAATTAATGCCGTTGGAGCAACTTGTAGACGAGTTAAAAATTGATTCATCATTGAACCAGGGTCAACTTGTGGGCCTCTATCAACTAATGCTTTTGGGTAACCACTAATGTACGTTCCAATGCCAGCATCATAGACTGCATCTGTCATTGGGTCACCATTATGAACCGCTATCCCTGCCCAATAAGGACCAAAATCATTGGCAAAATTATCCATAGCAACAGTTCCTCTTGGACACCATTGACACCAAGTACCAGTAGCCTCCTCTCCAACAACAATTTTTCCTGGAGCAGGAACAACTGGATTAATTTCACCACACGCACTATCATCTGTAGCATCGTCGTCATTCATAGTTCCGTTAACATTACTTACTGTTGGAGTTGCCGCCATTTGCCCAGCAACTAAAAGTATAGGAGATGTAAAAGTAACATCCATAGTTCCTAGAGAAGCCAACGACTGCCCTGTTATATTCTCTGTATATTGTGTTCCATTATAATCGATGGTAACATCAAATGAATTAATTGTTGTTGTTCCTGCATTTGCAACTGTAACAGTTGGATATACATTTACACCAGCGATAACCCCTCCCATATTCATTCCATTTACTGAGGCATTTAAGGTCGGAAGTGTATACGCTACATGATCAAACATTACGTCATCTACATAAAATCCACTATTAAGAACTGGATAAAGGTCACACGAAGCAATTGATCCAACTCCATTCGTCCAAACACCAATACAAGCCCCATCAATATAAGCAGACCACCTTCCTGTAGTTAAGTTTGCTTCAATCTTTAATGTAAACCATGTTTCATCTGTATAAGAACCTACAACAGGGTTTGGCGAAATACCATCATCAATACTAACCATTCCGTTTTCAGCATTTACATTCATTGCCCAAATTGTTCCAATTACTGGAGTTGCTTGAAAGTTAAAATAGGCATTCTTTCCTGCTTCAATAAAAAATGCAGACTCGTATGTAAAAATACCATCGTTGTATTGTTGTCCAAAATCAAGCACAACATCTTGAGGTCCGCCACTAGTAGCCGTTGAAGAGAAGTAGATCGAATTTGTTCCACTTAACGCCTCATTGGTAGTAACCTGGACGTCTTCAGCTCCACCTTCGGCTCCACTCCACGTAGTCCATTCAGTTGATGCTGGTCCGATATAATCTCCACTTGCATATCCTTCAAAATCATCTGTAAAAATTTGAGCACTCGCACTTGAGGCAAATAATACAGCAGAAAGTAAATAGGTAATTTTCTTCATAAATAGTTGTTTTTGTATCTGTTAAATATAAGTATAGCAGCAGAAATTTACAATTCCATGAGTCGCTATTATTAATGCATTATTGAATTCTTATTTAAGGTATCGGAAATCGTGATTGTTTTTAATAGCCTTTACAGATTCCAATATGAGTTGGATTGCACTTTCAACATCTTCTTTTCTACACATCTCAACTGTAGTATGCATATAGCGAAGAGGTAATGAAATTAAAGCGCTAGGAACACCTTCATTTGAATACGCAAAAGCATCTGTATCTGTTCCTGTAGCTCTCGAAGCAGCGGCACGTTGAAAAGGGATTTTATTTTCCTCAGCAGCATTAATAATTAATTTCAATACGTTATTCTGAACTGCAGGACCATAGGTTAAGACAGGCCCTTTACCTGAGTGCAAATCTCCATTTTGGATTTTATTCACCATTGGTGTTTGTGTATCATGACACACATCTGTTACGATGGCAACATCTGGTTTAATTTTCTGAGCAATCATTTGCGCCCCCCTTAATCCAACTTCTTCTTGAACAGCATTAACAATATACAATCCAAAAGGCAGTTTTGTTTTTTGCGCTTTTAAAAGGCGAGCAACCTCAGCAATCATAAATCCACCCATGCGATTATCCAATGCACGGCCTACATATCGATTCTTGTTCAAGGTTATAAACTCATCTTCAAAAGTTACCACACAACCAACGTGAATCCCCATTTTTTCAACCTCTTCTTTTGTAGAACACCCACAATCCAAGAAGATATTTTTCATGCTTGGTGTTTCTTCCTTTTGGTGACGCATATGAATTGCAGGCCATCCAAAAACAGCTTTTACAATCCCTTTATTTGTATGAATGTTTACACGTTTTGAAGGGGCTATCATATGGTCAGAACCGCCATTTCGTCTTAAGTAAATAAACCCTTCTGCGTTAATGTAGTGTACAAACCAAGAAATCTCATCGGCATGTGCTTCAATAACAACCTTATACTTTGCCTTTGGGTTTATTACACCAACAACAGAGCCGTAATTATCCGTGAAATATTCGTCAATATTGGGTCTAATATAGTCCAACCACATCTTCTGCCCTTCTGATTCAAACCCAGTTGGTGATGCATTATTCAAATATTTCTCAAGAAATTCTTGTGATTTTTTCGTAATTATTTTCTTCATTCTATTATGTTTCAATTGTATCAAATGTAATGAAAGATTCTACCTTAATAGAGTCACATTTCCCTTAATAATGTTTTCGATGTCATCCACACAGGTAACTTTTAGATAATAGTCATAAACATCTGGGTCTAATTGTTTTCCCCGAAACTGGCCGTCCCAACCATTCAGTCGATTGAACGATTCAAAAACGAGTTCTCCCCAACGGTTATAAATCCTGAAAACCATTTTTTTCACAGCTGCCCCTCGAACATACAACACATCATTCTCATTGTCTCCATTTGGAGAAAATGCATTTGGTATATAAACAAATGGATCATCACAAATAAAACCGTACACCTTAACAAGTACCGTATCCGACCTCACGCATATACCATCTGTTACACTAAGGGTAAACAATGTTGATGTACTAACTTCTACCGTTGGATTTTGAGCATTTGGATCTCCGATTAACGTTGTTGATGACCACGTATAAGACATGCCATCGGGTTGTCCATAAAGCGTCACCTCTTCACCCTCAGGAACAGTATAGCTTGAAGCACTTGCAACAACAGACGTATCAGAAAGGTATCCAACATTAACAAAAATGGAGTCCTCAACCAAACATCCCGTTGAAGAAAGTGCAGAAACATACAAGTATTGACTAACACTTGGAACAGCATCGATGGTATTTACTGTAGATGGAGTTATCAATATTGAGTCAGATGACCATGAATACGTAAACATTAAATCAGGGTTCGAATTTGTTGCAGTAATTGTTACTGTATCCCCCAAGCATACACTTGTATTTCCATCTAAAAATAGATTGGATCCTATAAATTCAACGGCAACTGAATCTATCATAGAACAAGCCGCATTGCTTACTTGTACATAGTAAGTACCAGCTTCAACCGGTGTAACTACATATACAGAATCAGACAAGTCTGCATTCAAGGTGTCAGAAAAATTGATGTCACTAGACCATATATAGTTCGTTGCGGTTCCATTTGTATAGGCAATTAAATTAATCGGGGTCGGGTTACACAATTCTTGATCAACAGTTGTTGATAGTGACAGTGAATCGAGTGCAGTAATTGTAATTTGAGCTGTATCTGTGATTAAACAGATGGAATCAGTAACATATAAGAACACATCGTATACACCCACGCTATCAAAGGTAACCACAGGTTCAAAGACGATTGATGTTGTGTCTCCATTACCAAAATCCCACAAATAAGCATCGGACCCCGTAGAGAAATTATCAAACATTACGGTAAAATCGATACACCCCAAATTATCATCTACAGTAAATTCTGCATTTGGTATCAATTCAAAATCAAACTTAAACACCAAGTTATTGCAGTTTCCACTTAAATTTTGATCGGACCACGCACCTGTTGATGTTGGAAAGTCATTATTACCTCCACATCCTCCACATACAGATTGATACACAACTCCATTTCGATCAAATCGTGATGTTCCACCGTCAACATGTTCTCCAGAAACACTTCCCCCTAGGTAGGATCCATAAAGAATGTCCGTGAAATCCCGCTCGATAACCATTAAATAAAACCCTGGACTTGATGTAGTACTTTGAAAAGCATCGTTTGTTAAAGGCATGCCATTTAATGCTGTATTCGTAAACAAACTAGCTCCCCAACCAGAGATATAAATGTTTCCACATATGTCGACAAGAAATGCCGAAGGTGATATGTTAATTGTAGGGTTTCCATTTCCAAAAACCGTTGAATTAACCACGTTAACGAGGTTAGAATCTAGCCTCATTACAAATTGGCTACTGTTAGGAACTTCAAATCCTGCATTAATTACTGGAAAACTCCCATTTACTGATTGCCCAACCAAATAAATTTGATTCAAGCGATCAACCTCAACAAAATAAGCTTGGTCATAGTTTACTGTCCCAATGTATGAGCCATTGATAATACTCGTCCCACCTGAAGAAACCTTCATTACAAAGCCATCTGTTTTACCTCCATTATAAGCTCCCTGCCATCCAGTCCCCATTCCTAATAGGTCATTCGAGCAGGTACCTCCAGAAAAAACAACATTGTCTGACTCATCAACTTTTACAGAATAGCAAGCGTCTTTTTCTGAACCACCATAATAACTAGACCACTGCAATGCGGATAAATCTGCGGATAATTTAAACACAACCCCGTCTTGCATGCCTCCATTTAACGGTTGAAACGCATTATGTACCGGAAAATCATTCGATTTTGTACACGATGCGACAATGCAATTCCCAGATTGATCCAACATAATTTCTCCTCGAAACTGGTCGCCATAATTGGTTGTCAATGAATCATACATTCCTGGATTGGCATTGTAACTAACACCATCATTCTGAGAACCTCCCATGTACGTTGACCCAAGTAGACTTAGTCCATCTGCACTTAACTTACTTACAAATATGTCTGTTCCATAATCCAAGTAATGTACCCCGTTACTTGTAAAATTTGCTCCTGAAACTCCTCCTCCATGCGTAGGTTGATACCCATTTTGAATTGGGAAGTCTATGCTTGATGTTGCACCATATAAATAAATATTATCGCTTGAATCACAAATTAGACTGTGTACCGTTTCTGTCCCAATGGTGTCATTTCCGCCACCAATAAAACATGTCCACAACATGGCAGAGCCATCTGAGGAATATTTAGAAATAAAGACATCTGTAACTCCGTATGTTCCTGCAGGATCATTTGCCGTAGGCATAACATTTGTTACTGTCGTCGTTGTATTCCAAGATAAAGCAGGTGTTGGATAAGCATTTCCAAAAACCATCCCCCCTGAATATGCAGAGCCATCATGCCCATAAGTAGCTGTCATTCCAAAATTATCTGTGACAGATCCACTATAAGTGGCAAACACTAAAATTGGGTCAATAACTAAGGTTACATTGGGGTTGTAACTTCCTAAGTTAAAACTGACAGCATTCCCCTCCAAAACAAACTCACACTTAACATCACGGATATGTCCATTTACAATTTGATAGACATATGGTTTTTGTTCAATTATTTCTCCGATATCAGTCTTTATAATTAAGTTGCCTTTTCGATCTATATTGATTTTTTCATGACCGCTATATTCCAATAAAATTTGACCTGGATTTACATGTGGCTTTACATGAAACTCATACTTAAGTTGCGCTTCGTGTTCAATTAACTTTAGATCAATACCAGAATATAAATCCTGTAATATTGCCTCACCGTAACCACGAACATTAGATGCCCACCTGGACTTATCTGAGCCTACAAAATAATTGTAGTATGTATCACTTCGATTAAACTTTTCAATCGTGTTAATTTCATTTGCACCACGAAACAACAACTCAATTAAACGCTGCCTTGTCTTTGGAATATCAGTTGATTCAGTTGGTTTATGATGGTATTTTTCAACCTGAGAGAAATCCTGCATATGAAATAGGAATCGACCTTGCTCTACCCATAAATTTCCACCATCAAATTTAGATTTAAACAGGATGTTTTCATCCCACTGCCCCTTGTTTTCAATAAAGGCATGATGTATTGAATGACTGTGGCTAAGCTCTTGACCAGAACCTATTTTGCTTAAGAATAATACTGTTAGAAGCAGAAAAAGTTTTATATGCATGGTACTAGAAGTTAACCCTAAATTAGTTAATTATAGATAAGACGCCAAAACGAACAAATAAGTTTACTGAAAACCTTATTTTTGATCCAAGTAAATTTTTATGGAAAATCGTATTACATCTTTATTTAAAATAAAGTACCCACTCATTCAGGCTGGTATGATCTGGTGTTCTGGTTGGGAATTGGCTTCGGCTGTGTCCAATGCTGGCGGATTAGGTATCATTGGTTCTGGTTCTATGTACCCTGATGTACTTGAAGAACATATTTTAAAATGTCAAGCGGCAACGGACAAGCCATTTGCCGTCAACCTTCCGATGTTATATCCAGACATCGACAAACACATTGCAACAATAATTAAACACAAGGTTCCAATTGTTTTTACATCAGCTGGAAATCCAAAAACATGGACAAAGCATTTAAAAGAACATGGAATATTGGTGGTACATGTTGTTTCTAGTTTAAAATTTGCAAAAAAAGCTGAAGATGCAGGAGTGGATGCCATTGTAGCAGAAGGTTTTGAAGCCGGAGGGCACAACGGACGTGATGAAACCACAACGCTTTGCTTAATTCCTTTAGTTGCAGAAGAAATAAAGATTCCTTTAATTGCCGCTGGAGGTATAGGAACCGGGCGTGGAATGCTTGCAACTATGACACTAGGAGCAGATGCTGTTCAGATTGGTTCACGCTTTGTAACCTCAAATGAATCGAGCGCACACGACAACTTTAAAAAGGCAGTTATTGAAGCCAAAGAAGGCAGTACGCAATTAACCTTAAAGGATGTAACACCTGTACGCTTAATTAAAAATGAATTTTATTTAAAAATAGCAGAAGCATACGAACAAGGTGCAAGTACTGATGAACTTAGAGAACTATTAGGGCGAGGACGCGCAAAGAAAGGAATGTTTCAAGGAGATTTAGTAGAAGGTGAACTTGAAATCGGTCAAGTTTCTGGCTTAATTAACACGGTAAAGCCAGCTGCTGACATTGTCTCCGAAATAATATCAGAATACAACACAGCCATTAAAGAGCTGTCAAACGATAAATACATACTTTAATGTTAAAATACGACAGGTTTACCCTGGAAAACGGACTAACTGTTCTTTTTCATAAAGATACAACAACCCCATTAGCAGTAGTAAATACACTTTATGATGTTGGTGCAAGGGATGAGTCAGAAGATAAAACTGGGTTTGCACACCTCTTTGAACATTTAATGTTTGGAGGATCAATAAACATTGAAGATTTTGATTCGCCATTGCAACTAGCTGGCGGAGAGAACAATGCATTTACATCAAATGACATTACAAACTATTACGATGTTTTACCTGCAAACAACATTGAAACAGCACTTTGGTTAGAGAGTGATCGAATGTTGTCTTTAGCTTTTACAGAAAAAAGTTTAGAGGTACAGCGCAATGTTGTAATAGAAGAATTCAAGCAACGGTATTTAAATCAACCCTACGGAGATGTGTGGCTGGAGTTAAGACCTCTTGTTTATAAAACACATCCATATAAATGGGCCACAATCGGCAAAGAGCTCTCTCACATTGAAGATGCAACCATGTCTGATGTAAAGGCCTTTTTTAAAAAACACTATTCTCCTGCAAATGCGATTCTTTGTATAGCGGGTAATTTTGAATTAGACGAAGTAAAGGCACTGGTTCAAAAATGGTATGGTGAAATACCTGCTGGCATAAAGTACAATCGAAATCTAATTAAAGAAGCGAAGCAAACGGAATTCAGAGAAAAAGTAATTGAACGGGAGGTGCCAGCAAATGCTTTTTATTATGCATTTAAAATGCCTGACCGGCTACACCCTGACTTTTTTACAATTGACACCCTATCTGATGCTTTAGGTAGAGACAAAAGTTCTCGTTTATACCTATCATTAAAAAAAGAGCTAAACCTGGTGTCTAGTATCAGTGCATACATTACAGGGTCTATCGACGAAGGTTTACTTGTTATTTCAGGAAAACTAAATGATGGAGTCTCGTTTGATACATTTGACAACGCATTTTGGAACGAATTAGATGCATTTAAAACAAACGCTATTTCTACAAGTGAACTTGAAAAAATCATGAATAAAATTCGCACTTCAAAGGAATTTGAGGATATGGGAATTTTAAATAGGGCAATGAATTTATGCTCATATGAGCTGCTTGGAGACATTAGCTTAATCAATAAAGAATCTGAAATCTATAATAACATAACAGCAGACGACATTCAACGTGTTGCAAAATCAGTCTTGCAAAAATCATGTTGTTCATTACTCAAAGTTAAAGCAAAAGAAAATGTTAAATAGAACAGCTCAGCCAGCATTAAAAGCAATCGATAAAATTAAATTTATTGCTCCTAAAGAATATAAAATCACTCCCCATGTGAGCTTATATCACATGAAAGATGTTCCCAATGAAACGACACGCTTTGACCTTTACTTTGATGCCGGTAAGTGTCGTGGTAAAAATGCCATGGCAAGTTTTGTTAACGGACTATTACTTTCAGGTACAAAAAACAAAACATCCATTGAAATTAATACTGAAATTAATGGTAAAGGTGGATTCTATGAGTCTGGAATTTCTCAAGAAAACTCCGTTATTTCAGTTTATTCTTTACGTGAAAACATCGTAGATATTTTCAATACGATTAAAGACGCTATTAAAAATGTTGCCTTTATTGAAAAAGAAGTCCTAGAATTTTTATCCGATCGAAAACAAGGTTTTAACATCAGTCTTCAAAAGGTAAACTACCTCGCTCAACGTGCATTTCAAGAAGAACTATTTGGGTCAAATAAAAACTATTCCAATACAACGGAACTATCCGATTTTGAAAATGTATGTATTGACGATTTAAAAGCATTTCATAGTGAATACTATTTAAAAGGACTTAGTAAGGTTGTGGTTGTGGGTGACTTAAATGAAGAGACGATTCAACACTTCATTTCTGAAAGTATAGAGTTCTCACCAGAGTCAAAACCAACATACATTGATACAATTGAAAATAATGCAGGACTTAGGCACATTGAAAAGAACAATGCTGTACAATCTGCAATACGTGTAGGAAAAATACTCTTCAACAAAAACCATACTGACTATCTAGACTTTTTAGTCTTAAATACGATTCTTGGTGATTATTTTGGAAGTCGACTCATGTCTAACATTCGAGAAGATAAAGGGTACACTTACGGCATTGGAACCATGCTTGCTGAACTAAACAACGTGGGTTACTTCATGGTTGCAACAGAGGTTGGGGCTGATTTAAAAGAAGCAACACTGAAAGAAATTCAATTTGAATTTGAACGACTTAAAACCGAGTTAGTACCAGAAGATGAATTAAAACTTGTTCAAAATTACATGCTGGGGCAGCTGCTCAAAAGTGCAGATGGGCCTTACGCAATGACTGATTTATTTATAAGTGTTGAATTACACAAGCTTGATTTAGAGTTTTACAACAAAGCCATTTACGCCTTGAATAACATTACTGCTAAAAGAATTCAAGAACTTGCAGTTAAGTATTTGAATTGGGATGACATGAGTATTGTAACTGCTGGATAGCAACGTATTTTAAAAAAAATCGTCTGTATACTACACACCTATTAATTACGTTATTAGCTCTATGACTAAGGTTTTTTTATTACTTATCTTTATGGGTATCTTCTCCTTTACAGGAAGGGCTACTCATGTTATGGGTGGTGATATCACATGGGCATGTCAGGGGGGTAATTATATCTTTCAATTAGTAATTTATCGTGATTGTAATGGTGCTGATATTAGTACAATTTCTGAAGAAATAAAAGTTTGGGGACACCCTACCGTAAGCGCAATTCAATGTGCGTTTGTATCTAGAACAGATGTTTCACCTTTCTGCGCCGAAGTAACATCAGGCCCCCAAGCATTCGCTTGTGGAAGTGGAGCAAATGCTGGAAATGGCTTAGGAGCAATTGAAAAAATTGTCTATCAAAGTGCGCCAAAGACACTGATTGGAACTCCTCCTGCTCAAGGCTGGGTATTTAGCTATGAAGATTTTTCTCGCAGTGGCGCTATAACAAACCTAATTAATCCCGCTACCAAAGGAATTACACTATTAGCAAAAATGTTTGCGATTCCTGGCGCAGGAACAGGATGTGTCGACAACTCTCCTCAATTTTTACAAGAGCCTTATTTTGTCAGTTGTTCAGGTGAAAGTTTTGAATACAATATGAATGCGGTTGATCCAGATTTAGATTCCGTTCACATTAGTTTTGGCATTCCGTACGATTATTTAAATGGAGCTGCTTATACTGCAGGGGTAACACCCGCTCCCCTTGCCTTTGAAACGGGATTCACATTCGATTCTCCTACACCAGGAACTGGAATGAATCCGGCAAATGTTTCAGCACAAATAGACCCAAGCTCGGGTAATCTTACTTTTTTAAGTGCCAATTCAGGGAGTTTTAATGTGAAAATTTTGGCGCAATCATACCGCAGTGGTGTTTTAATTGCAGAGGTTGAACGTGAAATGTTACTCATCATTACAAATTGTACTGGCACAAATAACAAACCACTCATTACAGGACCTTTTGGAGGTCTCTTTGAAACAACCATCAGCGCAGGAGACTTAATTAATTTTAATTTAAGCTCTACCGACGTTGAAGTACTTCAAGACGGTACGCCTCAAGATAATATTCTATCAGCAAGTGGTCTTATGTTTGGCACCAACTATACAGCCAATACAGGTTGTGCAATTACCCCATGTGCTACACTCGATGCAACCCCATTAATAACAATGCCACAGGGTGTTTCTACAAATTTTAATTGGCAAACATCGTGTGACCACCTGCTTACTCAAAATGGAACCGTAGCAGATTTAATTCCGTATCACTTTGTCTTTAAAGTCCAAGACAATTACTGTGCTGTGCCAAAGGTTAGCTATGCCACTATAACAATAAATGTAGAAAATACAGGTGTTATACCTGCACCTCAAATTGATTGCATTCAGACAAATAGTCTTGGAGATGTTACACTCAATTGGTCTCCAGTGTTAGACCCCACAGCTTCTTTCAATGCGTATCAAATTTATTCAATTCAGGGAGGATTACTCGGTGTTATTACAGACATTAATACAACAACATTTACAACGCTAGGGGTAACTCAAGCAAATAATTACTACCTATCTACCACTGCAGGGTGTGATGGAGATACAGAACGATTCTCAGATACCTTATCTAACATCTACCTCGATTTAAACAACCCTGGTAATGGCACAGCAATTCTGCAATGGAACGACCCTACTTATCCAGGTTTAACTTCAATGGGAGCATATTATCACATTTATCGTGAGTATCCTTTGGGAACTTGGGCACTTCATGATAGTGTGCCATTTGGCACTAACTTTTACAAGGACACCATTACAGTTTGTGAAGATTTCTTTAGCTATCAGGTTGTGCTCCCTAACAGCCCTTGTAACTACAAATCAAACATACAAGGTGACTTATTTCAAGATAATATATCCCCAGACATTCCAATTCTAGATTTTGTAACCATTGATACATTATCCGGAGCTGTTACTATTTCTTGGAATCAAAATGGTCAAGAAGATACCTTTGGATACGTTGTTTATGTAGAAGATGCCAGTGGAGCTATTGTTGAACTTGATCAGGTTTTTGGAATAGGAACAACTTCATACAGCTATATCCCAACAACAAACACTGGACCGTTGACCTATTCAGTTGCAGCTTTCGATTCCTGTTGGACGACCAGCGTACCTCCAACATACCAAACATCTGCAAAAGGAGAAATTCATACATCTACGTTTCTCAGTTCATCTCTAGATATCTGTAGCCGTCAAATTGAACTTTCATGGACGCCATATATTGGTTGGGAAGGAATAAATACATATACAATAGTGGGGCACATTGGAACTGGTGGGTGGCTTGATTTTGGAAGCACCACAGCTACGAACTTAAGCATTGACGTTTTACCTGGAGAAACCTACACCTTTGTTATTCAGGCAAACTCAGTTCTAGGGCAAGAGTCCTTTTCGAACGCACAAACAATTTATGTGACTGCACCTGAGCAACCAGCCTTTAATTACTTACAAGTAGCAACAGTCAATAACGATGAGGTAGACTTAAGGCTCTATGTTGATGCTAGTGTAAACATTCTCGAGGCATCATTTCAACGTTTAGATGACGATATTTTTGTAGAACTAGGACGAGTACCCGCAACAGCCAATCAACTTACGTATACAGATCAAGAAGTACGTGTAACTGATTATTCCTATACATACAGAGTACAATTGGTTGATAGCTGTGGTCAACTAAGAGACACAACAAATGAAGCAAAAACGATTCTGCTATCCATTACAAATGATGAAGTTTCTAAAATAAACTACTTAAACTGGACAGCTTATCATGAATACGAGGGTGGGATTCTTGGCTACAACATATATCGAGGAAAAGACGGAATTTTTAACCCCACCCCTATCGCTTCTGTTCCCGCTGACTCAAGATCTTTTGTTGATGATGTTTATGAACTCGTTTCTAAGGGTAAGATTTGCTACTACATAGAAGCCATAGAGGCCATGAACATCTATAATTTTTCAGAAATAAGTAGGTCTAATGAAGCTTGTATTACACTACCACCACTGATATTTATCCCAAATGCATTTACACCTGAAGGACTCAACCCATTGTTTAAGCCAATTCTAACGGACTTTGACCCTGTCAATTACGACTTTACTATTTTTGACCGTTTAGGACAAGTGATATACCGAACCAACACTCCCACAGAAGGCTGGAATGGGCGAATTTCTTTCTCAGGCAAGATGGCTAATACCGGAACTTACCTTTACATGCTAAATTTAAGAGATGGAAATGGCATTGAAATTATAAAACGAGGACACGTTACCTTGTTGAAATAACATTACTTTTGTTCTTAATGAAACGGATTTTAATTATTCAAACAGCTTTCTTGGGAGACGTCATTTTAGCAACGCCCCTTGTTTCAGAATTAAACCGGTTGTTTCCAAATTCTCAAATTGATTTTTTAGTTAAAAAAGGCAACGAGTCTTTACTCGCGAACAATCCTAAATTAAATTCTGTCTACATTTTTGATAAAACAAATGGTAAATGGAAGTCATTATTTGGGTTAATCAAACAAGTTAGAAAATCAAATTATGATCTGGTAATTAACTTACACCGTTTTGGAAGTTCAGGGTTAATTGCAGGATTGAGTCGGGGTAAAAAACGTTATGGATTTAAAAAGAACCCATTTTCATTTCTATATACAAAGTCATTTGACCATGTTATTGGAAATGGCACACACGAAGTAGAACGGAATCTTTCTGTCATTCATGAGTTTGGTACTTCTTCAAAAGTGCGTCCAGAATTAGTTCCATCAAAAGAAGATAGGCACTCAATTTCAAAACTTATAAAAGAACGTTACTACTGTATTGCTCCCGCCTCTGTATGGTTTACAAAACAGTTGCCAATTAATAAGTGGACGGAACTTATCCAAACACTTCCTCAACAAGAAACGATTTATTTAATCGGTGGTAAAAATGATGTTGAACGATGTGAAACATTAGTAAAAAAGAATCCTTTACATAAAATTGAAATACTTGCAGGGAAATTATCCCTCTTAAAATCTGCTGCACTAATGGAAAGTGCTACAAGAAACTATGTGAATGATTCAGGCCCTCTTCATTTAGCCTCTTCTGTTAATGCCCCCGTAACGGCCTTTTTCTGTTCTACAACCCCCAATTTTGGGTTTGGTCCACTATCCGAAAACTCTGCGATAGTTGAAGTGGAAAACTTAGATTGTAGGCCTTGTGGATTACATGGACATAAAACATGTCCTAAAGGGCATTTTGAATGCGCCGAAAAAATGAATGTGAATTAATTCTTTTTCAGCGGAAGCTCCATGATAAAATCTTCCATCAAATAACCCTTTCCAATATCAATATCCTCCTCACCGATTACCTTAAACCCGATGTTCTTATAAAAATCGACGGCTTTATTAAAACGGTTTACGTTCAAGTGTATCGAAGTTAAATCCAAGTCAAAAGCGACGTCAATGGCATGATTAATCAACGATCTACCTAAACCTTTTCCTTGAGCTTCTGGGTGAATATAAATTTTATGTACCCGAAGAAATCCTGAATCGGGATAGTTTGGTTCTAAGCCCATAAACCCAAGGGCCCTCCCTTCATATTTAATCAAATAATACAAATGTCCCGTTTGAACTTCTTCTTGTAAAGTTTGTATATCATACATCCAATCAAGCATGTATGTAATTTGTTCAGGAGTTAAAATATCTTTGAATGTGTCTGGCCAAATTTCTTTTGCCAAATGATTCACTATAAAAATATCTTCTGTGCTTAGTTGATTAATTTCTATCATAGTACTAGTTATTCTTCGAAATTAAAGAATAACAGATTCTCATTTCGAAGAATAAAAAGTAAGTTTCAACAGTTTTTTCAACTATCCTCTCCCTCTTTTAGAAGTAGGAGGTTTTGACACAGGTTTTGGACTTTGATTTTGCCTTGGAGCCGAAGGCCTTGAAGGAGGAGGAGTCACAACTGGTCGTGGTTTTGGCACTGGAGTTGGCTTTAATCTGACCGGCCTTGGTCGTGGCGTAGGTTTTGGTTTTGGTGATGGAGGTCTTGGAGTTGGCTTAACAACAGGCACCTCTTTTACTTCCTCACGTTGGTTTATTGGGTCAACAACACCTTCATCAACCGGTTTAATTGTTGCCGGCTTAGGTTTGTTTGGTAATTCTTTTTTCTGCTCAGCCTCCGTTCTTTCATGAGCTGGTTTTGAAGTAAAAGGCCTGGTTCCTTGATTATCATTTACCATTGGTTTTACTACTGGTCTAAGTTCTACCCCGTCTGTAGGTTCTGTAAATAATGGCTCATTTGTTGGAGCAATATTTAAATATGCGTTGTCATAAATACACCCTTGTATATCTCTAGCAGAAATCCCCTGCTCTTCACAGTTTCTTCTGGCACGGTTGAGTGTACGTTGATTCAAGTCATTCATATCATGAAAAACACGTGGAAAACTACGATCTGTATACGTTTCCGTAGAAGTACCTGGACGATAATCAAACAAGGAATTCAATTGAATTATACGGTATTGATCAGCAAATTGTCGCGCCAAATAAGCTTGTCGTTCTTTACTGCCATAGCCTTGATCACCAAAAGGATCATTTGGAATTCTACGCGCTACACGAGAACCGCGATAGTCATCGAACTCTGAACCGTTAGCGTTACCCATTAATCCATCATAACCAATTCGCGAACAAGGAATTATAGATACACCAATGTTTAGAAAATCCATGTTTCCACTCCTTTTTATTTCAGTGTTTACGGATTCCCCTGTTGGCCAATGTACAGTATAGTTATTACTAATTTTACGAATGGTTCCGCCATTATTTAAGAAATATGTTTTTCCTGTCATACGTAATGATTGACCATTCACACGAACAGGTGTAGAGTAATCACTGTCGGGGTAATCACTTGCGTAAATGCAAACACGATCGCCTGAAACATTCATCGCAATTGCTGTATTTAAAGAGAAGTCTTGTTTTTGTGGTTTTTGACGTGTTTGAACCTCTATCTGACCATCCATCGATTTAGTCATCACAAACTCACCAACCGTTTGAAATGAATAGCGTGCACCGTCATAAGAAACTAAATGTGGGTCACCGTATGATCTTCCACGCACCGGCTGGCACTCCACCGACCTTACCATGTTTGCCAATTGATTCAGTACACGATCATTCATGGGGTTTTGATGAGACATTGCTAAGAGGCGATTTCTTGAATCAATCGGCACCTTTCTCATCATTTGATGCGGTGTGAAATTTTCTGGGAATGTCCGACCTGGAATTGCTTCATTTTTTGACAAGGCAGCAACACTCTGGGCCAACCAAGGTCCACGAATGGCATCCCATTGACGCAATTCGTTTGTTATTGACTCTACTGAATTAATCGCTTCAGGGCTACGTTGAGCAAAGGAAGACAATCCAATAATTAATGCTAAAACAGGTAATAAGTAGTGTGTTTTCATAAAATAAGCTTTAATCCGAATTGAAATTATACAAAAGGTATGCCATTTTAAAACAGTAATTATTTAATCAAAAAAAATCCTGTTATTTCTAACAGGATTTTAATAATGTCAATGATCAAGGTTTAACCTCCAAAATCATCAAATCGTACGTTTTCATCAGGAACTCCCCAATCATCACACATTTTAATAACGGCTTGATTCATTAATGGAGGACCACAGAAATAAAACTCAATATCTTCTGGAGCATCATGTTTAGATAAATACTCATCAATTACTACCTGATGAACAAAACCTTTAAATCCATCTCCTTTTGAATCTTCTGTATTTTCTTTAACAACCCAGTTATCTTCAGGTAAAGCATCAGATAATACTAAGTAAAACTTAAAGTTTGGAAAATCTTTTTCTAAATCTCTAAAGTAATGGATGTAGAATAATTCAGCTTTTGAACGACCTCCATACCAGTAAGATACTTTACGGCCTGTTTTCAATGTTCTAAACAACTCATATAAGTGTGATCGCATTGGAGCCATTCCAGCACCACCTCCTATATACAACATCTCTGCATCAGACTCATTTATAAAGAATTCTCCATAAGGTCCTGAAATTATTGCTTTATCACCAACCTTTAAGTTAAAGATAAACGATGAAGCAACCCCTGGATTTACATTCATCCAAGCATTACGATTTCTATCCCATGGTGGAGTAGCAATACGAACATTCAACATGATTCGTCTTCCTTCTGCAGGATAAGAAGCCATAGAGTATGCCCTTACAACCTCCTCGTCATTTTTCATAACAAGTGGCCATAAACCAAATTTATCCCAATCTGCTTTAAACTTATCAGGCTCACCTGGGTGATCTTGAGGGTGAGCAGAAATATCCATTTCTGAATAATTAATGGTGCACTTAGGAATTTTTATCTGGATGTATCCTCCAGCCTTATAATTCATATCTTCCGGAATCTCAACAATAAACTCCTTAATAAAGGTTGCAACATTAAAATTAGATACAACAGTAGCTTCCCACTCTTTAATACCTAAAATTTCTTCTTCAACATGAATCTTCATGTTTTCCTTCACCTTTACTTGGCAACCTAACCTTTTGTTCGCTGCTATTTCTTTTCTTGAAAAGTGAGGCTCCTCAGTTGGAAGTATATTTCCTCCACCTTCTAAAACATGGCATGTACACTGAACACATGTTCCACCACCACCACATGCTGATGGTAAGAATATTCCATTGTTACTAAGTGTGCTTAACAAGGTGTCTCCACCCTCTACCTCTATTGTTTTTTCACCATCATTGATATCGATTGTAATTTTACCCGATGGAGATAATTTTGCCTTAACAAATAGTAGCATTGATACCAATACCAATACAACGACTAGAAAGACTGTTAACGTTAACGCTAAACCTAATGATAATTCCATTTTCTTCTAATTAATGATTTGTATTATTTGTATCGTCTACCTGAACTGTTTCTGCTTTCACCTCATCTTTACCATACTTAATTCCTGAGAAGCTCATAAATGCAATTCCCATTAACCCTGTAATGATAAATGTAATTCCCAAACCTCTTAAAGGTGCAGGAACATTTGAGTAACGAATTTTTTCACGAATTGCTGCAATTGCAACAATAGCGATAAACCAACCAATACCAGAACCAAGAGAGAATGCAGTAGCATCTAAGATAGTTGAGTACTGACGATCTTGCATAAACAATGCTCCACCTAAAATAGAACAGTTAACTGCAATAAGTGGTAAGAAAATACCTAAAGCTCCGTAAAGCGATGGTGCAAATTTCTCAACCAACATTTCTACCAATTGTACAATTGATGCAACAACTGCTATAAACATAATAAATGAAAGAAAACTTAAATCAATTGGGCTGGCACCATTAACTCCCCAATCAGGATTAATCCATTCCAATGCTCCGGCTTTTAACAAGTAATTTTCTAACAAGTAATTTACGGGTACGGTAACAAGCAAGACAAAAATAACTGCTGCTCCCAATCCAACTGCTGTTTTAACCGTTTTTGATACGGCCAAATATGAACACATACCTAAAAAGTATGCAAAAATCATATTCTCAGAGAAGATGGCTTTTATAAAAATATCTAATGTGCTTTCCATAATATCTTATTTCAATCGATTAATTAGATTCTACTAATGATTTGTTACGAGAACGTTGTACCCAAATAATAACACCAACAATGATTAGCGCCATTGGAGGCAAAATCATCATGTTATTGTTCACATACCCCAAAGCGTACAGCCCATTTCCTTGAATATAATCTCCAAAAACTGGGTACCCATATAACGTTCCTGAGCCAAACAACTCTCTAAACACTGCAACTAAAATCAATAAACCAGCGTATCCAACACCATTACCTACAGCATCCATAATTGAAGGCCAAGGCTTGTTTGCCATTGCAAATGCCTCAAAACGTCCCATGATAATACAGTTTGTAATAATCAACCCAACAAACACCGATAACTTTTCAGAAACATCAGGTAGAAAAGCTTTTAGTACTTCATTTACAATAATTACCAAAGCTGCAACCACAACCAATTGAACAATAATTCTAATTCTAGATGGGATTAGATTTCTCATTAAAGAGATAAATAAATTCCCTAAAATCAATACAAAAAGTACTGCTCCTCCCATTACAACTCCCTGCTCAACTTGAACCGTAATTGCAAGTGCAGAACAAATACCTAATACTTGAATAGTTACAGGGTTATTATCCGTTAACGGATCCGTAACTAGCTTCTTGTTTTTCTTTGAAAACAATGGCTCTCTTGGAGCTTTCGCGTCTTGTGCTACTTCACTCATCTTTATTTGTTTTTAAGTTTATTGAAATAAGGAACATAAACCTCTAAACATCTATTCGCCATTTCCTCAACTCCTTTCGAGGTAATTGTACCTCCTGTGATTCCATCTACTTTAGATTCTTTAGTTGCACCTGAACCATCTTTAACGATTTCAAATTTTGAGAAAACTCCAGACTCAGCTGTAATTTTTTCTCCAACCCAACGGTCAATGAAAAACTGTTGCTTTATTTCAGCTCCTAGACCAGGTGTTTCTCCTTTGTGTCCAAAAGAAGCACCTTCAATTGTTCTTAAGTCTTCTCCGATACAAATATTTCCCCAAATTGGTCCCCAAAGCCCTTTACCTACAACAGGTAAAATATACTTTGCTTTTCCGTCCATTTCTGAAACGTAAAGTGGGTAATTTCTATCTTTTGCACCTAAGGTTTTATCCTTGTACTCTTTTTTGATATCTACATCAAATGCAACAACTCCTTCTTTAATGTCTCCATTAGCATCAAGAACAACCGCATTATCCAAGTTAATGTACTTGTCAAATTCAGCTTCTCCATTTGATCTATCAATACCAAGTGCATCAATATCCATCATTGCTGAAAGGATGTCTAGTTTTTTCTTAACCTCAGCGTTTTTATCCTGTCTTGGTTTTAAACCCATAGCTAATAATGCTAAGATTGAACCAACAACAACAACTAAAACAATTGCGAAGCCGAAAGTATACCCGTTACTATCTCTATTAATTGCCATAACTATGCAGTTTTAACTCTTTTTAATCTTCGTTTGATATTCCCTTGAACAACATAATGGTCAATAATTGGAGCCATTACATTCATGAACAAGATTGCAAGCATAACACCTTCTGGATATGCAGGGTTTAATACACGAATTAAGATCGCAATTAGACCACCTAAGAAACCATAAATAATTTTTCCTGTTGCTGTTTGAGATGCGGTAACAGGATCTGTTGCCATAAACACGGCCCCAAAAGCAAAACCTCCAATAGCTAAATGAAAATGTGCTGGTAAATCCAAGAATTCATTTCCACCAAATGCATTAAGAATTAATCCCATGACATATCCTCCAATAAAGAAAGAAGCCATAATTCTCAACGAACCTACTCCTGTGATTAATAAAATAAGCGCACCGATTAAGATTGCAATTAAAGACGTTTCACCAATTGAACCTGGAATCATACCCCAAACAGAATCGAAAAACGAATAATTATTGGTGTAGGCCTCTAAATTTTCAAATACAGGTTTGTCTGACATAAAGGTTGCTAAATCACCAAGTGCTGTTGAACCTGTAAAACCATCTACCTTTGATTCTGTACCAGCCATCCAAACTTTATCTCCAGACATTGAAGTAGGATATGCAAAGAATAAGAATGCTCTAGCTGTTAAAGCAACATTCAATATATTCATTCCTGTTCCTCCAAAAATTTCTTTTCCGATAATTACAGCAAATGCTGTAGCAACACCTACCATCCATAACGGAACGTCTGCAGGCATAACAAGGGGGATTAACATTCCTGAAACCAAAAACCCTTCATGTAACGAGTGTCCTCTTAAGAATCCAAAGATGAATTCAATGGTAAGACCAACACCGTACGAAACGACAATTAATGGTAACACAACCCATAGGCCAGCCATAAATTTAGCTCCTCCATTAGCCCAGAAGTCTAAACCTCTATCTCCTGCTGCTGCAACCATTTCCCAATGGCCCGTATTATAAATACCAAATAATAAACATGGAACCATTGCCATGATTACTGTAATCATTGTACGTTTTAAATCTACACCATCTCTAATGTGTGCCCCTTTCTGAGTCACAATTGCAGGTGTAAAAGCTAAGGTTGTAAATGATTCAAACATTGGATGCCACTTTTCTAGTTTACCACCTTTAGCAAACTTTGGCTCCATTTTATGAACTATATTTTCTAAGAACTTCACTGTAATTAATCTTTAAATAAATATTACATGCACTCTTCTCCAATAAGGTCTAAACCTTTTCGGATTTTGTCTTGAATGTTAATTTTTGTTGTACAAACGTACTCGCATAATGCAAAGTCTTCAGGGGCTACTTCATAAATCCCTAAATTTTCCATTCCATCTATATCATCTGTAATTGCAGCTTTTGCTAATTGCATTGGTAAGATATCGAACGGGAAAACTTTTTCCAATTCCCCTGTTACTACAAATGCTCTCTCTTCACCGTTTGTATTGGTGTCTAAACGGAACTTTTTATTTCCTGTCAAAAATGTTGGAAATAAACGTGAGTTTGAGAATTTATCAAAACCAAGTCCTAGCCAACCTTTTGTCAAAACAAACTTAAGTTCGTTTCCTTCTGGAATTACCGTAATTTGATTATGGTAAAATCCTAAGTAGCCGTCTTGAGCTATTTTATCACCAGTCAATACATTACCACTAATAACACGAACATTGTCCGAAGTAAGTTGTCCATCTAAAAGGTCCGCAACATTTGCACCTATAATTGTGTCGATGTATTGAGGGTCCTTAATCTCAGAGCCTGTTAAAGCGATTGTACGTTTAGCATTGTATTTACCCGTTAAGAAGTAACGACCAATGATAGCTACATCTTGTGCGTTTACTGTCCAAACAAATTCCCCCTTGTTTACGGGGTCAATGTGGTGGATATGTGTACCTACGTTTCCAGCAGGGTGCTTACCTGTAAATGTATTTACTTCAACTCCTTTTACATTTGTAAATGTTGTAGCAGCAGAAGACTTACCGTTAAGCGTTAAATGCACCTTACCAGAAGTCAACTTCTTTAAAGCATCCATTCCAGCATTAAATGCCTCTCCTTCTTCCTCAAGAACATAATTGAAATCTGGAGCTAAGGGCGAGCTATCAAAAGTTGAAACAAAAATTGCCTTAGGTTCATTTATAGGATTTGCTACAATATCCAATGGACGTTGTTTAACAAATGGCCATAACCCTGAAGCAAGCATTGTAGCCTTAACTTCGTCGTTAGACATTGATTCAACTGACTTTACATCAGAGGGTTCAAATTGTTGATCTTGTGAAGTTGAAATCAATACTTCTAAGATCCGGCGTTTTTCCCCCCTTACAATTTTCTCTACTTTACCAGATACTGGCGAAGAAAACTTAATTGGTTCATTATACTTGTCTTGGAAAATAATTGTTCCTGCTTTCACTTCTTGCCCTTCTTTAACGAGCATTTTTGGTGTCATACCATGAAAGTCACTTGGCTTCATGGATACCATTTGGGGTGTTTTAGCATTGGTTTTCACCTTGCTAGCCGCACCTACTAATCTGATATCCAAGCCTTTCTTAAGCTTTACTGTTTTCGACATGCATTGAAGCGTTTATAAATACAACCGCAAAAATATAAAATTCAAATTCAATGTTATTAGTTGCAAAGAGTGAAGATTGCGATATCACACAATTTAGACTCATTATAAATAAGCATTCTGTTTCAGCGAGCATTTATAATACATATTCTAGACACTGGTTATATATCCTTATATATTTTAGTATATTCGGATTAACAACCCGACAATATGAGCACATTAACCACATCTGGGATTCAAATATCTGTTGCCACAAACTACAGACCTGACCTTTCTGATGTTGCAACTTCGCACTACTTTTTCAACTACAGTATACTTATTGAAAACACAAATGATTTTGAGGTGCAACTCCTTGTGCGTGATTGGTCTATATTTGACTCGCTTAATGAAGCGAAATATGTAAACGGTTTAGGTGTAATTGGAGAGCAACCAATACTTAAGCCCGGAGAAAAATTTAGATACACTAGTGGGTGTGAACTATTTTCTGATGTTGGCCTAATGAAAGGCGTTTACACATTTAAGAACGTGAGTGACACCAGCCTCTTCCATGTCTACGTTCCTAAATTCAAACTTGAATATCCTGGAAAATTAAACTAATCGTTTTTGGACAAAAATAACGAGCAATACAACAAGGGGTAAAACAAGCGAAATAATAATCCAAGGGGCATAATCTCCTCGATTTCTAGGTGAAACGTATTGCTTTTTATTTCGTGAATTCTTCAATGTAATCAAGCTTCCTTGCCTCATCTTTGACGAAATTTTGTTCTGACTGTTTAATTTCTCTTTTAACGAGTCAACTTGTTGAACCAGTACGTTCCTATTCCCAAACTCATGCAACATGATCAATGCATCAATTTCATCTTGCAAATACCCAAAACGCTTTGACAACACCCTCGACGAATCCAAATACACCATGGCTTTATCAAAAGCACTTGTGCCAATAAAAAAGTTTGCCAAGTTAAAATAACTCTCAATAATCGACTTTGTGTTCCCGATATCTTTTCTTAACCCTAAGGATTTATCAAAATAATACCGTGATGAATCCAGTTGATTCGATTGATAATCCAAAATGGCCCTGTTGTTAAAACTATGTGCTAAATGTACACGCGACCCAGACATTTTGCTGTAATACAAACTTTGATTGTAGTTCCATGTTGCTTTTTTCTGCTTATTCAACGCAAAATAAATCATCCCTAAAAATGCATAACTATCCGCGAGCGCTTCATATTTACGTCCTTGTTTAGCCAAAGAAACAAACTTATTTGCAAATTCTAGCCCTAAGGTAGTATCACCGATAGAACAATATGTTTTTGCCAAACCCAGCATTCCATTGTAATGCGATGTTCTATCTTGAGCCTGCTCCCCCACCTTCATCGACAACAAATAATACGCTATCGCCAACTTCCCTTCTCCGGACAAAAAATAACTGTTCCCAACTTCATTCAAAGCTTCTGAGTACAATGAAATTTCTTCCAGTTTTTTAAATTGAATGGCTGATTCCAACAAAAGATCTCTACCCTGTGCTTGAAACCCTGACTTCACATAATAACTTCCCAATGCCCGTCTACCAATGGAGTGAAGCAGCTTATTTTCAACCGTACTGTTCTGAATGATGTAATTTGATAGAATAAACAACGAATCCAAGTCATTCACTCCAAACATATAAGATATTCTCGATGCCTTTTCGACCCGTTCTTGTTCATTTGTTTCTCGCAACAAGTCTTGGTAAGACAGTTGACTGTTCCCAATCAACACACACGTAAATTGAAATACTAAAAAAATTAAATATTTATGTCGAATAATCATCCGTTAAAACTTACTTTGCAAGGATAATCAACAATGATTACTTTTGCAAAAACAATTTTTATTATGTCAAACGCACTTTTTAAAGTTCCAAATGCAATTAATGAACCCGTAAGAGGGTATGCCCCAGGCTCTACTGAGCATACAAACTTAATTGCGAAATATAAAGAAATGTACAACCAAGAACCAATCGATGTGCCAATGCACATTAACGGGAAAGAAGTTCGTACAAACAACAAAATGAAAATGTCGCCTCCACACGACCACAACAAGGTGCTGGGTCATTTCAATTATGGAGATGCCAGTCATGTAAATGATGCCATTGACGCTGCAATGAACGCACGTGAAGAATGGGCCAACCTTCCTTGGGAACACAGAGCTGCAATATTCTTAAAAGCTGCAGATTTATTAGCAGGTCCCTTTAGAGATAAAATGAATGCCTCAACAATGCTTGCACAATCAAAAAACGTGTTTCAAGCAGAAATTGATGCCGCATGTGAGCTTATTGACTTTTTTAGATTCAACGTTCAGTACATGACCGAAATCTACAAACAACAACCAGACTCATTGCCTGGAATGTGGAATAGATTAGAATACAGACCACTTGAAGGTTTTGTTTTTGCAATTACGCCATTTAACTTTACATCAATCTGTGCCAATTTATGTGCTGCCCCAGCAATGATGGGTAATGTTATTGTTTGGAAGCCAGCTGAATCGCAAATGTATTCTGCGCAAGTAATTATGGAGTTATTTAAAGCAGCAGGAGTTCCTGACGGTGTAATTAACCTAATTTCTGTTGACGGTCCTACTGCTGGAGATGTAGTTTTCAAAAACAAAAATCTTGCTGGACTACATTTCACAGGATCTACAGGTGTTTTCAGACACTTGTGGAAAGAGATTGGGAACAACATCGAAAACTACAGAAGCTACCCACGTATTGTTGGTGAAACAGGAGGCAAAGACTTTATCATGGTTCATAAATCATCTGATGCTGCTGAAGTAGCAACAGCGATTACACGGGGAGGCTTTGAATTTCAAGGACAAAAGTGTTCTGCAGCATCTAGGGCTTACATTCCATCAAACATTTGGCAAGACGTTAAACAAATTGTATTAGATCAAGTTAGTACGTTTAAAATGGGTTCTCCAGAAGACACTTCTAACTTTATTAACGCAGTTATTGATGAGCGATCTTTTGATAAAATTGCAGGATACATCGACTTCATTAAATCGCAAGATGATGCAGAAATCATTATTGGTGGTGGATATGACAAATCGAAAGGATACTTTGTAGAACCAACTGTTGTTGTGACTACGAACCCAAAATTCAGAACACTTTGTGAAGAAATCTTTGGTCCTGTAATGACGATTTACGTGTATGATGAAAATAAATTTGAAGAGACCTTAGACTTAGTTGACGGTACATCTGATTATGCATTAACTGGGTCTATCATTTCTAATGATCGTTATGCGATTAACCTGGCAATGAAAAAGCTTGAAAATGCAGCAGGAAACTTCTACATCAATGACAAACCAACAGGAGCTGTAGTAGGTCAACAACCTTTTGGTGGAGCTAGAGGTTCTGGAACAAACGATAAGGCTGGAGCTCCAATGAATTTATTGCGTTGGTCTTCTGCTAGAACAATTAAAGAAACGTTTATTCCTGCAACAGATTATAAATATCCGTTCTTAGGTTAACAAGAATCTGTGTCACCTGAAAAAGGATTGACAATTAAATACGATAAGCCAATGGAAATGAATTCCATTGGCTTTTTTATTTCTAAAAAGAGAGTAAGTACAGCATATTCGTTATATTTAGACATACAGTGTGGATAAAGTGCACTAGTGCACTTTATTGACTTGTTGTGTTTAATTAAAAGCGACAATTGCGAATTGTTAAATTAAGTATACTTATTAATCAGAGAAAAATAATTCATGTTTGGAATATTTAAAAAGAAATCAGAAATCGAGAAACTGGAGGACAAGTACCAAAAGTTACTAAAGGAAGCTTATACCCTTTCTACTTCAAACAGAAAGTTAAGTGATAGTAAAACAGCAGAAGCGAATGATATCCTGAATCAAATGGAGCTTTTAAAGAAGAATCCTTAGGTATGGGGTTTTATCAATTTAAGCGGCAACAGTGCTTCAAAAATTCAGTGGATGAATTGTGGGATTTTATTTCCAGTCCTAAAAACCTGAAAGTAATCACACCCGATTACATGGGATTCGAAGTGACTTCAAAAGGACTTCCGGATAAAATGTATGAGGGCATGATAATCACTTACAAGGTGTCTCCCATATTGGGGATAAAAACAACCTGGGTAACTGAGATTACTCATGTTAAGGACAAACACTATTTTGTAGATGAACAAAGATTTGGACCCTACAATATTTGGCATCATCAACATTTTCTAGAGGAAACGCCAAAAGGAACCTTGATGAAGGATATAATCAGTTATAAGCCTCCCTTTGGGATAATGGGGAATGTAGCAAATGCCTTTATCATCAAACGAAAACTGAAAGAAATATTCGATTACAGAACTAAGGTCTTGAATAAGCTGTTTGAAGAATCTCCTCACTAAAATGAACAAGTTAATATAACCTCTATGAAAATACTTTTGACCGGAGCAACCGGGTATATTGGCAAACGTCTACTACCTGTTTTGGTGGAAGCTGGTCATGAAGTCACTTGCTGTGTTAGAGACCTCAGCAGATTTGAACCTCCAGAATCACTAAAGCAAAAAATATCGATCATCAAATTAGACCTTTTGGATGAAGCCTCTCTAAGTAATATTCCAAAAGATATAGATGGAGCCTATTATTTAGTCCACTCCATGAGTGCATCATCAGACTACAAATTACTTGAGCAACAATCCGCTGTTAATTTTAGGAATGCACTGGCAATAACCAACGCACAACATGTGATATATTTAAGCGGCATAGTGAATGAAACCAATCTCTCAGAACATTTATCATCACGTAAAAATGTAGAAGATGAACTAAAAAGAGGCCCGTACCAATTTACTACTCTGCGGGCAGGAATTATTATTGGTTCAGGAAGCGCTTCCTTTGAAATAATAAGAGATCTAGTAGAAAAATTACCTGTAATGATTACTCCAAAATGGCTAAACACAAGATGCCAACCCATTGCAGTTTCGGATGTGATTTCCTTTTTGTCTAAATCCATATTTGACCAGAAAACCTATAATAACAACTTCGATATTGGAGGTCCAGATATTCTTTCCTATAAGCAAATGCTCCTAGGATTAGCGCGAGTAAGAAATTTAAATCGTAAAATTTATATCGTTCCAGTAATGACTCCTAAATTATCTTCCTACTGGTTATACTTTGTCACCTCTACCTCTTATAAACTGGCCGTATCTCTTGTGCACAGTATGAAAATTGAGGTTGTATGCAGGAACGCTGACCTTAATGCGATTATAGGGATTAAGCCTAAAGGCTATACAGAAGCTCTGGAAAATGCCTTTAGCAAAATCGAAAGCAACGAAATTATATCAAGCTGGAAGGATGCTTATGCGAGCAGCGGTATGGACATAAACATATCCGACTTTATAAAAATCCCGACATTTGGTTGTTTTAAAGATGAGCGAAAAAAAACATATCAAAACCACGAAAATAGTATTCAAAGAATCTGGAGTATTGGCGGAAAAAAAGGATGGTACTATGGAAATTGGCTTTGGAAAGCGAGGGGTTTTATGGATAAACTTGTAGGTGGTGTCGGTTTGCGAAGGGGACGAACATCAAAAGACACATTGCAAGCGGGTGATGCCCTGGATTTCTGGAGAGTTCTCTATGCAAATAAAGAAGAAGGCAGACTTTTGCTCTTTGCGGAAATGAAATTACCAGGTGAGGCTTGGCTCGAATTTAAAATCGTTGATGAAGAGCTGATTCAAACCGCTACTTTTAGGCCCTTGGGATTATGGGGTAGATTGTATTGGTATTCTGTACTACCTTTTCATGGGTTTATTTTTAAAGGAATGTTAAAGAAATTAACTGCATAAAATGATCAAAAGAATATTATTGTTCCTAGTCCTCAATTTTACGGCACTGGCTGTTGGTGGGTTATTTACCGGAACTGGCGTGTCTTCCGATTGGTATCAAAATTTAAATCAGGCACCATGGACTCCACCTGGTTGGGTATTTGGTTTTATGTGGACACTCATAATGATTTGTTTTGCCATTTATATGGCTCACTTGTTTACGTCAAAGACTGATCGAAAAACAATCATTGTCCTCTTTGGTATTCAATGGGTTTTGAATGTGTCATGGAACCCTGTATTCTTCTACTTTAAGGCAGTCATTGCAGGATTAATTACCATTTCTTTATTGACCATTCTTATCACCTATTTCCTTTTCCGTTATAAACAAGAACTCAAATTAAAGTCATTTTTGATCCTACCCTATTTCGTTTGGCTCTGCATTGCGACATCTCTTAACGCCTATATTCTATTCAATAATTAGCCTATGGAGAGTATTTCAATTTTTTGGTTTAGACGTGACTTAAGGCTGGAAGACAATACAGCTTTAAATACGGCTCTTTCAAAAGGCAAAAATGTCCTTCCCTTGTTTATTTTTGATGAAGAAATTATAAACGAATTGCCACCTGATGATGCTCGTGTCACCTTTATCTATGATAGTTTATTCCGCATCGACCAAAAGCTTAAAAAAAATAACTCTTCGATACTCTGTTTAAAGGGGAATCCCATTAGAATCTGGAAAGAGCTTCTTCAGTCTTACATAATTAAAAGTGTGTATGTGAATAAAGATTACGAGCCATACGCAAGAAGTCGGGATTCGAAAATTGAAAAACTACTGTTCTCTAATAGTGTCGAATTCCTGTCTTTTAAAGACCAAGTGATACATGAAGAAAATGAAGTATTAAAAAAAGATGGCACACCTTACACTGTATTTACGCCCTATAAAAACAAATGGTTAGAAATTTATAAGCCAAATAGCCCAACCAATTTCATCTCATATAAAAGTTTTTTTCAAAAGGCAATACCATTTCCTGATTTACAAGAATTAGGTTTCAAAAGATCATCAAAAAAAGTGCGGGACTACGATCTATCTCAAATTCATACATATTCTGAAACACGAGATTTTCCATGTATAGATTCTACCAGTTATCTAAGTCCACATTTACGTTTTGGAACAGTGAGTGTCCGAACTGTAATATCAATGCTTGGATCAAGTGACCGTCTATTTTTGAGTGAGCTAATTTGGAGAGAGTTTTTCATGCAGATACTGTTTCATTTTCCAACTGTGGTTTTACAAAATTTCAAACCTAAATATGATGGTATAAAATGGTTAAATAATGAAGACGATTTTAATAAATGGTGTGAGGGTAATACAGGTTACCCAATGGTGGATGCGGGCATGCGCCAATTGAACGAAACAGGTTATATGCATAATAGGGTAAGGATGATTACTGCTGGATTTTTGTGCAAACATTTATTAATTGACTGGCGCCTTGGTGAAGCCTATTTCGCTAAACATTTGTTAGACTATGACTTATCTTCTAATAATGGTAATTGGCAATGGGCAGCAGGAACTGGTTGTGATGCCGCTCCTTATTTTAGGATATTTAATCCAATAGAACAATTGAAGAAATTTGACAAAAATGAGACATACGTTAAAAAGTGGATTCCAGAATTAAGAACAAACACCTATTGCGAACCCATTGTAGAACATAAGCATGCCAGAAATAGAGCATTAGAAACCTATAAAATGGGTATAAACAACTAAACACAACAATGTATAAGCGGCATTAAAACGACCGCTTATACTAAACGTTAGCTGCAATGAACAAAAAGAATATATATAGTCAAGGGAAGAGTTTTCCTCCATCTGCTCATGGGGTAGGCCTAATATTCATCTTTATGGCTTGTTTTCTTGTTTATGTTTTAAAGGGACATTATTGGATATTATCTTTCAGCTACATAAGTATTTGGATAATGTTCTCTAAAACGAAGATTGATCTGACCAAAATAACAGAAGGGCTCATTGTTCGGAAATTTGGCTTCTTTCCGTTTCTGTTCAGAAGTAAAATGAAACTCAAGAATTACGATGCTGCCGTGATAAAGCAAATTAACATTAAGTACAACACAACCCAAAGTACCGGTTTTTTTGTTATTTCTTCTCAAAAAAATTCCGAATCATTTATGGCGGTACAGCTCAAATTCAAAGGAAAATACGAGTTCGACACACTGTATAAAGGTTCTAAAACTGAAATTATGGATTTCATAAAAACTAACCTAAGTGGATCTAATTTGAAGTTCTATAAAGGAATTCCAAAACCAGAATTCGAAATTAAGATCTGAAAAACAAACGTATATTTATACGCTATACAATCTAAAATACATACCATCGCACGACTTCCTAACCTTAATTATTAGCGTCGCATTAAAAAACACTTAGAAAATGAAAAACTGTTTATTACTCGGACGAAAAGGAATAATCGTTGATGACATCAAAGACAGAATTGACACCACAAGCATTACTTTGTTTGGCGGGACAAGTTTGCAAGACGTCAAAAACTCTTTTAACCAGCAAGACAGTGATGTTGTAATTATGGGTGCAGGGATTGATCTCAACGACCGATTAAATATTATCAGGTACATCTTCGAGACAAGTAAATCAACAACGGTGCATATGAAGGACTGGAGCTCTGGGCCTGCTGGAATGCTTCCATTTGTAAACGGTGTACTTAATGGACAGGTTGATGAAGAATAAAAAAACTACCTCA
>Ga0209092_10000833_pt1 | contig 31161 bp, 27 predicted proteins | sample FraStrMetagenome_FD_187446 | JGI IMG/M metagenome (GOLD analysis project Ga0209092, IMG submission 187446) | Marine eukaryotic phytoplankton communities from Arctic Ocean - Fram Strait ARC3M Metagenome (SPAdes) (version 2) | ecosystem: Environmental > Aquatic > Marine > Oceanic | place: Fram...
GAAAAGAAAGAACTCCGCGGCATTGGCCAACGACTCAAGCCGCATCTCCACATTGGCAAACAGGGCCTCAGCTTGACTGTTTCGAATGAAATCGAAACCGCGCTGGCGAAAAACGGCCTGATCAAGATCCGTTTTGAAGCAGATCGCGCTAAGATCAAAGAATACTGCGAAGACATTGCCAAGACACGCAGCTGCGAACATATCGGTGGCGTTGGTAAGACCAGCATCTTTTTCCGTGAAATGGCTGAAGAAGTCAGTCAGTAGTTATACTGAATCACCTTGGGGCTTCCTCTTTCCCGATGACGGCATGCCGAAAGGCCTGCCGTCTTTTTATGTCACGATAGCAAGTAGTACGCAAGCGCCACAACTGGACCGATACAACTGGCACCCTGTACACCTACTGACTAGACGACAGCTAGTGATACACCAGATTACCCCCAAAATAAGATAAAAGGGATCGAAATTACTAGGCTAATCGCTGCTATTATCGCACAGAAAGTTACCTGCACTAAGAATCCCATTACAGAACCAATCGGCTTTTTACGCTTGGTGTTCATCCAGCGGCCAAAAAGTAATATACCCACCACAAAAAGGATGCACCACTCCAAGAGGCGACCATTTACCCCAGCGATCAAAACTTGTGAAGCCAACACACTTTCACATAGAAAATCCACAGTAAGGTGAACAAAGAATAAGACAAATAGGAGTGAGTAAGCTTTCCAATAGCGCAGATTCCTGCGGCAAACCAACCGATAGGCCCACTGCAAGACCACTGAGACGATCAGCAGCACAGTCGCTACTGCTGAAAACTCGACATACCAAGGAAGATTAATATTTAACATAATTTAATAATGAGATTAAATAATTCATTACAGATTTAATTATATACAAATCTAAAAATAGTTAACCAAGTCGTTTCACTTTTTTTTAACAGCTACTTTCACTTGCGGTAGCCCCTGCCGTGACCCAACATATTAGAATGTCTGATTATAAAACCGTCCAGGAGCTCAAGGAGATCGACGTCAACATTGCCGCGCTCTTCCGTAGCATTCTGATTCTCCGCCGTAAGACGACCAAGACCGCCAAGAACGGCAACCCCTTCCTCAGTGTTGAGCTGGGCGATGGCAGTGGTAGTTTCAATGCCAACTGCTTTGGCGATTCCGATGTATTTAAAGCACTCGATCCGGTCGCGGAAGGCTCAATTGTCCGCCTCGCTGGTAAGACTGAATATTATATGGAGCGCTTCTCGCCCAAACTACAAGCAGCCGAAGTCATCGAGGCCGAAGAGGCCGAAGCCGAGGGCATGATGGCGAACTTAGTGGAAACGCCGCCAGAATCCGAAGCGGAACTGTGGGCGCACATTTTAGAGGGTGTTGAAGCGATCGAACACGCTAAACTCAAAGAAACCGTGCAACGCGTGTTGGATGACATGGGCGAACGCTTCCGTAAATGCCCCGCCGCCGTCAGCATGCACCATGCGTATTTTAACGGCCTACTGGAGCACACCACCCACATGCTGCGCGCCTGCCGCGCACTACTGCCGCTCTACCCTGAAGTCGACGCCGACCTCGCAATTGCTGGAATCATCCTGCACGACATGGGCAAACTTGAAGAATACGAAGGTGAGTTTGCTGCCAAAGTGAGCCGTATCGGTATTTTACAAGGTCACGTTGTAATCGGGTTCCGGATCGCCCGCAAAGCGGCCATTCAGTCCAAGCTCAATGCTGACCTCACCGAGCGCCTCGAACACATCATTCTCAGCCATCAGGGGGAGAAAGAATGGGGTGCTGCAGCGATGGCTGCGACACCAGAAGCAGTCTTCGTCTCAATGATCGATAATCTCGACGCCAAGATGGGCATGGTGCAACGCGTGCTGCGTAATACACCAAAAGGTGAAGCCTTCTCCGACCGACTGATGGGCCTACAAACCCGCGTATTGGTAACGCCACCAGATAAGAGCTAGTGCCGTTAAAGACTGGTGGTGTAGAACGCGGTTCTTTGCGAAGCAAAGGCCGTGTTGATTCTCACGCCAATTCAAACGCGCCCTCTGCGAGAGGCACGTCCTACAACACTAGGCAGCTGCCAACCGACTAGCGCTGGCAGCTCGGGCAGTAAAAACTATTTCGCTGCCCAATTGTTACAGAGCGGATTAGCGTGCCACAGGTCTGGCAAGGCTCACCCACCTTGCCATAGACCTTCAGCTGCATCTTGAAATAGCCAGGCTTGCCATCGGCACCAAGGAAATCACGTAGCGTCGTACCGCCCTGCTCGATCGCGTGAGCCAACACAGTTTTGATGTGGCCACCCAACGCCAAATAGCGCGCACGACTGACTTTACCGGCAGCTCGGCGCGGATCAATGCCCGCCATGAACAGCGCTTCGTTGGCGTAAATATTACCCACACCGACCACCACGGCATTGGTCATAATGAAATTCTTCACCGCCACTGTGCGCCCACGCGACCGCTTAAACAAGCGCTCACCATCAAACGCATCCGACAATGGCTCAGGGCCCATCCCTTGTAGTAACTTCAGCGGCTCTTCAGCAGCTCCCTGCCAAAGGCATGCACCGAAACGACGCGGATCATTCAGCCGCAGGCAATACCCACTCTCCAACACGATATCCAAATGATCATGTTTTAAGACGGGTTTATCAACTGGTTGCACCGTTAGACTCCCTGACATGCCCAAATGCAACACGATCGTGCCGCGCGCCGTATCGAGCAATAGGTACTTCGCCCTACGACGCACTGCGATCACAGGCTGACCAACGGCAAGCTGAACCGTATCAGGAATCGGCCAGCGTAACTGCGGGTGACGGACGATAATCGAGGAAATTCGGCGGCCCTCGACATGTGGGGCAATCCCACGACGCGTGGTCTCAACTTCGGGTAATTCTGGCATCAATCCAGTCTACGCCTTGAATGCTGATAAAAACAAACTAAGATAATATATATTCCAATTATCTAATCGATATTATGACGAAACACTTACGCCATCTTCTTATTACCTGCACAGTCATAGCAAGTTTAGTCGCCACAGTTTCAGCAGCCGAACAGCCGGCAAGCGCACAGGTGCAACTAGCGGCAGACGTCTGGCCGCCGTTCACCAATCACTTTGGCAAGCCACGCATCGCCACCGAAATTGTCCACCTAGCGCTCGCCAAGTCAGGCTATGAACCGACCACCCAAATCCTTGATAGTTGGACCGTGCCCGAAGATTTGAAAGCAGGCAAATACGATGGCTGTGGAGCGCTCTGGAAATCAGCCGAACGCGAAGCATACCTACTCTTCTCAAAGCCTTACCTACAAAGCCGCCTCCATCTCGCAGGCAGAAAAGGTCTCGAGGTCGACCTTACCGATCTATCACAACTTAAAGGCAAGCGACTCGTGCTAGTCCAGGGCTATGCCTACGGCGAATTGGTTGATTCTCTCAAAGACATTGAAATTATCTATGGAAAGGACAGTGTTTCGAACCTCAAAATGCTCATCAACGGGGACGCAGACTACACGCTGGTTGATGACCTGCTCATTCAATATATGCTAAAACAGCACACGGACAAACATGAAGAGTTACTCGATTTTGGAAATGAGTCACTACTGACAAATCCAATCCATCTGGCTCTGCGTAAGAACCTTCCAGGTGCTGCGAAAATCATCAAGCAGTTCGACCAAACCATTCGTTTGATGCAAGTCGATGGCACCTATAACCGTATCCTACGCCTCAACTCGATCAGCATCGATGTCGATGGCAACGGACATAAAGAGCTGGTGCTGACAGATATTAACCTCAACACCGCAGCTCCCGTCGGCGGCTACGACATCTTCTCCAACCATAAGCCACTGCCACCAAAGACACGCTATTCGATTCGCGACACCATCTACAATGATTGGGATGACGTGCCGAATGATTACCGCAGCGAAGACGACTTCATCCCCGACACGCGAAAAGAAGGCTTCAACCTCTTCGGCGGCGACTTCTAGGCGCCTGCTTAACCCAGCCAAGCGCTGCTCACAAAAAAGCCTGACCGCACATTCGCGATCAGGCTTTTTTATAAACTGAACTCAGGGTCGAAACTACTCAGCGCTCTTCAGTGGCTTCAAGCTGGGGAAGAGAATCGTGTCGCGAATACTTTCGGCACCAGTGAGCAAAATGATCAGGCGGTCGATACCGAGGCCCATGCCACCGGCTGGCGGCATGCCGTGTTCGAGTGCGTTGAGGAAGTCGGTGTCCATATCCTGCACTTCTTCGCCAACCTGCGCAGCAAACATTTTGCGCTGAATGATCGGGTCATTCTGCTCGGAATATGCGGGCGCGATTTCCTGACCGTTGATGCACAGCTCAAACACATCGATCGTGCTGTCGTCATCGACAGTGATCTTCGCCAGCGGGCACAGCTCCTTAGGAATGTGCGTCACGAAGGTCGGCTGAATCAAGGTCGGCTCGATCAGTTTTTCAAAGACGTTGTTAGTGATCTCGTAATCTTCGAGCTCACCATCGACTTCGATGCTCATGGCGCGCGCTTTTGCGAGCTTCTCGTCGCGGCTATGGCTGAACCACTCGGTATCGCCAGTCGCTTCGATGATCAAATCCTTATACTTCGCTTCACGCCATTCACCATCGAGATTGATGATGCTGCCGTCAGGCCGAGCGATTTCAAGCGAACCAATCACAGTCTTGGCGACGTGCTGAATCAAGCCCTGCGTCAGCTCCATCATACCGCGGAAGTCGGTGTATGCCTGATAGAGCTCCAACATAGTGAACTCCGGATTGTGACGACGCGACAGGCCTTCATTACGAAAAACGCGACCGATCTCAAATACCCGATCCTCCCCGGCAACAAGCATACGCTTCAGATAAAGCTCCAGCGCAATTCGCATGTAGAACTGGCAATCCAACGCGTTGGAATGGGTGACGAACGGACGCGCCGCCGCACCGCCAGCGACGCTCTGTAGCATCGGTGTTTCGACTTCGGTAAAGTTGCGGTCCCACAGATACTTGCGCATCTCTTGGATGATCTTGGCACGATGGCGGAAGCGTTGGCGCGACTCTTGATTCACAATCAAGTCGAGGTAGCGCTGACGATAGATCTTGTCGTCATCTGTGAGGCCCGCCCACTTTTCAGGAAGCGGACGTAGTGCCTTAGTCACCAAAGTGTAGCTCGCCGCACGCACGGTGATCTCACCAGTCTTGGTTTTGAAGAGCTTGCCCGTGACACCGATGATGTCGCCGAGATCGAGCTTCTTAAAGTATGTATTGTATTCGCCTTCGGCTAGCTCGTCGCGAGTGACGTAGCATTGGATCGGACCATCGCTATCCTGGATCTTAATGAAGCTCGCCTTGCCCATCACTCGGAAAACGGTGATGCGACCAGCGATAGACACCTCGTCCTGCTCTTCGTCGGCGGCGTCTTCTTTATAAAGTTTAATAGCCTCACCGGATGTATGCGTCTGCGCGCAATTTGCCTGGAAGGGATTACGCCCTTCCTTGCAAAGATTCTCGAGCTTTTGGAGGCGGACTGCATAGAGATCATGCGAATTGTCCTGGTTGGCTGTCTTATCGGTCATAACGAAAGCAGGCGAAAATGTGTCAGCACCTAGAAATGGCAAATGTAAATTACCCTTCCCTCGACAGACGCAGCAACCGACTGAAATACAGACCACCCTTGCAATATGCTCATATGAGCATAATAATAGGCTCTAATGACACTAAAGAAAGATGCCGATAAAGTGGCAGAACCAACTGCTGTGTATGCCGCCGCAAGTAGTCATGCCGGCGAGACGGTCGAACGCATCCGCGCAGGCCTACCGATGGTAGAGTTTATTGAGCTCCAAGAATTGCTTGGCCTCGGTGCCGAAGAACTGGCGCCACGCAGCATGCGGGCGACGCATGGTTGACCGAAGCCCGCTCACCCGCACTGCAAGTGACTAGCTCGATCATCACTGAAGAGCCGAATTATGTGCTCAATCCAAAACATCCGCAGTTCGATCGTATCAAAATCGGCACCTCTAAGCCCTTTGCCTTCGATCCACGGCTAATTGGTAAAAAGTAGTATCCTCCGTGGCGTGCGAGTTTACTAGCGCCCGCAGTGCCCCTGAGCCGAGCTTGATACTAGCCCGCGCAAGCACGGACGCCAGCAAGGGGAAAAAGTAGGACCCTCCGTGGCGTGCGAGTTGACTCGCGCCTGCAGTGCCCCTGAGCCGAGCTTGATATTTGCCCGCGCAAGCACGGACGCCACCAAGGGACAAAAGAAGCATCCTCCGTGGCGTGCGAGTTGACTCGCGCCTGCAGTGCCCCTGAGCCGGGCTTGATACTAGCCCGCGCAAGCACGGACACCAGCAAGGGACATTTTTCAGACATCCAGTTTTTCCGCTTTCAGTCTTTCAGCATTTGATCACCATTCCTCTAAATGACTTGGATCGAATACACCGCACTCAGCCTCACCAGTCTGATATTCCTAATCGGGCTGGCGACCTCGCTCTTGCCAGTGGTGCCCGGTAGCCTAATTGTTTGGTCAGGTATCATTATACACAAACTTTGGATGGGCGATGCCTCGGTGGCTTGGAAAATAGTCATCACTACCGGCATCATTACTCTGATCGGACAACTCGCCGACTTCGTGCTGGGTGTCTGGGGCGCACGCACATTCGGTGCGTCATGGAAAGGTGCGGTCGGCGCACTGCTCGGCGCTTTTGTAGGCTTGTTTCTACCCCCACCGCTGTTTTGGCTAATTGTTGGCCCCGTCATCGGTGCGATCATTGGTGAGTTACTCGCCGGGCGCAGCTTCAAGGCAGGCAGCAAGGCAGGCTTCGGCACGGTGATCGGCGGCATCGTCGCCTTCGCCTTGAAATTTGGCCTCAGCGTCTGCGTGGTCGCCATCTTCTTTCTAGCGCTTGCGCTCTAGGGTCCTTCCACTCAACACGAAAAACCGGAATATAGGCTGACCAATGCAGGGCAACGCTCCGTCGTTGCCACAGATCCGACTACAATTGCAGACATGCTGTGGAAATGACGGAGCATTTCCCTGCAAAACATACAAACCCTCACGAGCCGTCCCAAGCCTTGGCGAATAACAAGCGCAGGCTGTTTAGACACACCACGACAGTGCTGCCCTCGTGTGCAAAAACGCCAACACTCAACGGGATCCAACCAAAAATTGCGGCTGCCACCATCAGCACCACTGTACCCAGCGCAATTGCTAGATTCTGCCGTATGATCGATCGCGCACGATGACTCAAATCAGTCGCAGCAAGATAATTCTCAATGCGATCTTTCATCAGCACCACCTCACTCTGCTCTAAGGCAGCATCACTGCCGCGCGCGCCCATGGCAACCGAGACATAGGCAGCCGCCAAGCTAGGCGCATCATTCACACCATCACCCACCATTGCTACTTTGTATCCGCTCTTCGAATACTCAAGAATTGCAGCGACCTTACCATCTGGCGTCAGTCCAGAGCGGACTTCCTCAATCCCAATCGCCCGACCAACCGATTCCGCGGCGCCGCGGCGGTCGCCAGTCAGCATCACTGTGCGCACTCCCATCGCCTTTAGTTTTTCTAAAATAGGCTGCGACTCCGTGCGGATCTGATCTTTCAATAAAATACGGGCAATCAAATCGTCCTTTAAAATCCAGTTCTCTGAGAATTCCGGCGCAGGCTCCGGCACATCTTTAATCCATTCCGCCAACGGTCCATCTTCTAGCAGTTCTCGGCGACCCAGTACACACAGAGTCTGGCCCTGCCGCCCCTGCACGCCCTTGCCGCTCATCGCCTGAAAATCATCGATCACACGCGGATCCAATCCCTGCGCTTTCGCATATTTCTTAATCGCTCGTCCAATCGGATGTGACCCATGTGCCTCTAAAGAATAAGCGAGCTCTGCTGCTTCCCGCTCACGCCCTGGTGGGAAACTTTCCACCGAATCAACCTCCATTTCTCCAGTGGTCAGCGTGCCAGTCTTATCCAGCGCCACCAAATCCACCTCTGCCATTTTTTCGATCGCCGCGCCGCCACGAAACAAAATACCATGCCGCGCGCCCCATGCAATCGCCGCCAAAATCGCCGACGGAATCGACAGCACCAGCGCACAAGGACTCGCCACCACCAACAAAGTCATTGCCCGATAAAATGCCGAGAAACCAGCCTCGGTGTTTGAAAATGGCGCAATGCCAAAGCCGAGCCACCAGACAAAAAACATCACCGTCGTCAGCCCCAGAATACCGACGGTATAACGCGTGCCAAATTTGTCGGTAAATCGCTGACTCGGCGCCTTCAAATGTTGCGCCTCACGAATCAAACGAATCACTTTCTGCAGCGCACTTTCACCAACTGGACGCAAGACCCGCGCATCGACCGCGCCCCAGAGGTTGATCGTGCCACTATAGACGGAGTCACCGATAAATTTCGGCACCGGGTTTGCCTCGCCCGTCAAATTCGACTCATCCGCCGCGCTCTTACCCTTGATCACCTCTGCATCGACAGCGAATTGCGCGCCAGGCTTGACCACCAAGACATCCCCCACATTCACCGCAGACACCGGCACTTCCCGTTCACCACCCGAAGCATCACGAAGCGTGGCCGACTTCGGTGCCGCATCAAACAGGCTATTGATTTCACGGCGTGTCCGATAGAGCGCAAAATGCTCCAACGCCCCGGAGAACGAAAACAGGAACAACAGCAGCGCGCCTTCAGCCCAAGCGCCGATCAACGCAGCACCGACCGCCACGGCCAACATTAGAAAGTGAATATCCAGCTCACCTTTCGGCAGACCTGCTTTGGCGTCTTCGAAGGCATCCCAGCCGCCCGCAATCATCGCGCCGATATAAAAAATTACTGGTAGCCACGCCGGGGCAGCCTCCACAGTCGAAACCATAAAACCAGAAATCCCAAGCACCGCGCAACCACCAGCCAACAGCCCAAGCACCCGCCATTCCTCGCCCGTCTCTGCTTGGTCTTCAATTGCATCTGGCCAGTTTAACTCACGCCAATGCCACAGCGTCGGCGCGGTCAAACAAGTCGGCTTTTGCAAACGAATGCCACCGCTCTGTTCGGTTTCAATCGATACGCCCACCGCCGCAGATGCCTGTGAATTTGACTCAATCAAGCGAATCGTCTCAGCGAGACTCGCCTGCAATGCCTCCAGATCCACTGGCCCCAGCGTCGCGATCTCGACCTTTCGATGCTCTGAATCCACTCGAAGTGCTTCCACCGAAGTGTTCGCTTGTAAAAAGCGAGCAAGACCCGCCGCCCAATCCTCTGCATTTATACGCTCTATTTCTGAAGCCATACTCTATTTAGAATTATTCTAAATAAGTAACTCTGCAAGCGAGAATTCGCGATTATTCATTGCCTTGCCGCGAACTCGGGAACAATGCACTTTTAGGGTGTTTAAACATGATTCTTGGTGGGAAACGCTCCGTCGTTTCCAACTAGATTCCAGACCAAACCTGATGACTACACGTGGAAATGACGGAGCATTTCCCTCCAGTATTCAGCGGCGCAATAGATGTTAGAATAGTTGAATCAAACATGATCCTTGGAGGGAAACGCTCCGTCGTTTCCAGCTAGATTCCATACCAAACCTGATGACTACACATGGAAATGACGGAGCATTTCCCTCCAGTATCCAGCGGCGCAATATATGGCAGAATAGTCGAATCAAACTTGATTCTTGCAGGGAAACGCTCCGTCGTTTCCAACTAGATTCCATACCAAACCTGATGACTACACATGGAAATGACGGAGCATTTCCCTCCAGTATTCAGCGGCGCAATATATGGCAGAATAGTCGAATCAAACTTGATTCTTGGAGGGAAACGCTCCGTCGTTTCCAACTAGATTCCAGGCCAAACCTAATGACTACGCGTGGAAATGACGGAGCATTTCCCTCCAGCATACAGCGGCGCAATATATGTCAGAATAGTCGAATCAAACATGATTCTTGCAGGGAAACGCTCCATCGTTTCCAACTAGATTCCATACCAAACCTAATGACTACGCATGGAAATGACGGAGCATTTCCCTCCAGTATCCAGCAGCGCAATATATGGCAGAATAGTCGAATCAAACTTGATTCTTGGAGGGAAACGCTCCGTCGTTTCCAACTAGATCCCATACCAATCCTGATGACTACGCATGGAAATGACGGAGCATTTCCCTCAGCATTCAGCGGCGCAATATATGTCAGAATAGTCGAATCAAACTTGATTCTTGCAGGGAAACGCTCCGTCGTTTCCAACTAGATTCCATACCAAACCTAATGACTACGCATGGAAATGACGGAGCATTTCCCTCCAGCATTCAGCTGCACAGTATATGTCAGAATAGTGGATCAAACTTGATTCGTGTTCGGCAAATTCCATGATGCCAAGTTACAGAGAAAGCAGGTCAAGACGACGCAGAAAAGCAGTTAAGCAATCGTATTTTCAGAATCCTCAACCACATCCAACTGACCAAACTTCTTCACTAAAATTCCGTGCCGTGGCGCACAAAACAGGACGACTGCAAAGATCACGCCCGCCATCACTGCCATCATTCCTGAGGTCGAAGTCGCATCGACCAGCGCAGGATCGAAGCCCATCCAGCCCGGTAGCAGAATCGCCGACACATGCCCAAGCACAGCCGCGATGGCTGCTAATACCACACTAATAATCACCATCAGATCTAGTCGATCTGTTAATAGATGCGCAGCAGCAGCGGGCACGATCAACATCGCGATGACGATGATACTACCGACTGCTTCAAATGCCGCCACCGTCGTGATCGCGACCAAAGTCATCAGCATATAATGGATTAAATTGGCATTGATCCCCATCGTTGTGGCGAGTTCCGAATCAAAGGATGAGATGCGCAGTTCTTTAAAAAACAACACCACAAACAACAAGTTGACCACACACACTGGCGCCAAAACGATCACCGCACGCGGCACTTCCCAGACGGAGCCAAGCACTTGCGGGCGCCAGACGACATCGAGCGGCGTCAACTCAATCGCACCATACAGCACACAGCTCGCATCGAGATCGACATGATCCGCGGCTTGCACGATCAGCAACAACCCCAGCGCAAACAAAGTGGTAAAGACGATCCCCATCGATGCACCTTCGTCAACCTTGCCGAAACGACTGACCCACTGCGTGAAAATCGCGGTCAAGACACCCACAACGGCCGCACCGATAAACATCGTCAAACTCGCACGCGCCCCCGTGATTAAAAATGCAATCGCCAAGCCCGGCAGCACCGCATGGCTAATTGCATCGCCCATCATGCTCATTTTACGCAGCACCAAGAAGTTGCCTAAAAGCGCGCACGACACCGCCGCCAAAATGCCGACCACCACGATCCATGTATCAATTGAATACCAAGTCATTGCTACGCAGTGAGAGTAAGGCGCTGCGCGCCTAGTGAGGGTGAGAGTGACCAAGCGCGAGTAGCGCGGAGATGGTAACCCGTCTGCGGTTTGCCCCGCAGGGGTGACTTAACTGGGTGCCCTTTCGGCAAGTGGATAAACATAGTGATAAAAAATTTCATTTCTATTGGCTCCGGAAGGCCTCCGTCCTAATTCCTAATTCTCCACTAGTCTCCAGGCGTGATGGGGTGTGGACTCGCAGGCACTTCGAGGCCACTCGCAGTGCGCAATTTGATTAACTTCGCCTCAAGCAGCGCGACCAAGTTTTCGCCCAGCACATGCTCGACCTCATCCGCATCGCGATCGACTCGGCTGGTTGCCACATCGGCATATTCGATCAAATATAGTTCCCACAGGCGGTGATTACGCGTGACCTGTGCCGCAGCCTCCAGCCCCGCCTCAGTCAACAGGATCGCATCATCTTTGCTCACCGTATCGATCAATCCCTGATGATAGGCGCGCCCCAAGCAATGCCGCAATTGCCGATCAGTCCAGGTGCGCCGGCCGCGCAGCTGACGAAACGGCACCGCGCGAATACTCACCCCATTCATGCGCGGACCATCGGCTTCCAAAATTTCATACAAGGCACGGAGTAAATGTTGACGGCCAACACTTCGCTTCAAATTCAACTGACGCATAAAGCGCACCAGCACACCTCGCTCGTTGCCAAACAGCATACTGAATAGAAACAGCGTCGCTGCCACTAATACGATCAACGCACCCGCAGGCATGTTTGGAATCAACGCGCTCACACTCGCGCCCAGCCAGCCGCTGACACCACCAATCAATGCAGAGAGCAATAACATCTGGTCCAGACGGTCCGTCCAAAACCGCGCAGCCGCTGCTGGCGTGATCAAAAAAGCAATAATTAGAATCAAGCCCACGGCTTGCAAACCCGCGACAGTCACTGCAGTGACCAACGCAAGGAGTAGCATATCGAGCCACTTAACCGGCCAGCCCTGCGCAGCCGCATAGACTTCATCGAAACACAGCAGGCGAAATTCCTTAAACAACAACACCGAGAGCAATAGCACACAGCTAGTCACGACCATTAACAGCCTAAAATCGCTCAATACCATCGACGCAGTCTTACCATAAATAAATGATTCCAACCCAGCCGCTGCACCGTCTGGCATCTTGGTGACCATCGTCAATAAGGCGACGCCCGCACCGAAGAAGACACTCAGCACAATCCCCATCGCCGCGTCATCTTTAATACGCGAGTGATTGCGTATAAACAAAACCGTCGCGCAGCCCAACACTCCAGTCACTGCAGCTCCGAGCAATAATAGCGGCAACGATTTGCCCTGCCCACCCAGCATCACGCCCACAAAGAAGGCAAGACACACACCTGGCAAAGTCGCATGCGAGAGTGTATCCCCCATCAACGAGCGCTTACGCAATAACAAGAAGCCACCCATCAGTCCACACGCACAGCCCAATAGCATGGTGCAGATCACCACCAGCCGCGTATTGTAATTCCGCAGCAGCAAGACATCGAGGATCTCTGAAAGTTCTAACATGCGACTAGTGAAGAGTGGTAGTGAGGGGTGAGGCGTGGACAAATGGAGGGCAATGCTCCGTCATTGCCGCATTGTTCAGCGCAATTGCGACAGGCATCGGTAGAAACGACGGAGCGTTTCCCTCCACAGGAAAAATCAAATAGCCCATCATAGCCCTACAAGGACTTCGCCAGCTCCTCGGCTGCTTCGCTCAAAAGTGAGAGTTTACCACCATAGGTTTTACGAAGATTCTCTTGAGTAAAAACATCCTTGGTTGGCCCCGACGCGACGACGCGCATGTTTAACAACACCGTCCAATCAAAATATTGAGGCACCGTGGCCAAATCGTGGTGTACCACCAGGCAGGTTTTTCCACGTTGCTGGAGTTCCTTCAACAGCTCAACAATGGCTCGCTCGGTCGCGGCATCGACAGCGGCAAACGGCTCATCCATAAAATAAACATCCGCATCCTGCACCAAAGCACGGGCAAGGAAAGTACGCTGTTGCTGCCCGCCCGAAAGCTGACTGATCTGACGATGCGCATAGTCCGCCAGCCCGACACGGTCCAATGCTTGCAGTGCCAATGCCTTTGAGCGCTTATTCACCCGGCGAAACCAACCGAGTTTGCCGTAGGTGCCCATCGCCACCACATCAAGCGCACTGACCGGGAAATCCCAGTCCACACTCTCACGCTGCGGCACATAACCGACCCGCTTGCGCGCCTTACCATATGACTCGCCAAAGATCGACACCTCGCCCGAGGTGCGCGGAATTAAATCGAGACACGCTTTAATCAAAGTACTCTTACCCGCACCGTTCGGCCCGACGATACTCACCAGCTTTCCAGCAGGAATCTCTAAATCAATGTCCCACACCACAGGCTTGCGATGATATGCCACCGTCAAATCCCGGATCACCAGCGGCAGCGATTTCTGCTCTGCGATCTTCGGTAATGGCTGTATGGTTGGTTTCGACACTGCGTTCATAAGAATTGATTTTTATTGCCGCGAAAAGACACAAATAGTTTTAAATAATATAAAGTAAGTAGAGCGCATAATGAACTCTTTCAAACGATCTAGGTGATTGCATCGATTTTACTTTTTTTGTGATTCTTGCTGCCTTTGGCTTCGACCTTCGGTTGGGTGTCGCTGCGCGCGGTATGTAGCCGAATAATTAGTGTGCCACTCCAGTTAATTTGCCCTGCATACCCAGCTCAGGTGCCTCGCCACCCAGCGCGCGGGTGATCGTGGTAATATTGCTATCGATCATACCGATATAAGTCCCTTCGTAAGTGCCAGCTTGCCCCATCGCATCCGAAAACAACGCGCCACCGATGCGCACAGCGTGCCCACGTGCATTTGCACCTTCCACCAAGGCACGGACATTTTTATCGGCAACCGAAGTCTCGACGAAAACGGCTGGAATCTGCTGCTCTACGATGTAGTTAACCAAGTCCTCTAGATCCCGCACTCCAGCTTCGGACTCCGTGCTCACGCCTTGAATACCGCGAACGGTGAGCCCCGTCGCACGGCCGAGATAGTTAAACGCATCATGCGCCGTCACTAACACACGCTTCGATTCGGGAATCGATCCAATCGCCTGCTGTGCATACGCATCCAACGCTTCCAACTGTACTGTGTAAGCGGTTGCATTGGCAGCATAAATATCCGCATGCGCTGGATCGAAACTCGACAGCGTCTCGGCCACGACGGTCACCGCTTGCATCCAGCCCCGCACATCCATCCACACGTGCGGATCAGTGTGCTTGGAGCCATCCTCTTTTTGCAACAAATAATCTGAAGTCTGCAAGATCGCTTCAGTCACCGCCCTGACCGGCTTACCGCTGCTTGCAACCCGCACCAGCACGTTCGTCATTTTACCTTCAAGCAGCAGACCATTATAAAACACCACATCCGCTGTACTGAGATTCACCACATCACTCCGAGTCGGCTTGTAAAGGTGTGGGTCGACACCTTCGCCAATGATCCCCTCGACCTGCGCGTAGTCGCCCGCGATGTTACGTACGATGTCGGTAATCATGCCGACCGTACACAGCACTCGATAGGGCTCATCGGTACGACGCGCGGAATCAGCATCCGACGATTTCTCTGAGCGGCCACAGCCAGTTAAAAACGCAGCTACAATCACGAGGCCCGAAAGAATAAAGAGAGGTCTATCAAATTTCATACTTTGAATAGTCAAAGTAGCATCATTGCATGTCAAGCAGTAAGCAAATCGGCCACTTCGCAAGTACCCCAAGCAATGCCCGCAATAAGCCATAGACAAGGCACGCCGATTCAGGCACAAGAAGCCCCCAATGAGTGACTACATCCTACTCACCGACGGCAGCGTGCATACCCAAACCAAGACCGGCACCGGGGCATCGCTTCTGATTCGAACAGCAGAGCAAACACTCTCTATGGAGACACTGCGCACGCGTATAAAGGTTCAGCAATTCGTCGATACATCTTCGACTAAGCTCGAGCTACAGACCCTACTCTGGGCGCTGTCCGAACTGCCCAAAGACTGCGATCATCTCACCATCTATACCGACTCGCAAAATATCATTAACCTGGCGGCGCGACGGACACGCTTCGAAGCGCACGACTACTATTCGAAGCGAGGCCTGCCGCTGCGCAACACCGAGCTCTACCAAGCTTACTTCCACAGCACCGACCCATTAAACTTCGAACTAGTCAAAGTGAAGGGGCATCAATCTACTCGGAAGCGCAATCAAATCGACCAGCTCTTCGCCCTGGTGGATAAGGCCTCACGCAAAGCGCGATTGGTTGGGAAGGTAAAGTAGAAGTGGCTTCCAGCCGCTTGTTCATGATGCTGAAAAAGCGGCAGGATGCCGCTTCTACTTTCCACAAAAAAGGCTGCTCCCTGAAACAGGAAGCAGCCTTTTGAAAAATGTAACTGCAGCGAGTTACGCAGGCGATGGTGCCGCGGCTTCTTCGCCAGACAGGTCGCCCTTGTCGTCATCTTCTTCAGCCTGTTTCGCGACCTCGTCATCAGAGTCTTCTTCAGGCTCTGCCTCGGGCTCGATGATCTCGCGCTTAATGATCGGTGAGCGCATTTCACCATGATCAAGGATCTCTTGAACGTGAACGCCATCAATCGTTTCGTGCTCCAACAAGGCCTCTGCCATGGTATCAAGCGCAGTGCGGTGCTCTTTCAAAATTTCGAGCGAACGCAAATACTGCTCTTGCACGATGTCGTAGATTTTCTTATCAATCTTTTGTGCAGTCTCTTCGCTAAAGTTATTCGAGCCAGCACCCATCGTGCCCATGTAAGCGTGATTCTGGCTTTCACCGAAAGCGATCGGGCCGAGATCAGTCATCCCCCAATCGCACACCATATGGCGCGCAGTCGAAGTGACCATGCGAATATCGCCGGACGCGCCACTGGTGATGTCGCCCATCACAATTTCCTCAGCCGAACGGCCGCCCATGCCAGTGCAGATTTGATTCAACAGACGCCGCTTGGAGTGATTGAGCAAATCCTTCTTCGGCATAAACATAGTCGAGCCGAGGCTCTGACCGCGCGGTATAATCGTCACCTTGTGCACGGGTAAATGCCCATCATCCACCACCGCTTGGATCAAAGCATGCCCGGCTTCGTGGTATGCAGTGATCTTGCGATCTTCGTCATCCATCAACTTACGTCGCTCACGTCCGAAGGATATCTTATCACGCGCTTCGTCGAGATCGTTCATCTCCACAGCATCCTTATCATAGCGTGCCGCGATCAAAGCACCTTCATTGAGAAGGTTGGCTAGGTCAGCACCAGAGAAGCCTGGCGTGTTACGCGCAACGTGTTCGAGGTTCACCTCTTCAGAAAGTGCGAACTTCTTGGCATGCACCATGAGAATTTCGCAGCGACCATTGAGGTCAGGCAAATCAATTGTGACTTGGCGGTCAAAACGACCTGGACGTAGCAACGCCGAGTCGAGCACATCCGGACGATTGGTCGCGGCGATGATGATCACACCTTCGTGGCCATCGAAACCATCCATCTCAACGAGGAGCGAGTTCAGCGTCTGCTCACGCTCGTCATTACCACCACCGACACCTGCGCCACGCTGGCGACCCACGGCATCGATCTCATCAATAAATACGATACAAGGCGCGTTCTTACGGCCTTGCTCAAACATGTCACGCACACGTGCCGCACCGACACCGACGAACATTTCGACGAAGTCCGAACCACTGATCGAGAAAAACGGCACTTCAGCCTCACCGGCCACCGCCTTTGCCAGCAATGTCTTACCAGTGCCCGGAGGGCCCATCATCAGCACTCCTTTAGGAATACGACCACCGATGCGTTGAAATTTCTTCGGGTCCTTGAGGAAGTCAACGACCTCGCTGACTTCTTCCTTCGCTTCATCGCAACCCGCAACATCCTTAAAAGTCAGCGCGTCTTTATCGCGCGTCAGCATCTTGGCTTTACTCTTACCAAAACTCATCGCGCCCTTCCCTGCGCTCTTTAATTGGCGCACGAAGAGGAAATAAAGCAGGCCAATAATCAGCAGAAACGGCAGGAAACTAATCAAGATATCCTGAAACGCGGTGCTGCGGCGGCTCTCCTTGAGCACTGCGCGCACGAGATCAAAATCTTTCTCTAGCAAGCGGCCCTCAGCAGAAAACTGCACCTTTTCCGGCACACTCGCATCCGAGAGATTCACATCATACTTCGGATTGAGCATCTTACCGGCAACGATATAGCCAGCTTCGCCAAGCGAAGGGTCGGGCTTCATGACACCATCGCCCGGCTCGATCTGTCCATCTTTCACGGCTTGCACCAATTCGCTGATAGTCAGGCGTTCATGGTTCGAACCGGCACCCGGTTGCGCGAACCAGAGTCCAATGATAGCCGAGATAATGACCAAAAAAATTAACAACACTTTAGGGTTAAAGCGCTCTGGTTGGCCGTTATTCGCGGGCTCTTTCTGTTGTGGATTTTGCTGTGATGACATTTATGCGGGTCAAATTGGGTTTCTTCGTTGGTAAGTCAATCTAAGAGCCCACTTCGTTGCGGTTCCGATTTTCATGGTATCCGCAGGCGGGAAGCCTGGCACCCAAATAATTTCTCCTGACTGCGATACGACAAGCGGTAGCAACTTTCGTTCCGTTACCGGAATGTGCCGGTCTATAAACCAGTCTTTCAGTTTCTTCGTGCCCGGCGCACCGAGCGGTCGAAAGCGGTCTCCCTGCTGCCAACCCCGCACATCCAGTGCCTCCTCTGCTGCCACCGCAACGTAGGACTCTAGGTCGGCATTCACTCCGCCCGTCATAATAGTGCTGCGTAACGCATCGTCCAATTCCACGAACTCTGTCTCCAGCAAAGCACCCGTCGACAGCATCAGCGACTCGCCCGCTTCGATCGATCCGGACACCAAAAATTGCCCCGCAACTTGTGCCGACACCAATCGAACCGTCGCTTCATCGAGCTCAATATAAAAAGCACCCGCACTAAGACGATTCTTTCGCTTCAGCGCATAGACCGCGGCCATCAATAAATCCATCGCCGGTGCGCTCATCGATTGAATCAGATGATGCGCACTCAACCATGCCGACAAGGCCCGCCGCGTTAGTGCCCGCGGAGCCGAGCGCAGCGCGACGCGATCCAGCGTGACACTATCACTAAAAGCTTCAGGCAAAGTCAGCCGCGCCAAACCATCCAGCGCATCTGCTTCCTCTTCCAGTAAAAACCGGGAACGAGCCGCGCCCGCCGAAGCATTCCGCGCCAAAGCCTCGCTCAAACTAGGAATCACATTATGGCGCAGCGCATTGCGCGAAATCCCAAGATCTTGGTTGGAAATATCTTCGCGCCAAGGAATCTCGCAGGTATTTAACGCCATACGAATCGCCCCCGCACCCAAATGCAACAGCGGCCGGACATGTGTCGGATAAGCTTGGAAAAAATGTATTGGTCGCGGCGCTGCCAAACCATCCGAGCCACTGCCGCGCGCCAAGCGCTGCAGCTGTGTCTCTAAAACATCATCCTGCTGATGGCCCAAAGCAATACACTGGCAATTGTGCTCCTGCGCTGCCGCACGTAAAAAATCCAAGCGCAAGGCCCGCGCAGTCGTCTCCGTAAACGCCGCCTCATTTTCCGGCCGCGCCGCAGTCACAAATGGACAGCTCAAGTGCTGCGCCAATTCTTGCACAAACGTCGCATCTAGCTGCGAATCCTCGCCGCGCCAGCGGTGATTGTAATGTGCGACCACCAATTCGATTCCCAAGGCGTCAGCCTGTGCCCACAGTTGGCAAAGCATAAAGATCGAATCCGCGCCCCCCGAGCAAGCCACTAACACACGCTGACACGAATCGCCCGCAAGCAACTCACGCACATTCGCATGCAATGAGCGCGCGCCGAGTTCAACATACAAGCTGCCCGCTGCTTCGGGCCAATTGTGGGGGTGTGGTGCGTTCGACATAAGACCCCTTTAATTGGCTCTACTTTGATACAGACCGCAAGCCTGTAGGGGCTTTGCCAGAGAAAGTTGAATTACATAGATGAGATCGTAATAGCTGGAGGGCAACGCTCCGTCGTTGCCACCGAGGTCCCAGATTACAATCAATCCGAGGAAATGACAGAGCATTGGCTCGAAAAGTGTCGCTACGCTCGGAACCCTCCAATTTGGTTACCTGCGCAGCTTCAGAAGCGGCACAACCCTACCCCAAACGCTCACGCAAATCAGTCTCCGCCAGCCTCTCGACCCGCAAGCACTCCTGCGGATTCGTCTGCCCGCGCAGCACCGAGATCGCACGCTTCGGCAAGCCAAGGTGCTACGCTAGCAAAGCGCAAATCGCCTTGTTCGCTTTGCCAGATTCCGGCGCCAGCGCAGTTTTAATCTTCAGTCTCCCCGCATGCCAACCGACGATTGCATCGCGCAGGCATTCGGAACTACGCGGACGTTGAGTTCGATGGATACGGGACCCTCTACCCCCTCTTATCATTCGGATAACTGCCGAGCCATTTGACGAACGAGCAGTGCTCCTCGAGCTCGGCGAGTGCGGCTTGCGTCAGTTCGTCTTCGTAGTGGCCGATAAAGTCGATAAAGAATAAATAGTCCCAGGCTTTCTTACGGCTGGGGCGTGACTCGATCTTGCTTAAATTAATCCCACGTGAGGCGAACGGACGGAGGGTTTTCTCTAATGCACCAGGCTCGTCGTTGAGCGAAATTACTAGGCTGGTCTTGTCGCGGCCATCGCCGAGCGGCTTGGCGCGGGTTTTACCAATCACGAGGAAGCGCGTCACGTTGTCGTCCTTATCTTGAATACTGCGGGCTTGGATCGGCACATCATAGCGCTGCGCGGAGAGTTCGCTGGCGACGGCGGCGACGGCGGCGTCCTTCTTTGCGGTGCAAACCGCCTCAGCGGTGCTCACGACATCGACCAAGTTTGCGTTCGGCAATTTCGTGCGCAGCCAGTCACGGCATTGGCCGAGGGCTTGATCCTTGGAGCGCACTTCCTTGATCTGATCGAGTGGCGACTGCGAGATCAAGCAGTGCTCGATCGGCAAGTAAACTTGCGAGCAGATGTGCAGATCGGACTCGACCAGCATATCCATGGAGTGAAAGACCGCCCCCTCAGTGGAGTTTTCAATCGGCACCACGCCGTAATCGGCGCTGCCGCTTTCGACTTCAGCGAATACATCGGGGATGGTCTTGATCGCGCGGTAGTCGAGGCTGACGCCGAAATTACGAATCGCAGCTTGGTGCGTGTAAGTGGCTTCTGGTCCCAGATATCCGATCACGAGCTTCTTCTCCAATGCAATAGAGCCAGAGATCACTTCGCGGTAAACAGATTGCAAGGTGCGATTATTGATCGGCCCAGGGTTGAGGCGGGCGACTTTAGCCATGACCTGCGCCTCGCGGGTGGGATCATAATAGTCTGCGCCGTTGGCGTGTTTGATCTTACCAATCTCGCCCGCGTGTTGCACGCGTTGGTTGAGCAGTTGCACGATCTTTAAATCCAACGCATCGACGACTGCGCACTCCAACTGACGAGCATCGGGCGCTAGGCCAGCGAGCATCATTGCGCGATAGATTGCTTGCAAAGTCGCATCTGAGAGCGGCCCTTGATTGAAGTTGGCGATTTTATCGAGCACCTGCTCTTCGTTGAGCCCACCATTTTGGCGCGTGCGCTCATTGAGCAGTTGCACCACTTGTTTATCAATCGAGTCGATCGCGTCGCGGTTACGCTGCAGCTTAGTATTAATATCTTCAGGCATCTGGTGACTCCTCTCCTGTGGCGGGCTCTGGAGCAGCATCGCTCTCGGCATTCTCATTTTGCCAATCAACTTCGACAAATGTCTCATCCAGCGGCAGTTCGTCTGACTTTCGCTCTTTGGCGAGTCCCATATCCTCATCGGTAATCTCTTCTTCCGGCTCTTCGCTGCGGCGCATCCAATCGTCAATCTGATGATTACTCAGTACGTCCGAAGCGGGCAACTCATCGAGTTCCTTGATGCCGGTGAACTCTAAAAATTTCTCGGTGGTGCCATATTGAATCGGGCGGCCCGGCAATTCAGCGCGACCCGTGACATGCACCAACTCCAGCTCAATTAAGCGGTTCAGCGGGCCATCCACCGACACCCCGCGAATCGCCTCCATCTCGGCTCGCGTGACGGGCTGCCGGTAGGCGACGATTGACATGGTCTCCAGCGCCGCAGGACTGAGCTTCATAGGGCGCGGCTCACCACGCAGCAAACGCACGAATTCTGCAAACTGCGGCGCGGTGACGATTTGAAAACCATTCGGCCCCTCGATCAGGCGATACGCCTTATCCTCGACCTCGGCGGCATCCATCAATTTGGAGAGCGCCTCTTGAATTTGCACCGGCGTCACGCGGGGCGAAATGGGCTCAGCAACCTCTTCGCCTTCTCCTGCCAGCTTTTCGGCCTCGGCGGCTTCCTCTAATTCGGAGTGGTAGCGCGCAAAAATCTTCATTAAATCCTTCAAGCGAATCGGCTCCGCAGTCGAGAGTAACAGGGCTTCGAGCGTCTTATTGAGATCAAATTCCATAGTCATAGGTGGCAGTAAAATGCAGAATTAAGGTCTAGAAGAGTAAAAAGGGGGTTGTCGAGGTTCCCGCTATTCATTGATATCTTCGCATTTCTGCAACGAGAATCCTATTTCCTGACTATTTAATTCATCTAATTTTTCATCATGGCTAGCAAAAACACACGTCAACACTCCTCAATCGTGGTCGATGGCGACGACCGCGCCCCTGCCCGCTCGATGCTTCGTGCAGTTGGCTTCGAAGATGCCGATTTCAAAAAGCCACAGATCGGCGTGGCCGGCTCTCCGAGTGATCTGACTCCCTGCAACATGCATTTGGGCGACCTCGCCACACACGCCACCATCGGTGTCAATAATGCTGGCGGCAAAGCGGTGAACTTCAGTACCATCACCGTTTCCGACGGCATTAGTATGGGCACCAAAGGGATGCGCTACAGCCTCGTCTCGCGCGATGTGATTGCCGATTCGATCGAAACAGTGGTCGCGGCAGAAGGTTTTGACGGTCTGGTCGCGATCGGTGGCTGCGATAAGAACATGCCCGGTTGCATGATCGCACTCGCCCGCCTCAACCGCCCAGCTGTGTTTGTTTACGGCGGCACCATTCTTCCCGGCTTGATGCCTCACGACGAAGAAGAGCGTAACCCGATGGACATCGTCTCCGTTTTTGAAGCAGTCGGCAAGCACGCCAAGGGTGAGCTGACGGATGAAGAGCTCAAAGAAGTCGAAAAATATGCAATTCCAGGTGCCGGATCTTGTGGCGGCATGTATACTGCCAACACCATGGCCAGCGCGATCGAAGCACTCGGCATGAGCCTGCCAGGCAGCAGTGCTCAAGTAGCGATCGGTGAACCCAAGCGTAAAGACTGCGAAAATGCCGGTGCAGCCGTGCTCAAACTCCTTGAGCTCGACCTCAAGCCACGCGACATCATGACGCGTAAGGCCTTTGAAAATGCGATCACCACCTGCCTTGCGCTCGGCGGTTCGACTAACTTGATCCTGCACCTCCTCGCCATCGCACACTCCGCCGATGTCCCACTCAGCATCGACGACTTCAAGGAAATTGGCGAACGCATCCCGCTGCTCGCGGACTTGAAGCCATTCGGCAAATACAACATGAGTCACCTCATCCGTATCGGCGGCATCCGTCCAATGATGAAGATGCTACTCGATCGCGGTCTACTGCACGGCGACTGCCTCACGGTCACGGGCGAAACGATGGCCGATTCGCTTAAGGACGAACAGCCGTACGCATCATATCCAGACGAGCAGGACATCATCCGCCCATGGGATCAGCCAATTAAAGAATCCACTCACCTCCGCATCCTACGTGGCAACCTTGCGCCTGGCGGTGCCGTTGGTAAGATCACTGGCAAGGAAGGTCTCTATTTTAAAGGCACAGCGAAGGTTTACGAAGGCGAAGAAAGCGCACTGGTCGGCATCCTTCGCGGCGACGTCGTCGCTGGCGACGTGGTTGTCATTCGCAACGAAGGGCCAGTCGGTGGCCCTGGCATGCGCGAAATGCTCTCCCCCACTAGCGCCGTTGCTGGGCGTGGCTTGATTAAAGAAGTCGCGCTCATCACCGATGGACGCTTCTCCGGCGGCAGTCACGGATTCGACGTCGGCCATATTACACCGGAAGCAGCCAAGGGCGGCCCAATCGGCATCGTCAATAGCGGTGACCAAATCGAAATCGACGCGATCAAAAACACCATCCGCCTGCTAATCGACGACACCGAATACGAGACGCGCATGGCTGCCTTCAAGCCCACTGGTGCAGGATCCAAACGCGGAGTGCTCGGTAAATACGCTGCCACCGTCGCGACCGCCTCAGAAGGTGCCGTGACTGACAAAAATCTATAATAACTTGCCCATCAAGTGCTTCAGTTTCCAGTTTTTCAGTTGTCAGTTCAACCGAAAACCAGACAACTGAATACCAACCAACTCTTAATTCTTAGTTTACGCACACATCATGTCTTGGGAACGATTCAAACAACACTATCTGCATATTAACGAGCTCGACTTCGCGATCGACACCAGCCGAATCGATTTCGGTGATACTTTCCTATCGGAAATGGAGCCACGCATGCAGGCCGCATTCACCGCGATGCAAGCGCTTGAAGCGGGCGCAATCTCGAACCCAGACGAAGGCCGCATGGTTGGCCACTACTGGTTGCGTCATGCCGCACTGGCACCCAACGCCGAGATCGGCGCTGAGATCGAAGCCTGCCTCGGCAAAATCAAGCTGATTGCCTCAGACGTACATAACGGTGTGCTAAAAGGTGCCAACGGCGCCTTCAAAAACCTCCTCGTTATCGGCATCGGCGGCTCGGCACTCGGACCGCAATTCGTCGCGGATGCGCTCGGTGGCCCGAAGACCGATAAGATCAAGCTGTTCTTTTTCGACAACACCGACCCGAATGGTCTCGACCGCACACTCGAAGCGCTCGACGGCCAACTCGGTGAAACACTCGCCGTGGTCATCTCCAAGTCTGGCGGCACGCCCGAGACCCGCAACGGCATGCTCGAAGCCGAGACCGCCTATCGGGTCGCTGGCCTCAGCTTTGCCGAGCACGCCATCGCCATCACTGGCGAAGGCAGCAAACTACACAAAATCTCGAAAGAAAACAACTGGCTCGACTTCCTGCCGATGTGGGACTGGGTCGGTGGTCGCACCTCCGAACTCGCAGCGGTGGGCCTCTTCCCTGCTGCCATCCAAGGCCTCGACATCGACCGTATGCTCGCTGGCGCGAAAGCGATGGACATCGCCACACGTTCGACCGACACCACTAAAAACCCAGCAGCCCTACTCGCGCTGATGTGGTATTTCGCGACCGACGGCAAGGGTGCGAAGGATATGGTCGTCCTGCCCTATAAGGATCGCCTCATGCTTTTTTCCAAATACCTGCAGCAACTGGTGATGGAGTCGCTCGGGAAAGAGAAAGATCTCGATGGCAAGGTCGTGCACCAAGGCATCGCCGTTTATGGTAACAAGGGTTCCACTGACCAACACGCTTACGTACAGCAACTGCGCGAAGGTGTGCACAACTTCTTCGCCACCTTCATCGAAGTGCTCAAGGATCGCGACGGCGACTCGATCGAAGTCGAACCCGGCTTTACTAGCGGCGATTTCCTGCAAGGCTTCTTCCTCGGTACCCGTGATGCACTATATGACAATGGTCGCCAATCGATCACCATCACCATCACAGAGGTCACACCCGAAGCAGTCGGCCAGCTCATCGCGCTGTTCGAACGCGCCGTCGGCCTCTACGCGAGCCTCGTCAACATCAACGCCTACCACCAACCAGGAGTTGAAGCAGGCAAGGCAGCCGCAGCCACGGTCTTGGAAATCGAGCAAAAAATCGTCGCTGAGGTCAACGCCAACGGCAGCAACGCTCAAACTGCAGATGCGATCGCGGCTAAGTTGGGTCTTGAACCACAAAGCGAATTGATTTTTAAGTTGCTGCTTCGATTGGCAGCGAACAATCGTGGCATCCGCGCAAACACCAAGACCCCCATTCACGAAACAGCATTTTTCGCAGCGTAGCCCGCCTACATCGAGAATATTCCCAAACACCATAAATGAAAAACCTATCACTTGTCCTTCGCATTGTAGCGATTCTAGCGTCAGCTGCAGCAGTCGCTTTATTCTTCATCTCCAAGGGGAAACTCGCTGAAAAGCAAACCTCCCTCGAACAAGCACAAGCAATGACTCAAGCGACTCAAAGTGAGTTGGAAACTGCGAATAGCAAGATCACCTCTTTGGGCACGCAGCTCTCGACCGAGCGCAAATCACTCGCCGACACCAAAGGTAAGCTCGAGTCGATCCGCTCCGAGATGTATACTGCCAAGCAGCAAGTCACCCGCACGCAACAGCAACTCAAAGAGACGAAAAACACCATCTCTGAGTTGGAAAATACCGCAACTCGCCTACGTACCGATCTGGTCAAGACCGAAGAGAGCTTAGCCTCCGCCAGCAAAGAAGCAGAGCTCGCTCAACTCGATGAGCGCATCAAAGAACTGGTTAAATCCAACGACACGCTCAAGCAAGACTTGCTGGCGAGCGAAGGACTCCAACAGAGCGCTAGCACAACCCGCAAACCGGCGAGCACTGCAATCACGAGCGGCTACCAGAGTGGCTTCACGCCGAGCAGTACGGTAGCTGTGCAGCCCGCAACCATCGGCGCCGCCACCACAGTCGCCTCGATCAGCACATCTGACGGCATCATTATTCTCGACGCGTCTCCAGAGCTCGGCCTGTCGGTCGGTTCCGAGATCACATTGATCCAAGACTTAAAAGCACTAGGTAAAATCCGAATCATCCAAGTTAACGAACAACTCGCAGTGGCCAACATTCTCCCAGGCACACGACTTCGCGGACTATCCAAAGGCGATACCATCAAGGTAATGCACTAATCCTCTCAAACCTCGCGCATACATTATGATCACTCGCCTGCTTCTAATCTTCGCACTGACATGGTGCGCACTAGCCACCAGTGGCTGCTTCGACACTAATCCCGACGATCATGAATTGCCTTGGTCTCGCCCAGCTGACTGGCAAGGTGGCGTCCCGGGATTCGGCGGATAAAGCCAAGCAAACAATACTTTAAAAGAACCAGCGCCTTCGTGAAAGACATGAAGGCGCTTTTTTTGTGACATTCTCACTAACCTACTTACAGTTGCCAACGATATGTCTGATCCTGGAACCCTTACACTTGTCGCCGCACCTATCGGAAATCTATCCGACATCACTCCACGTGCAATCGAAGTGCTTACAGCCGCCACTCACATTGCCTGCGAAGACACCCGTGTCACTGGCAAGCTGCTCAGCAAACTCAACATCGAGAACAGCGGCAAACTGATCTCCTACCGCGAGCAAAACGAAAACTACATGGCGAGCGAGATCGCCGACCGTATGCAAGCGGGCGAAGACATTGCACTGATCGCCGACGCCGGCACGCCCGCCATCAGCGACCCCGGATTTCGTCTCGTCCGCGAGTGCCGCAAGCGCGGGCTCAAAGTCACTACTGCGCCTGGCGTCAGCGCCGTGATCACCGCCCTGTCACTCTCGGGGCTGCCGAGCGATGCCTTTCTCTACGTCGGCTTCCTTGCCCCCAAGAGCGCCGCGCGCAAACGCTTCTTTGAAGCACAGCAAGACTCCGAATACACCGTCATCATCTACGAATCCTGCCATCGCATTGGCAAGTTCCTCAACGACCTAGTGGCGACCCTTGGCCCCGACCGCTGCATCAGCGTCTGCCGCGAGCTGACAAAGCTTCACGAGACCGTACACACTGGGCCAGCCGGCGAGGTGCGCGACCGCGTTGCCAAAGGCAGCCAAAAAGGCGAATTCGTCGTCTGCATCGCCAAGGCCGGCTTCGAACTGTAGCTTCCCCAATCAATCGAGGGTTCCGAGCTTAACGGCACTCTCCGAGCCAATGCTTCGTCATTTAGATACGTAAGCCTCAGATCCCTGCTGGATTCAGGTGGCAACGACAGAGCGTTGCCCTCCACCAGGCTCATCGTCGATTACTGGGAAAGTCTCGATTGAAACGACAGACCGCTTTATTTGAGAGGCAACGGGTCCCTGATGGGGGCTGGTTAGAGCCATTGCACTCTGCGAGTATAATAAACCGCGATCGGAGTGTGGCCGACTCGCCCACATTCACTCTGTGTTGCTGCAAACAAGATCGAGTCGCCCTCCCTCCTCTACACTCTCCGCTAATCGAGCATGAACCAAAAAAGCCCCGACCATTTCTGGCCGAGGCTTTTTTTTAATTGATTGAGCAAAGCGCTTAGCTAGTCGTCGCAGTCGTCATCTCTTCGCGGGCCTTTTCTGCCAGCGGGGTGCTCAGGTAGCGTTCGCCGAAACTGCAGCCGATGGTCACGATTGTTTTGCCGGCCATCTCAGGACGCTTGGCAAGCTCCATCGCAGCCCACACATTGGCGCCGGTGGAGATACCGCCGAGGATGCCGTCCTGCTCTGCCAATGCTTGCGCGGTGGCAAAGGCATCTTCATTTGAGACCTTGATCACGTCGTCGATGATATTGACATTACAATTCTTAGGAATGAAGCCTGCACCGATGCCTTGGATCTTGTGCGGACCAGGTGCACCACCAGAGAGAACCGGACTCGCTTCAGGCTCAACGGCGACCGTGTAGAGATCCTTGCGCGACTTGATCACTTCAGAGACACCAGTGATGGTGCCACCGGTGCCGACGCCAGCAACGAATGCATCGATCTTACCGTCGGTTGCCTCCCAGATTTCTTCAGCAGTCGTCTGGCGGTGCGCTTCAGGATTAGCAGGATTCTCAAATTGTTGCGGCATATAGGCCTTTTCACCGTATTCCTCGACCAGCTCGCCGGCGCGTGCGATGGCACCGCCCATACCCTTTGGTCCAGGCGTCAGCACGATCTCAGCACCGAGCATACGCAGCAGCACGCGACGCTCGACCGACATGGTTTCAGGCATGGTCAGGATCAGCTTGTAACCCTTGGCAGCACAAACGAATGCCAGTGCGATACCAGTATTACCCGAAGTCGGCTCGATGATGATGCTATCTGGGCCGATCTTACCATCGCGCTCGCCTGCTTCGATCATCGCCTTACCAATACGATCTTTGACGCTGGCAAGTGGATTGAAGAATTCACACTTCAAGTAGATGTCTGCGTTCACACCCGCAGCAGTGTTGTTGATTTTAACCAGTGGCGTATTGCCGACCGTTTCGATAATAGAGTTAAATAATTTGCTGCTCATAATTGGTAAGTAAGAGATTAAAGGAATGAGCCTACCAGCACATCCCGAATATATAACGAGGCAAGCATTGATCGCAAATTGCTTCGCCATCTACGCTTTGCTCCGTCAGCAATCAGAGAACAGAGCTCAGACGCTGCGAATCAGGCATTCAAGGCGCATCCTCCCTCGTAGTTGTGACCGAGAGGCTGACACTCAGGCACAAAAAAAACACCGACACGCGGTGCTTTTCGAAATCGAGTAAACGAACTGGCTATCGACGGCGTGGGCCGAAACTACGCCTTGGTGCATTACGCTGCACGTGCGCATTGCGCAAACGGTAAACGATGCGGGCCTTATCGAGGTCGTAAGGGCTCATCTCCATCTTTACGGTATCACCAGTGGTGATCTTAATGAAGTGCTTACGTAATTTACCGGAGATGTGCGCGAGTACCAGATGCCCGTTCGCAAGCTCCACGCGAAACATGGTGCCAGGTAGAACGGCAACGATTTTGCCTTCGACTTCTACGTAATCTTCGCTTTGTGCTTTAGCCATAAATGATCAATAATAAATCGGGGAGGGAAGCGGATTGACACCGAAAGTCAAGGACTCTCTCTCTAGACAAAAAAACAAGCCATCACTTAAGCGGCTTATTTTGTTCAGCATCTCTGATACCACAGGTGCATCAGGCTTTTTTGGCAGCTTATTTCAAATGCTAGGAAATCATCTGAGACTCGGCAAACAATGACCGGCACGACGTATGTCTCACTCGAAGGCGCGGAGCTGCGCAAGCCATTGCACGACAAGAAACAACAGGTAGCGACTGGGTTCATCCCAGCAGGAATCGCGAAATAAACCCGCTCTCGACTTGTTTAATACGGCGTCGATCAAGCTCGTGCTCGACACGAAAGAAACGTGACAAGTTGCCATTCTAAGAAAATGTAGCGCGCCGCTTTAGCAAGCGACCCCTGTTGGAGAATGAACGTTTGATAAATCTGCACGCTACGACCCAAACAACTCACTCCGCTTCGCGGGATGAGTTCGAATGAAACAGAAAAAGGATAAAAGCGTTAAAGGATACAGCGCTCTTTTCTTGGGTGTCGCTACGCTCAAATGTGACTCCACGTAAAGCCCCTCATCGTTACAATTTATTTTGGTGGTCATTTTCCCTTCAGTGCTCAAAACTCTGCCATTAACTCTAAATAAATCCATGGGTTCTCCTTACACCAACACCACGCGCAAACGCGGCAAGCCGAGCAAACTCCAACAGCGAGTTATGCTGACGGTCTATTTGGGCGCGGTCGCCATTTCGCTCGGCGCGATCGCGACCATCGCGTCCTTCGTTCGCTCGGAGGATGAGAGCGCAGCCGTAACCAAACTCCCCCATGGCAACCTCAGCGACCTCACCCAGATTAAAACCTTTACGCAGGCCTACCTCACGGCAAACTGCAATTCGGCACTGCTGAAGAACACACAGACCATCCGTGTATCAGGGCACCTGGTAAACGGCGACAATCACCAAGCCTTTTCTCTGATCAAAAAGCAGCCCGACCAAATGCTATTCACCATCGATGGCGGCTCGCATAAAATGACCTTCGGCGTAAGCGGCGATACCGTCTGGCGACGCAGACGCGCACCGCAGCACGACGATCGATTCGCCCTGATCGAGGGGCAAGAAGCCGAAGCATGGCTGGGGCAACGGCGCTTCTTCGACCGGATAATCAGCACCAGCCTAGGCGAAGGGCGCATCACTGCGATCGAAGTCACCAACTGGACAGGTGCCGACTGCCTAAAAGTCAGTACACTGAGCGCCGACGGTGCAGCCGTCGACATACTGGTCGATCCACAAACGATGCATCCCATCGTCGAGCTAGAACCGACACCAGAGGGAACCATCAAGCAGACCACATTCAGCGACTACCGTGACATTGATGGCATGCTCATTGCCTTCGACATAGTCTCCTCAGTCGAAGGCGAACAGCAAATTCGCATTATTGTAGATAAGGCATCAATCAACAGTGGCGTACTCTCCACGCTGTTTGATATGCCTGAATCGCTGATCTCGAACGAATGAGCCCGCACCTGTCAGACGCCAAGCGCTCGCGGTAAAAAGTAAGTCTGGCTAAGCGCCACCACTGCCTTTTTATACCTTTTTCTTTTACTTGCCCCTGTCAGGCAACCAGTTCACACACCGACAAGGCCAGTTCGGCAGACCTCGCAGTCCAACTAGCCGCTACTCGCGCTCCGGACACTTTTACACTTTTAGAACATGTACGTAGACTGCCCATTCGAAAAAATCTACCCATCAGCACTTAACCGCGATGCCGACTACTTCATGACCCACGCCTATAACCAGGCGATCGAAGCATGGAAAAAGGACGAGGTGCCGATCGGCGCAGTGATCGAATACAAGGGGCAGATCATCGCGTCTGCGCATAATCAGTCCCGCTCTAGCAATGACCCCACCGCCCACGCCGAGATCCTTGCGATTT
>Ga0209092_10000835_pt1 | contig 31134 bp, 22 predicted proteins | sample FraStrMetagenome_FD_187446 | JGI IMG/M metagenome (GOLD analysis project Ga0209092, IMG submission 187446) | Marine eukaryotic phytoplankton communities from Arctic Ocean - Fram Strait ARC3M Metagenome (SPAdes) (version 2) | ecosystem: Environmental > Aquatic > Marine > Oceanic | place: Fram...
TTCCAGATACCCTCTTTCCATAATTCCCAATTAGCAGGCAATGCTTGGGTCGTATTAATAAAAACGTCTTGTCCTGGTTCGCCGGCAATGCGTATATTCTTGTTAAGTGAGTTGGCAATGATTACCTCACGGTATGTTCCAGCTTTAAGTATCAGCTCATCATTATCATTAAGTTTTGTTAGAGCGTATGCAATTGTCTTAAATGGGCTCGTAGAACTTCCCGTGTTAGCATTGTTACCATTTTCCGAAATGTAGTAACTGTTGTTTGTCTCTTGCGCTACCAGACCAGTGCCAAATGATAAAAGGTATAGGAAAAAGGGGAGTGTTTTTAGTAAGCGTTGCATGTTCATAAAATTGTTTTTTAAGCTGTTTAATATTAGCTAATGAACTGGTTTGTTTTTTTAAATCTTAAAGAATTCTTCTACTATCAGCCTCATCATATAAAGTAAAAAAAACAAAAGTTTTCGTCATGCAATAATAAGGAATGTGCTTTTTATCTATTGGTTTGTATGTCTCAAAAAGTAATACAGATGCTCATTAGGTATATAAAGCAATTGCTTAGTAGGTTGAATGGTTGGTGATGTATTGCTTATATGGGGTTATGGTCTGAAATAGAATCTGTGTTCGTTTTGTTATAGAAATTAGGAGATATGTAAACGTTTGATAAAGATAAAATAGCTAATTTTGCTTAAAATAATTTCACAAAGAGATTAAATAAACACGTTTTAATAACTAAATTTTAGAAGATGAAAAAAGGAATACTATTATTATTCGTAGCAGTAATTAGCTTGTCAACATTTGCACAAGAAAAAGAGCAATATCAAAAAACGGCTGAAAAAGTAGTAAAAACCATTACTGAGGTTTGTGCTTTAGATGCTGATCAGCAAAAAGCCTTGTTACCCATAATGGAGGCTAAACAAAAAGAACTTTTTGCTGCGCGTGAAAAATTTGCTGGGGATAAAGAAGGTTTAAAAACTGCTATCAAAGAAATAGGCCCTAAGTATTGGAAACAAATAAAAGATGTAGTGGGTAAGGAGAATACTGTTAAGATGAATCAGTATTGGAAAGAAGTGAATAGCAAAAAGAAATAGTAATAACTTATTACTATTCAGAAAGTTCCTATAACACTTATAGACTGAGGTTATGTTCACTAATTAATGAAGTAAGAAAAATAGGAATGACTTCCAATCCAATGCAGGTAATAAAGTCAAAAAGAATAAATGCTCAAATGCACAAACCCTTTGATAATATCAATGAAATACTTGAAGCTATTAAAGCATATAACAAGCAGTTATACTTATGCTGACTAATGACCTATGGATGCCTTTTAAGACCTCATCGTGAGATAAGAGAACTTACTTGGTCAGACTTTTCAGATGACCTTACATACATTTATTTGTCTGGTAATAGAAATAAATCTGGTAGGAATAGAATTCTCCGCAAAATGAAACCCACAATATTTTTTGTGGGTTTTTATGTTTGCTCAGGATTTCCTATTTGGATGCACGCAGTGAATCCTCTTTCTCCGCAATAAACCCTTTAATCATTTGATTTTAAGGTTTTTTTAGTTGATAGTAGGTTGACATTTTTTTACTGAAATACTTATCTATTTTATTTCTGAAAATTACTTCTTAAGTATAAATACAATTGGTAGTTCAATAAAAAATAATGTTCTATCAGATAAAAAAATATTTGAGAATAAAGAAATTACATTCGCCTCACACTTTAATTTACATATGATCACGACACAACATAGAGTTCTTTAAAAATAAAATTTCTATAAAAAATATTAATTTGAATTATAAATTGGGTACTCCTTTAGTATTTTCTTTCCTAGAAATCAAATATTTTTTGATATTTATGGATAGCTCTTCATAAACTCTATTTTTTATTTATATTTGTTATTCGAAAAAAAATATGAGATATTTAGTACTTTATTTAATCTTTAGTTTATCCAATATAACAGCTCAAACCGTAAGAATAAATGAAGTTGTTTCTTCTAATTCGCTATACTCAGATGAAGATGGAGATACTCCAGATTGGTTAGAAATACACAATTACGGATCACAAGATGTTTCTATAAATGGGTGGTTTTTGTCTGATGATCCAGATATTCTAGAAAAGTGGACATTTCCCAATATTAAACTCTCTCCAGATGAGTACTTGCTTTTATGGGCTTCGTCAAAAGATCGTCCAAGTATAAGTTATTCTAGAACCCTTATCAATCAAGGAGATCTATTTAAGTATTTTATTCCAACTTCAGAACCAAAATATAATTGGAAATATTTCAGTTTTAATGATAATAGTTGGCCAGAATCTACTTCCGGATTTGGATATAATGATGGTGATGATGCTACAGTTCTTCCCAATGGAACCAAATCAGTTTACCTTAGAAAGAAATTTACAATTGATGATCTTGCTGCTATTTCTTCATTAATTTTAGATATTGATTATGATGATGCTTTTGTTGCTTATATAAATGGGGTAGAAGTTGCTCGGGCAAATATTATAGGAGTACCTCCAGCCTTTGATGCAGGAACTATTACAGATCACGAAGCAAAAATATATGCAGGAGGCACTCCGGACAGATTTATAATTACAGACTTTAGTTCATTATTAAATGAAGGTGATAATATTTTATCAATTCAAGCACATAATGTGAGTGCAGGTTCTTCTGATTTTACAATCATTCCTTTCTTATCTGCGGTGTTTTCATCTCCAACAAATACTGGCATTCAACCACCTGCTATTTTGGGGTTGACGACAAATAATCTTCATACAAACTTTAAAATTTCATCTAGTTCAGAAACACTAACCTTAACAAATACTTCTCAAGATATTGTTGATCAGATTATTATAGAGAATCTTCCTCCGAATACTTCCGTAGGAATCTCTAAAAGTTCTCAAACTATAGTGAGTTACCAAGATACCACCCCTGGTATAGAGAATTCTAGTAATGAGTATAAAGGAGCTGTTCAAAGTGAAGTTGTTTTTTCACAAGAAGGAGGTCTAGTAACCGGACCTATTAGTCTATCTTTATCTGGGAATACTTCAGGAGAAATTATACGATATGAAATTGGTGGAGAAGAGCCTTCAGAGTCTTCTCCAATATATACAAACCCAATTCAAATAAATGTCAATACTAGTTTGCGAGCTCAAATATTTTTACAAAATTATTTGCCCTCACCAATATTCACTAAGTCCTATATTATAGGAGCCAATCACGAAATGGATGTTGTTTTATTAACTACAGATCCAAACAATCTTTTTAATGAAGATACAGGAATTTATGTTTTTGGACCTGAAGGGTCATATGATATAAATCAGCCATACTTTGGGGCTAACTTTTGGGAAGACTCTGAGAAACCAATTCATTTTTCTTTTTATAAAAACGGAACAAATAAAGTTTCAGAATTTAACGCAGGTATAAAGATTTTTGGTGGTTGGAGTAGAGGTCAAAATGGGCAACGCTCATTGTCTTTATTTGCTAGGGGTCAATATGGAGATTCTAAATTTGAGGATTCTTTTTTCGATACATTACCCTATGATGATTTTCAAGCTTTGGTATTGAGAAATTCAGGTCAAGATTGGATGCGGTCTTCAATGAAAGACATTATGCTAACCAGTTTAATGCGAGGTTCTGGTCAAGATTTTTTAGAGCACAATCCTGTTGCAACATATATAAATGGTAATTATTGGGGGATGTATAATTTGCGAGAGAAAATCAATGAACATATGTTGGCTTCTAAGCACAATATAGATGCAAATGATATTACTTTACTTACAAATAATGCAGAAGAAATTGAAGGGAGTAACCAAGAATACAATGAATTAATTAATTACATAAGTTCAGTAGATTTATCTATAGATTCAAATTTTGAATATGTCGCGCAAGAGATAGATTTAAAGGCTTATGCGCTCTACCAAGCTGCAAATATTTTTTTTAACAATACAGATTGGCCGGGTAATAATATTAAATTTTGGAAACATCCTGCGGGGAAATGGCGTTGGATTATGTATGATACTGATTTTTCTTTTGGTCCATTTTGGTACCTAGATAATTATAATGAAGACACACTAAGTTTTGCATTAGAAGAGAACGGACAGGGCTGGTCCAATCCTTCATGGTCTACTTTATTATTTAGAAAATTAATTACAAATATTGGGTTTAGAAATAGATTTATAAATAGGTATGCAGATGAACTAAATACTCGGTTTTTGTCTACTTCAGTAAATACTCATATAGATCAAATTTATAGTACAATTGAACCAGAAATAAATGCCCATTATGAGCATTGGAAATCGGATCCTTCACTTACTAATTATGGCGTGAATATTGGTGTTGTAGATTCGTGGGTTGGAGGTTATATTAATGCAATGAAAACATTTGCTGATAGGAGACCCTATATTGCTAAAGAGCATCTCAAATCAAAATTTAATCTCCCTGAAGATCATCCTCTAACTATTATAAATCCCTCCATATCTGAAGGATTTGTACAAGTGAATGAAAATCTAAAAATTCAAGAATCTTTTTGGATAGGAGACTATTTTGAAACAGTTTCAATACAATTAACAGGTATTCCAGAAGCAGGTTATGAGTTTTCACATTGGAGTGGAGATGTCACTTCTACAGAAGCAACGATTCGCATAAACCTAGTAGAGTCTTTACAGGTAACACCAAATTTTTCACCTTCAGATTCTGAGGTTCCGTTGGTGATCAACGAAATTAATTATAAGTCAAGTGATGATTTTAATGCCGATGATTGGGTAGAGTTGTATAATCCAAATTCCTTTTCTAAGGACCTTTCAAATTGGCAATTAAAAGATGATGATGATTTGCACGTCTACACAATACCTGTAGGAACTTCAATAGCTGCTGGTGGATATTTAGTCATTGTTAAGGATGCATCCGATTTTTCTAATGTTTTTCCTGGAATTTCTAATTATATTGGTGAAATCGATTTTGGATTTGGTTCTTCAGATGCAGTGCGACTTTATAATGCGAATAATGTTCTTCAAGACCAGGTGTTTTATACGAATGAAATTCCTTGGTCAGATTGTGCAAAAGGAACAGGAAATACCCTAGAATTAATTTCACCAAATTTAGACAATAGCTTAGCAGAAAGTTGGAATTGTATCAATTCAAATGGAAGTCCTAATGCTATAAACACTTCTTTACTCTCTTTGGATAAAGAGTTAAATACCAGTGTAAAAATTTATCCAAACCCTGTTCAGAATACACTCTATGTATCGGGAGTAACAGGTCAGTTTGAAGTTCAGGTATATTCAGTTGCAGGTCAAGAAGTATTTCGTTCTTCAAATAAAAGCAAGCTAGATGTAAGTCAACTAAAACAAGGGATATATATTATAAAAGTGAGTGAAGATCAAAAAAACACCCTTTTAAAGTTTATAAAACAGTAATAAAATCTTCAATAATTCGTATTTTAAAAGGGAAACTATTTCAATATTAATTAGTACTTTCATTCAATGGATTTATTTTCAACAGAAACAATAAAAAATATTCTTCCTTATGACGGTATTACTGAATATCATGGAATAATTTTAGATAAAAAAAAAGCTGCTTTTTACTATGATAGATTACTGAAAACAATTCAATGGAAAAATGACGAAGCAATATTATTTGGTAAAAAGATCGTAACAAAAAGAAAAGTAGCTTGGTATGGAGAATCAGAATTTTCATACAAATATTCTGGAGTTACTAAAACAGCAAATATTTTTACAAGGGAATTATTAGAATTAAAAGAATTTGTTGAAAATGAAAGTGGAGAAATGTATAACTCTTGTTTATTAAACCTTTATCATTCTGGTAATGAAGGAATGGCATACCATTCTGATGCCGAAAAAATGTTAAAAAAAAATGGAGCAATAGCTTCTTTGTCTTTGGGAGCAGCGCGTAAATTTTCTTTTAAACATAAAGAAAATAAACAAAGAATTGATGTGCTATTAGAAAATGGCAGCTTATTGGTCATGAAAAAAGGAACTCAAAGAAATTGGTTGCACAGATTGCCTCCTACCAAAAAAGTAAATTCTCCAAGAATAAATTTAACTTTTAGAACGATAGAATTATAATCTTATACCTACTTTTGTTCAAAATTTTCTCATTTGGATTTCAAGAAACAAGCCACTATAAATTTAAATAAATACATCAGCTCTTCCGGTATTTGCTCAAGAAGAGAGGCAGAAAAATTTATTAATGAAGGGAGAGTAACACTCAATGGTAAACCAACCCAGTTAGGGAATCGAGTTGCTAAAAAAGACGTTGTAAAATTAGATGGAAGGTTGGTAGAACCAAAAAATACAACTCTATACATTGCATTAAATAAACCCGTTGGCATTGTTTCTACCACAGATGAAAGAGAGCCAAATAATATTGTAAAACATGTAAATTATCCAGAAAGATTGTTTCCTATTGGACGTTTAGACAAACCCTCTGAAGGCTTAATTTTCTTAACAAATGATGGTGATATTGTAAATAAGATTTTACGAGCAGGAAACAATCATGAGAAAGAATATTTTGTTTCAGTAAACAACTCTATTTCTGAAGATTTTATAAAAAAAATGAGCAATGGAATTCCTATTTTAGGAACGATAACTCAAAAGTGTAAAGTAGATAAAGTAAGTGATAAAATTTTTAAAATTATTTTAACACAAGGTTTAAATCGTCAAATTCGTAGAATGTGCGAGTATTTAGGGTACGAGGTAACCAAGCTGAAGCGCACCCGAATTATGAATATAGAATTGGGGTATTTACAAGCCGGAGACTGGAGAGAACTTACTGAAGATGAAATGAATGAAATAAACACACTGATTTCAACATCTTCAAAAACAGAAGAAGCTTCAACGATAAAAGATACGCCTAAATCCAAACGGCAAGTTTCAAAGAAAAAGAGCGCACCATTAAAAAACGATTTTAATAAAAAAAGTGCCTCATTTAGAAAGTCGTCTTCAAAATCTAAAAAGAGCAATTCAGGCTTTTCATCAAAAAAGAAACGTTGGTAATTTTTGGGCGTTCCCCTCTGGGTCAGGCTTTTTATTGCAATCTTTTGTTCGTTCCTCAAAAAAGGATTTCCATTTCAATCCTTAACGCATATTTTGCATACAATTAGAAAGCAATTTTTTAAAATAAGATTTTATCTTTTATAACATTTCAATAGTATCATCAATTCTGAAATAATAGTATCTTTGCCACCATTGAAACGAAAATTTATTTTTTTAATTTTCATTTTAACAAATTAAAATAATAAATGAGAGAACGAAGTGGTTACACGCGTTCTTAATTTTGTGATTAATTTTAGTCATAAAATCATCAAAATTTAAACGTGTGAAATTCGACTTAAAAATAACCGACCCAAAGAGTCAGGCAAGAGCAGGAGTAATTACAACCGACCACGGAACTATAGAAACGCCAATATTTATGCCTGTAGGTACTGTTGGAACGGTCAAAGGAGTGCATCAAACAGAATTAAAAGAAGAAATAAATCCAGACATAATTTTAGGAAATACGTACCACTTATATTTACGTCCAGGTATGGATATTTTAGAAAAAGCCGGTGGTTTGCATAAGTTTATGAACTGGGATCGTAATATATTAACAGATTCTGGTGGTTACCAAGTGTATTCTTTATCGGGAAGAAGAAAAATTAACGAAGAAGGTGTGAATTTTAAGAGCCATATAGACGGCTCAATGCACTTTTTTACACCAGAAAATGTGATGGAAACTCAGCGAACAATTGGAGCAGATATTATTATGGCTTTCGATGAGTGTACCCCGTATCCTTGCGATTATAATTATGCAAAACGTTCTATGCATATGACACATAGATGGTTGGATAGATGTATCAATCATTTAGATAAATTACCCTTTAAATATGGGTTTGAGCAAACCTTCTTTCCAATAGTTCAAGGAAGTACATACAAAGATTTGAGAAAACAATCTGCAGAATATATTGCAAATGCAGGTGCAGACGGAAATGCAATTGGAGGGCTTTCTGTTGGAGAACCTGCTGAAGAATTATATGCTATGACAGAAGTTGTAACAGCAATTTTACCAGAAGATAAACCTCGTTATTTAATGGGAGTTGGTACGCCAATTAATATTTTAGAAAATATAGCTCTAGGAATAGATATGTTTGATTGTGTCATGCCAACAAGAAACGCCAGAAACGGAATGTTATTTACAGCTCATGGTACCATCAATATTAAAAATAAAAAGTGGGAAGAAGATTTCTCTCCAATAGATGATATGGCAATTACATGGGTAGATACCCTATACTCAAAAGCCTATTTACGTCACCTTTTTGCTGCGAAAGAAATGTTAGGAAAGCAGATCGCTTCCATACATAACTTAGGCTTTTATGTTTGGTTAACCCGGGAAGCAAGAAAGCATATTTTAGCTGGAGATTTTAGAGAATGGAAAGATAAAATGGTCAAACAAATGGATAAACGGTTATAAATTATTTAACGATTAAATTTAAAAACATAGCGATACTTTTGAAAATTATAGATTGGTACATATTAAAACGATTTTTGGTAACGTTCTTATTTACCTTATTGATCTTAATTCCTATTGCGATTGCGATAGACATTTCAGAAAAGATTGATAATTTTTTAGAACATCCAGATTTAGGGTTTTACCAAATAGTAGATGAATATTATAAAAATTTTATCATTTATTATGCAAATACTTTCATGCCTTTGGCATTATTTATTGCTGTAATTTTATTTACCTCTAAACTATCGAATAATACAGAGATTATTGCCATAACAAATGCAAAGGTTTCTTTTAAAAGATTCCTATACCCATATTTTATTGGAGCAACTTTAATCACACTTATTTCTCTTGGGATGAATCATTTTGTGGTGCCGAATAGTAGTAAAGAAAGAAAAAAATTCGAAAAAGAATATATAAACAATAGCAGACAAAAAAACGAATTAAAATATGTAAAAGAATTTAGTTTGCAGCTAACAGATAGTACTTACATTTTTATTAGAAGTTTTAACACAACCTCTAATTCCGGATACGATTTTACATCAGAAGTCTATGACGGTATAGAATTGAAATCAAAATTAGTTTCTAAAAGAATAAGTTACAATAATACCGACTCTGTTTTTACACTTTCTAATTGGAAAATGCGTAAAATTTATAAGGACAGAGATAGTATTTTTTTTGGAACAAAAAGGGATACTGTTTTTAACTTTACACCCAAAGATTTAATCTATAAATCTGCACTATCACAAGAAATGCCTTCTGGGGAGTTAAATGAATTTATTGAGGTCTCAAAAAAGAGAGGCGTAAAAAATTTAAATGTCTATTTAGTAGAATTTCATAAAAGAACAAGTTTACCATTAGCTTCTTATATATTAACAATTATTGCTGTTGCGTTGGCTTTTAGGAAAAGAAGAGGAGGTACAGGTGTTAATTTAGCAATTGGTATTGGTATCATGTTCATGTATGTTTTTTTGATGAAAATTGCAGAGGTTCTGGGTGCTGTAGCTAGTGTAAATTCTCTTCTTTATGTCTGGATGCCTAATCTAGCTTTTGGCTGCATAGCTATTTATTTATATATAAATGCAAGAAAGTAAACTAAAAAATTATTTGCTACTGCATCTAATTGTTTTAATTTGGGGTTTTACTGCTATTTTAGGCGCACTAATTAGTCTAGATGCCATTCCTTTGGTTTGGTATAGAATGTCTTTAGCAGTCGTTTTTATTGTTCTTTATTTTATCATAAAAAAGAAATCATTTAAAGCTGATCGAACTGGAATTGGGAAGTTTTTCCTTACGGGAGTTATTATTGCTTTGCATTGGATTTTTTTCTTCAAAGCCATTAAAGTATCTAATGTTTCAGTTGCTTTAGTAACAATGAGTACTGGTGCTTTTTTTGTGTCGTTAATTGAACCTATTTTCTTCAAAAGAAGAATTAATAAATTAGAAATAGTCTTGGGGCTCATTGTAATTTTGGGGTTATATGTTATTTTTAATTTTGAAAGTCAATATCGATTAGGAATTTTCTACGCACTAATTTCCTCTTTTTTAAGCGCAATTTTCTCAGTTTTAAATGGTCTTTTTATTAAAAAATATGCTGCAAGTACAATTTCTCTTTATCAATTATTTTTTGGTGTTGTTTTTATAACTGCATATCTATTAGTACTAAATGGTTTCTCAATATCTTTTTTTAAAATTTCAAAATTAGATTGGTTATATCTATTGATTTTAAGTAGTTTTTGTACCGCATATGCTTTTATAGCTTCTGTTAAAGTGATGAAATATTTATCGCCATACACAGTAATATTAACCATCAATTTAGAGCCCGTTTATGCGATTATTTTGGCGCTGTTTATTTTTGGTGAAAAAGAAAAAATGAATATTGAATTTTATTTTGGTGCTTTTATTGTCTTGTTTGTTGTTTTAGTAAACGGAATTATTAAGAACAAAACAGTAATAAGAAAAAAAATTAAAGAAAAAACTGTTAGAAAAAAGTAACTTTTTTTTAAAAAAAACAATTAATTTTATAGTATGTTTGTCCTACAAAACAACGAAAATCAAATAATTACAAAATGGAATATTTAGATTTTGAAATGCCTATTAAAGAACTTCTAGACCAACTAGATAAGTGTCAAATTATAGGTAAAGAAAGTGATGTAGATGTGAGTGCTACTTGCCACAAGATTGAAAAAAAATTAGAAATAGCTAGAAAAGAGATTTATAAAAACATGACTCCCTGGCAAAGAGTTCAATTATCTAGACACCCAAATAGACCTTATACCTTAGATTATATTAAAGCCATTTGTGGAGATACTTTTATGGAACTACATGGAGATAGAAGTGTCAAAGATGACAAAGCTATGATTGGAGGTTTGGGTAAAATTGGCAATCAATCTTTTATGTTTATTGGTCAGCAAAAAGGGTATAATACCAAAACACGCCAGTACAGAAATTTTGGGATGGCAAATCCAGAGGGATATAGAAAAGCATTGCGTTTAATGAAAATGGCAGAAAAATTTAGAATTCCTGTTGTTACATTATTAGACACTCCCGGAGCATATCCAGGTTTAGAAGCAGAAGAACGTGGACAAGGAGAGGCAATTGCCAGAAATATCTTAGAAATGACGCGTTTAAAAACTCAAATTATAACCATAGTTATTGGTGAAGGGGCTTCAGGTGGGGCTCTAGGAATTGGAGTAGGAGACAGAGTATATATGATGGAAAATACTTGGTATACTGTCATTTCTCCAGAATCTTGTTCTTCTATTTTATGGAGAAGTTGGGAGTTTAAAGAACAAGCTGCTGCTGCTTTAAAACTTACAGGAGAAGATATGAAAAAGCTGAAACTAATTGATGGAATTATCAAAGAACCAGTCGGAGGAGCTCATACAAATAGAGAAGATGCCTTTAAAGCTGTTCAAGAACAGATTATTACTGCATTTGAGGAATTAAAAGACTTAAACGATGTCGATTTAGTTTCTAAAAGAATGGATAAATATGCAGATATGGGAGTTTATAAAGGCTAGTTGAACTTAACAAAACAAAACAAAACAAAAAAAACGAAACCTAAATTTAGGTTTCGTTTTTTTTTATAACTCTCTTTAAATATCTAAAGAATTAAATATGTTTCTTAGCCTTGGGTCAGAGGGTCTTGGTGCATTTGCATCTACAATATTGCCTTGTGGATCAATTAGAATAAAACGTGGTATTCCATTTATTTGATATTCTTGTTGAAAACGAGTATCCTTCCCAGACCATAACTGAATGCCTCTCATATTTCTATCCTTCACAAAATTACTCCATTTCTTTTTTGCAGCTTCCCAAGATCCACCGCTTCTTCTAGATTCATCAGTAGATATACTAACAAACGCTATGTTTTTTTTATGGTATTCCTTTTCTAGTTTATCCAATGCCGGAATTTCCCTAATGCAAGGTCCACACCAAGTAGCCCAAACATCTATGTATACATAATTCCCTTTGAAAGAATCTAATGATTTTTTACCGCCTTTAATATCAATATAGTTTTCGAACTTTGGAGAAGGTTTTCCTTTTGCAATTTTTTTATTAGAACTATAATTATTTTTAAAATAAGCAAACATTTGTTTATTTTGAGTAGTAACCATATCAACAAGTGCGCTATCTATATCGGAGTATGAAAACAGAATACTATCATACTCTTTTTTCAATAAACTCATTTTTGAATTAAAAGCATCTTCATCTAAAGAGAAAATAGTGTTAAGGTTTCCTAATTTTTTATTTTTTTCAATTTGAGCAGTAATAAAATTAGTATTAGAAGCGCCATTTCCTGAATACTTAAAACTGGTCATAAATTTTTCTGAATTCCCTCTTATATCAATATCAAAACCATTTTTTAAATAGATTAGTACTCTTTTTTCTCTACTTGTTTGAAAGGAATAAATAGCTCCTTTTGCTACTTTTAAAGTATCTTTAAAAGAACCGTCATTATTTATAGAAATTGTTTTAACAACTCCTGTTCTGCCAGAAATAGTAATTAGAGAATCTTTGTTATTTTCTAATTTTCCGGATACAGAAATATATTCTTTAGAATGTTCATTTGTACAAGAAGCAATTAAAAATAGTGTAAAAAGGGCAAGACTTATTTTTTTCATTTTGTAGAATTCTTAAATTTACTGCAAAGATATAATTTAAAGATGTAAAAAAATAGTTAAAATCATTTGTATATACAGAACTGAATTTGCACTTTTGATTACCAATTTAATTAAGATATGAATACATTTCATTATATAGATTCTTTCCCTCTAGATCTCTCTAAAATTCAAGAAATTATTTCTTTGGATACAAAGTTAGTCCTTTCTGCTGCTGCAATACAAAGAATACAAAAATGTAGGTCTTATTTAGATGTTAAAACGAAATCGATTTCGAAGCCAATTTATGGTATAAATACTGGTTTTGGAGCTTTATACAATGTAAAGATTAACGATCATAACTTACAGAAACTTCAGGAAAATTTAGTAATGAGTCATGCTTGTGGCACTGGAGATGAAGTGCCTAATGAGATTGTAAAACTGATGATTTTATTTAAGATTCAGGCATTGAGTCATGGCCATTCTGGGGTGCAATTAGCAACTGTAGAAAGATTAATAGAATTTTATAATAATGGGATTATTCCCGTAATTTATGAACAGGGTTCCCTCGGTGCCTCAGGTGATTTATCTCCTTTAGCCCATTTGTCTTTACCATTAATTGGCCTCGGAGAGGTCTATTATAAAGATGAAAAAATAGCTGCAAAAAAAATGTTAGAAATTTTCTCATGGGACAAAATTAATCTTCAGTCTAAAGAAGGTTTAGCCTTATTAAATGGAACTCAATTTATGTCTGCTTATGGAATAAGTACTCTTTTAAAAGCACATAAATTATCCTACTTAGCAGATGTAATTGGAACCACTTCTTTAGAGGGTTTTGATGGAAGAATAGAGCCTTTTAACGAGCTAATTCATCTTGCAAGACCGCATAGTGGACAGCTAAAAACAGCAAGAAGAATTAAGGAGTTATTAAAGGATAGTTGTTTGATTTCTCAAGAGAAACAACATGTACAAGACCCATATTCTTTTAGATGTATGCCGCAAGTTCATGGGGCAACTAAAGATACAATCCGTTTTGTAACGAAGACATTTTTAACGGAAATAAATTCGGTAACTGACAACCCAAATATTTTTGTGGATGAAGATGAAATTATATCAGGAGGAAATTTTCACGGACAGCCCTTAGCACTAGGGTTAGATTTTTTAGCAATTGCAATTTCAGAATTAGGAAATATATCAGAAAGAAGAACCTATCAATTAGTTTCTGGCCATAGACATTTACCTCCCTTTTTAGTATCAAATCCCGGATTGAATTCTGGATTTATGATTCCACAATATACAGCAGCTAGTATTGTAAGCCAGAATAAACAATATGCCACTCCAGCAAGTGTAGATTCTATTGAATCTAGTAATGGTCAAGAAGATCATGTTTCTATGGGAGCAAATGCCGCTACAAAATGTAAAAAAGTAGTAGATAATTTACAAACAATACTCGCAATAGAATTTTTTACGGCTTCACAAGCATTGAGTTTTGGAAATGCAAAAAGCTCTCCTTTTATAGAGAGCATAGTTGGTTTGTTTAGAAAAGAAGTTTCAATAGTTCAAGAAGATAGAGTCTTGCATTATGATATTCATGAAGCAACTGAATTTATATCATCTCTTGAAATTGATACTAAAGAGTTGTTTTAATCTTTAAGATTCAGTTTCTGTTCTTATTTCTGGTTTTTTCTTCCCTTTTTTAATTTTAATGGTGAGCTTATTGTTCTTTTCATCTAAATCCATATTAATCGTATCTCCCTCAGATAGTTTAGAATTAACAATTTCTTCTGCCAAAGCATCTTCAATGTATTTCTGTATTGCTCTTTTAAGTGGTCTTGCACCATACTTTTTGTCAAACCCTTTATCTGCTATATAATCTTTTGCCTTTTCGCTTAGATTTAGTGTATAGCCTAAATCAGAGATTCTATTGAGTAGCATATCCAGTTCAATATCTATAATTGTGTGAAGGTCTTCTTTCTCAAGAGCATTAAAGACAATTACATCATCTATTCTATTTAAAAACTCTGGAGCAAAAGATTTCTTTAAAGCATTTTCAATTACAGATTTTGCATGCGCATCTGCTTGTTCTTTTTTTGATGAAGTACCAAAACCAACTCCACCACCAAAGTCTTTTAATTGACGAGCACCAATATTAGAAGTCATAATAATTATAGTATTTCTAAAATCAATTTTACGACCAAGACTGTCAGTAATATAACCATCGTCTAGAATTTGTAACAAGGTATTAAACACATCTGGATGTGCTTTTTCAATTTCATCCAATAAGATAACAGAGTAGGGTTTTCTTCTAACTTTTTCAGTTAACTGTCCTCCCTCTTCATAACCAACATATCCCGGAGGTGCGCCAATTAAACGAGAAATAGCAAATTTTTCCATGTATTCACTCATGTCAATTCTAATTAAAGAATCATCAGAATCAAACAATTCACGAGCTAAAACTTTGGCCAATTGCGTTTTACCAACACCTGTTTGTCCTAAAAAAATAAAAGAGCCAATAGGTTTATTAGGATCTTTTAAGCCAACTCTATTTCGTTGTATTGATTTTACAACTTTCGTTACTGCCTCATTTTGGCCAATTACTTTTCCTTTAATTAGGTCAGGTAATTCCTGTAATCTATTGCTTTCTGCTTCTGCGACTCTATTTACAGGGATTCCTGTCATCATAGAGACCACTTCAGAGACATTGTCTTCAGTAACAATTTCTCTATTTAATTTAGAATCATCTTCCCATTGTTTTTGAGCGGAATCTAAAGCAGCTTCCATATTCTTCTCGTCATCTCGCAACTTAGCAGCCTCTTCATATTTCTGTCCGTTAACTGCCTTTGTTTTTTTATCTCTTATAATTTCTAATTGAGTTTCTAATTCTAACACTTGTTGTGGAACTACAATATTAGTGATATGAATTCTAGATCCAGCTTCATCCAAAGCATCAATTGCTTTGTCTGGAAGATATCTATCGGTCATATATCTATTGGTTAATTTTACACAAGCCTCAATTGCATTATCCGTATAATTTACATGATGATGTTCTTCATATTTACTTTTTATATTTTGTAAAATTTGTATGGTTTCATCTACAGAAGTTGGATCTATAATCACCTTTTGAAAACGACGTTCTAATGCACCATCTTTTTCGATATTTGTTCTAAATTCATCCAACGTAGTTGCACCAATACATTGTATTTCACCTCTTGCTAAAGCAGGTTTTAACATGTTAGAAGCATCTAATGAACCTGTTGCGCCACCAGCACCAACAATAGTATGGATTTCATCAATGAATAAAATGATATCTTCATTTTTTTCTAGTTCATTCATTAAAGCTTTCATGCGTTCTTCAAATTGCCCACGGTACTTTGTGCCAGCAACTAAACTTGCTAGATCTAGAGAAATAATCCGTTTGTCAAATAAAATTCTTGACACTTTTCTTTCAATAATTCTTAAAGCCAACCCTTCAGCAATTGCAGATTTACCAACTCCAGGTTCGCCAATTAGCATTGGGTTATTTTTTTTTCTTCTACTTAAAATTTGAGAAACTCGCTCAATTTCTTTTTTTCTACCAACAACAGGATCTAATTTTCCTTTTTCTGCTAAATCAGTTAAATCTCTACCAAAATTATCTAAAACAGGAGTTTTCGATTTTTTAATGTTTTTTGTTTTCTGAGCTTGCTCAAAAGGATTTGTTTTTTCTGAAGCATACTCATCATCAGAGGGAGTTTCTGCAATTGGGTTTAACGGGATATCTACATCATCAACATGCAGTTGTTTATACAATGCTTTTGCTTCGTCATAATTAACGTCATATTTATGAATTAACTTTGTAGAGGGATCATTCTCATTTCTTAAAATACATAACAATAAATGTGCAGTGTCAATGAAGTCACTTTGGTATAATTTTGCTTCTAAAAAAGTTGTTTTTAGAGCTTTTTCGGCCTGTCTAGTTAAACGTAAATTTGGCGTATCTGTATTTTCTATAAAAGTAGGGTCTACAGGATTTAAAAGCTCTAATTTTTTACGTAATAAAATGAGATCTACATCCAGTGCTGTTAATATTTCTATCGCTTTTCCTTCTCCTTTTCTAATCAAACCTAGTAAAAGATGTTCTGTTCCAATAAATTCGTGCCCTAAACGAAGCGCTTCTTCTTTACTGAAAGTAATTACATCTCTAACCTTTGGTGAAAAATTATCATCCATATCTCTTTTTTTCTTTCTATAATTGATGTGTTGTAAAATTAGTCCTTTTTTTTATTATGGTCGCAAAAAATGTGCCAATGCTATTTCACTGACAGATTAATTACAACACCAAGGTAAAAAACTCTAGGAAATAAAGCAAATAAATGACTGTTAAAAATTATAAAAAAATGTTGATAACTCTACTGAATTCTGAGCTTTAAAATCTTTGTAAATACTTACAGAAATTGTATCTTGCCTTGTTTTAAAAAAATGAATAAAATTTAATCAAATATATATATGGCAGACGGAGAAAAGTTAATTCCGATTAACATTGAAGAGCAGATGAAAGCTGCTTACATCGACTACTCAATGTCGGTAATTGTTTCAAGAGCATTACCAGATGTAAGAGATGGTTTAAAACCCGTGCATAGAAGAGTTTTATTTGGAATGCACGAGTTAGGAATTAAAGCCACTGGATCTTATAAAAAATCTGCGAGAATTGTTGGGGAAGTTCTAGGAAAGTATCACCCACATGGAGATACATCTGTATATGACTCTATGGTGCGTATGGCACAAAATTGGAGTGTGCGTTATATGATGGTTGATGGTCAAGGGAACTTTGGTTCTGTAGATGGAGATTCTCCAGCAGCAATGCGTTATACAGAGGTAAGAATGCAGAAGATATCTGAAGATATGTTAGCTGATATTGAAAAAGATACGGTAGACCATCGTTTAAATTTTGATGACACTTTGCAAGAGCCAACAGTTTTACCAACGCGTATTCCAAATTTATTGGTAAACGGAGCGTCTGGTATTGCCGTAGGTATGGCTACAAATATGGCTCCTCACAATTTAACGGAAGTGATCAATGGTACTATGGCTTATATTGACAATAGAGATATTGAAATAGATGAGCTTATGCAACATATCACAGCGCCAGATTTTCCAACAGGTGGTATCATATATGGGTATGATGGAGTTAGAGACGCTTTTCATACAGGTCGTGGACGAATTGTAATGCGTGCTAAAGCGATTATCGAAGAAGTGAAGGGGCGCGAGTGTATCATCGTTACAGAAATTCCTTATCAGGTAAACAAAGCAGAAATGATTAAAAAAACTGCGGAACTTGTGAACGATAAGAAAATTGAAGGTATTTCGAATATTAGAGATGAATCTGATAGAAATGGAATGCGAATTGTGTACATTTTAAAACGCGATGCTATTCCTAACATTGTTTTAAATAAATTATTTAAATACACACAATTACAGACTTCTTTTAGTGTAAATAATATTGCATTGGTAAAAGGAAGACCAGAGCAATTAAACTTAAAACAATTAATTCATTATTTTGTTGAACATAGACATGAAGTTATTGTTCGTAGAACAGAATTTGAGTTAAAGAAAGCAGAAGCGAGAGCCCATATATTAGAAGGATTAATTATAGCCTCTGATAATATTGACGAAGTCATAAAAATTATTAGAGCTTCTTCTAATGCAGATGAAGCTAGAGAAAGTTTAATTGACCGTTTTGAGTTAACAGAAATTCAAGCAAAAGCAATAGTAGAAATGCGTTTGCGTCAATTAACAGGTTTAGAACAAGATAAATTGCGTAGTGAGTATGACGCAATTATGCTAACAATTTCTGACCTAAAAGATATTTTGTCAAATGAGCCTAGACGTTATCAAATTATAAAAGACGAGTTGCTTCATATTAAAGATAAGTATGGTGATGAGCGAAGATCAGTTATAGAATATGCGGGTGGAGACATGCGTATTGAAGATATGATTCCTGATACAAAAGTAGTGGTTACTATTTCCAATGCTGGGTATTTAAAACGTACAAATCTTGAAGAGTATAAAGTTCAGAATAGAGGAGGAAGAGGACAAAAAGGTGCAACGACAAGAAATGAAGATTTCTTAGAACACTTATTTGTGGGTACAAATCACCAATACATGATGTTTTTCACCCAAAAAGGAAAAGTATTCTGGATGCGTGTGTATGAAATTCCTGAAGGAGGTAAAAACACCAAAGGACGAGCAATGCAAAACCTGATTAATATCGAACAAGATGACAAGGTAAAAGCATTTTTGGTAACACAAGATTTAAAAGACGAAGACTATATTAACAGTCATTTTGTAATTATGGCAACTAAAAAAGGTCAAGTTAAAAAGACCTCATTAGAGCAGTATTCTAGACCAAGAACAAATGGAATTAATGCAATTACGATTAAGGATGGTGATGAGTTATTGGAAGCAAAATTAACAACTGGTGATAGTCAAGTAATGTTAGCTTTAGCGTCTGGTAAATCCATTCGTTTCGAAGAAGCTAAAACACGTCCTATGGGTAGAACCGCTTCCGGAGTTAGAGGGATTACTTTACAACATGAAAATGATGAGGTCATTGGTATGGTTGCTGTAAATGACATGGACAGTAATATATTGGTTGTTTCTGAAAAAGGATACGGAAAGCGCTCTAAATTAGAAGATTACAGAATTACCAACAGAGGTGGTAAAGGGGTTAAAACTTTGAATATCTCGGAAAAAACAGGAAATTTAGTAGCCATTAAAAATGTTGACGATTCTAATGATTTAATGATTATCAATAAATCTGGATTAACTATTAGAATGGCTGTCGAAGATTTACGAGTTATGGGACGCGCAACACAAGGTGTTCGTCTAATAAATATTAAAGACTCCGATAGCATTGCTGCCGTTGCAAAAGTTGCTCACGAGGAAGAAGCTGAGGATGCTGAAGAACAATTAGAGAATGGCACGGAAATTGAAAATGATTCAAATGAAAATCAAGAATTAGAATAAAATTTATAATTACGAATATGAAAAAACAACTATTAGTAGCAACAATAAGTCTACTATCTATTGCTTCTTTTGCTCAAAAAAATGAACTAAAAGCAGTTGAAAAAGCGCTAAAAAAAGGTCAATTTAAGGAAGCAAAAGCCACCATCGCTACTCTAGAGTCTTCAGAAGATTCGATGGATCCAAAATACAAGGCAAAGTATTATTATTTAAAAGGTGCTGCTTACGGTAAAACAAATATTAAAAAGGCAGCTGAAGCATACAATACCTTATTTGAGTATGAAAAACAAACAGGAAAGCTTAAATATACCAAACAAGCCAAACCTAAGTTAAATCAGTTGGTACAATTTATTTCAAAAAAAGCAATTGAACAGTACAATGCTAAGGACTTTAAAAATGCTACAGATAGTTTTTATTTAACGTATCAATTAAGTCCAATAGATACCTCATTTTTATACAATGCTGCGCTTAGTGCTTCTATATCAAAAGAGTATGAAGTATCACTAGGGTATTATAAAGAGTTGCAAAAAATCAACTATACAGGTGTTGCTACTACTTATTTAGCGGTTAACAAGGCAACTGGTAAAGAAGAAAATCTAGGGAGTAAATCCCAAAGAGATTTAATGGTTAAAGCAGGTCAATATGCAACACCTAAAGATGAGGTTTCTGAATCTAAACAAGCAGAAATCATTAAAAATATAGGGTATATTTATGTAAATCAAGGGAAACCAGAATTGGCAATTGCTGCTTTAGAAGAAGCAAGAAAATCAAACCCAAAAGATATCAACCTTTTGTTAAATCAAGCTCAAATGTATATTCAGCTTAAAAGAATGGATAAATTTGGAGAATTGATGGTAGAAGCTGTTGAATTAGATCCTAATAATCCTAGTTTGTTTTATAACTTGGGTGTGGTAAATGCTGGCGAGAAAAAAATCGAAGAGGCTATAGGTTTTTATAAAAAAGCCATAGAATTAGATCCAGAATACGGAGATGCCTATTTAAATTTAGGGATTACAATATTAAATAAACGAATTAATGTTGTAAATGAGATGAATGATAATTTATCAAACGATAAAAAATATTCAGAATTAGAGACTCAATTAAAAAATATTTGTGAAGATGCTCTCCCTTATATTGTTAAAGCAGACAAACTTACTAGAACAATTAATACTGTTAGTACTCTTTTGAATATTTATGATACCTTAGAAATGGAAACTGAAGCAGATACTTTGAGACCTATTTACAAGAAAATGAGAACTCAATAAGTAAGTAACCTATTTAAAGCCACTAAAAATCCGAAACAATAAGAGTTTCGGATTTTTTTATGACTTTAATTATCCGTTAAATTATTTTTTTTATGATTCTTAATTTATGTGTATGCTTTTGAAGATCTTTATTAAAAATCCCACTGTGATCTAGGGTGTCAATTCTTACTTTGCCATGTGCATGAATAATGTTATAGTCATTTAAAATGATGCCTACATGTGTAATTTCTCCTTCTTCATTGTCAAAAAACGCCAAATCACCAGGCTCACTTTCTTCAATAAAACTTAAGACCTCTCCTTGGGTAGCTTGTTCTTTTGCATCTCTTAAAAGTGCATGTCCACAAAGTTTATATACCATTTGAGTAAGACCAGAGCAATCAATACCAAAAGGCGTCTTTCCTCCCCATAAAAAAGGAGTATTTAAATATATAAAAGCAGTTTGTGCAATTTTATTTTTTATTTTTTTTTCAGATAAAACAGCCCCTTGATAGGAAAATGTATTCGAGTTTATCTGTAGTTTAGAATTATTATAAAAAGGCAACCTTGAACCTAAAGGAATAGTGGTTAACTCATTTTTTTCATTCGTAATAAAATCGATTATTTCTCCTGAAAAATACTGTTTTTCAGTTTTTAATTTTAAAAAATAATCCTCTGAAATTTTTGTAAACTGTTTGTTGTCTATATGCCCCTCATACCCATCAAAAGTCAAACGAATTGTACTCCATTCTTTTTCTTTTTCAATAATTTCAAAAGTTTCACCAAACAAAACCTGACTAATCATCTCTGAGGTATTAGAAGCAGAAGCCCTTAAAGGAGCAGAACTTAAATTACAAATGCCATACAGCATAAATTAATTGAGTTTAGGTTAATAAAATTAAATTTTTTCTAAAATTAATGCAGATGCACCGCCGCCGCCATTACAAATAGCTGCAGCTCCAATTTTAGCATTATTTTGTTTTAAAATTGAAGTCAATGCAATTACGATTCTTGCACCAGAAACACCTAGAGGATGTCCTAAAGAAACGGCACCACCATTTACATTAACTTTATCATCACCAATACCTAATATTTTCATATTTGCCAATCCAACAATAGAAAACGCTTCGTTCAATTCAAAATAATCAACATCATCTATAGAAATATTAGCGATTGCCAATGCTTTTGGAATTGCTTTGGCTGGAGCAGTTGTAAACCATTTTGGTTCTTGAGCAGCATCGGCAAAACTCTTTATTTTTGCAATCGGAGTTATATTTAATTCTTTTGCTTTTTCTGCAGACATTAAAACCAGAGCGGCGGCTCCATCATTTATAGTTGATGCATTTGCAGCAGTAACAGTTCCGTCTTTTGTAAAAGCAGGTCTTAAAGCCGGAATTTTCTCCATTTTTACATTCTTGTATTCTTGATCTTCAGAAAAAAGAATGGGCTCTCCTCTTCTTTGTGGAATTGATACTGGTACAATTTCATCTGCAAACTTCCCTTCTCTCCAAGCTTTTGCAGCTCTCGTATAGGATTGAATTGCAAATGCATCTTGATCCTCTCTAGAAAATTCATATTTAGTTGCACACTCATCTGCGAAAACTCCCATTGCAACTTTATCATAGGCATCTACTAAGCCATCTTTTTGCATGCCATCTTCCATAGTTATAGGACCAAATTTAGCCCCGTTTCTTGCATGTTGGTAATGAGGAATAGCACTCATATTTTCCATACCACCGGCAACAACTATATCTGCAGCGCCGAGGGAAATGGTTTGTGCAGCCAACATGATAGATTTCATTCCAGAAGCACAGACTTTATTAACTGTTGTGCACGGAACAGTATCTGGAATGCCAGCAAATAATGCAGCTTGTCTTGCAGGGGCTTGACCTAAACCAGCAGAAACTACATTTCCCATAAAAACTTCTTGAACTAAGTTTGGACTTAGTTTTATCTTTTCTAGAGCTCCTTTGATCGCAATTGCACCCAATTTTGGAGCAGGAACAGAGGATAAGCTTCCCATAAAGCTTCCAATTGGGGTTCTGGCTACAGATACAATAACTACTTCTCTCATGAATATATAGTTTATTTTGTGTAAAATTTCTTGTGCTAAATTAACTATTTTTAATCAATTTTACTTTTATAATTCAAGTTGAATTTTTGACCTTGAATTTTTTATGGTAAGTTTGTTTTAATAAGATAAAATGTATGAGTAACATAGTAAATAAATTATACCAAAATAACAGCATTATTTATAAGGTGATTTTGTTTTTAGTAGCCACGGTTGCAATTGTCTATTTATTTCCAAAAGGGGGGCAATTTAAATACGATTTTACGAATGGTCAACTCTGGAAATATGATAATTTATATGCGCCTTTCGACTTTGCTATTCAAAAATCAGCTGAAGAAATAACCAAAGAAAAAAAAGAAATTGAAGTAAATTCTAAACGCTATTTCCTGTATGATTTTGATGTTGAAAAGAACGTTAATCTTAACCATAATGAAATAATTTCTCTTATTAAACAGTCAGATTCTCTTTCGGTAGAGGAGATTTTAAGTTTGTCAGAAATTGGACGAAAAGTGATTACTTCAATTTATAAAAAAGGTTTTTTAGATGTTATAAGTCAAGATAAGATTTCCAATAAAAATGAAATAGTTGCCATTAGAAAAGGAAACGAAGTAGAAGATTTTGTTTTTAAAAGTTTTTTAACTTCTAAGGATGTTTTAGAATTAATAAATAAAAGTTTGGTTAATGAACAAAATTTATATGGTAAAAAACTAATGTTAGATTTATTGTCTGAAATTATAAAACCAAATGTTTCTTTTGATGCTCAATATTCACAAAAGGTTCTTGAGAATGAAATAAAAAATATTTCGTATACAAAAGGAAAGATTGTTTCAGGTAAATTAATTATTTTAAAAGGAGATATTGTTGAAGGAAAAAAATTAGCCATATTGAATTCCTTAAAAAGTGAATCAGAATCTCAAGTTTGGACTGAATCAAATTACAATTGGATTATTTTAGGGTATACCATATTAGTATCGATTGCACTGCTAATGCTCTTGCTTTTTCTAAAGAAATATAGGGTAGAAATTTATGAGAATAATAACAAAGTAACTTTTATATTTTTCAATGTCTTTTCAATGATTTTTATACAAACTTTGGTCATAAAGTTTAACTCAGACTATTTATATGTAGTTCCTTTAAGCATACTTCCAATAGTTTTAAAAGCCTTCTTTGATCCACGTTTAGGCTTGTTTACCCATGTATTAACAGTGTTGCTTTTAGGATATATTGTTCCTGACAGTTTTGAGTTTATTTATTTGCATATTATTGCTGGTATTGTTACAATACTTACTGTTTCTGAATTGTACAAAAGAGCAAATCTTTTTATCTCAGTAGCCCAAATAACGCTTATTTATATGGTGACGTATTTTGCCTTTTCTATCATCAAAGAAGGAAATGCGTCTCAAATTAATTGGACTTATTTTATGCTATTTGCAGCAAACGGATTGTTGTCATTTTCATCAATTATATTAATTTATATGTATGAAAAAGTTTTCGGATTGGTATCAGATGTAACATTATTAGAGCTTTCTAACACAAATACAAAGCTTTTAAGAGAGCTGAATGAAAAAGCACCAGGAACGTTTCAGCATTCAATGCAAGTGGCTAATTTAGCGGAAGCAGCAGCCAATGAAATAGGGGCGAACTCAATGTTGGTAAGAACAGGAGCTCTGTACCATGATATTGGTAAAATATTGAATCCAATGTATTTTATAGAGAATCAATCTACAGGTGTAAATCCTCATAATGATTTATCACCAAGAGATAGTTCTCAGATCATTACAGATCATGTAATTAAAGGAGTAGAGCTCGCAAAAAAATACAAATTACCAGATAGAATTATTGATTTTATTAGAACCCACCATGGTACAAGTGCTACCTATTATTTTTATGCCAAAGAACAAGAACTAAATCCGGAATCAAAAGTAGATATTGGCAATTTTCAATATAAAGGGCCCATCCCTTTTTCAAGAGAAACTGCAATTTTAATGATGTGTGATGCTGCAGAAGCTGCCTCAAAAAGTTTGGTAAAACCAACAGCTATTTCGATTGGTAATTTAATTGATAAAATTATAGACAAGCAAATGGCTGATAATCAGTTTTTAAATTCAAATATTACTTTTAGAGAAATTGAAATTATAAAGAAAGTTATAAAGAAAAAACTGATGAATATTTATCATTTAAGAGTAGAATATCCTGACTAAATAAAAAAGGGTAAAAAAGTTAAAAAACATCTTGCTATATTGTTTTTGTAATCTTACATTTGCACTCGCAATTTTTTATTTCAAGCATTTGTTTGAAGTCGAAAGGAGAGGTGGCAGAGTGGTAATGCAGCAGATTGCTAATCTGTCGACCTTTTTGGTCGCCAGGGTTCGAGTCCCTGTCTCTCCGCTAAGAAATTGCATTCGGGGTGTAGCGTAGCCCGGTCATCGCGCCTCGTTTGGGACGAGGAGGTCGCAGGTTCGAATCCTGCCACCCCGACAAAGTAAAAGAGTGGAGTTTTTGTAGAAAGTTTACTTTCTTAAGAAAACGTAGAGATTTACTTACTAATTTTTAGTTTGTAAAAATTTAAACAGGATCAACCTAGTTAATTCTGCCCTCCCGACAAAGTTGTCGTAGCAACATAAAAACTACGGGCTCTTAGCTCAGCTGGATAGAGCACCTCCCTTCTAAGGAGGCGGTCGAAGGTTCGAATCCTTCAGGGCTCACGAATAAATAGTGCAATTAAAAAAAACGCCAAGCTTGCTTGAGCGTTTTTTTGTTTGCACTATTTTCAAAGCGGAGCTTTGTGAGGATCAGCTTAGCTAGTCCTTCAGGGCTCACGAACAGCCTCACAGAAATGTGCCGCTTTTTTGTTTTCTATAGTTTTTTTAAAGGATTTGCAGAGATTTCTATTCTTTTCTATATCAATTTATTATCAATAAATTGGTTGCTAATACATATAAAAACTGTTTAAATTAATAGATAGTTAAAAAGGAAGTTTTATAAGTTTAATTCATCCTACAGCAATTGTTAATGATACAACTTTTGTTGGTAAAGGTCTTATAATAGTAACATCTGCTATTGTTTCATGTGATGGTATAGTTGGTGATCATCTAGTAATTCAGAGTTTTTGTGCTTTTGGGCACGATTTTAAAGTTGGTAATTGTAATTATTTAGGTGCATTCTCTTTTATGGGTGGATATTCTTTACTTAAAGAAATGGTTACACTTCATGTTCGAGTTTCAATTTTATCCCTCAAAACAGTAAAAAGAGGAGCAATAGTTTTTATAAGTTCTGTAGTTATTCGTAATTTCCCCAAATGGATACAGTTCATGGTAATCCAGCTAAAAAAATCACTTTATAAACTTATTTTTATTAGAAATGGCCTTTCAAAAAATTAAAAATGTAAAAATATCTGGTATGGCTGCTTGCGTACCAAAAAATATTGTGGATAATAGTACACTAGAAATGATAGGTACTAAACAAGAAAGATCTAAGTTTATTGATTTAACTGGAATAGCAAAAAGACATACTGTAGGGAATAATAAGATTTGCACATCAGATTTATGTTTTCAGGCATCAGAGAGACTCGTTGCTGATTTAAATTGGTCTAAAGATGAGATAGATTGTTTATTATTTGTTTCTCAAACTCCTGATTATATGGTGCCAGCTACCTCTTGTATTCTTCAAGATAGATTAGGACTTTCTACGGATTGTTTTGCCTTAGATATTTCTCTTGGCTGTTCAGGTTGGGTTTATGGTTTGGCGACAATTGCTCAATTATTATCCTCAGGAAGTTTTAATAAAGCATTGCTTTTAGTAGGTGATACTGTTTCTGTTACTAAATCTAGCAGAGATAAAGGTACTTTTCCATTGTTTGGGGATGCTGGTACAGCAACTGCTTTAGAATATATTCAACACGCAAGTCCAATGTTTTTTCATACCGGAACAGATGGGAGTAATCACAAAGCCATTATTATCGAAGATGGTGGTTTTAGAAATTTCTTTACTAAAGATTCGCTTACAGTAAAAGAAAGTGCACCAGGTGTTTTTAGAAATAATTTACAAACTCATTTAAACGGGACAGATGTTTTTATTTTTGGTATAACTAAAGCACCTCAGAGTATAAAAAAATTACTTCAAAATTTTAACATAGATCGTGAAGATATAGATTATTATATTTTACATCAGGCAAATAAGCTAATGAATGAAAAAATAAGAAAAAAAATAAGTGCAGCTGTAGAAAAAGTGCCTTATTCCCTTGATGAATATGGTAATACATCTTCGGCGACAATTCCTCTCACTATTGTTACTCGATTAAACAAGGAGGTAAGAACTAGTAAGCAAAAAATTGTATGTTCAGGTTTTGGTGTAGGTTTGTCCTGGGGTTCTGTTTATTTTGAAATAGATAAGATTGTTTGCCCCGAAATAATAATTTATAACACAAATTTTTAGAAAATAAAATATGCAACAAAAATTTATCCTTTTAGTAAAAGAAACATTAGAAATTGAAAATAGAGAGATTAGAATGTCTGATACATTTAGAGATTTTGATGAATGGGATTCTTTAGGTTTATTAACTATGATTGGCATTATAGATGAAGAGTATAACGTAATTATAGAGGGTAAAGCTTTTCAAGAATTACAAACAATTCAAGATATTTACAATTACATACTAGAGCAGAATTTATAAAATATTTGTTACGATGGCTTTATTCGAATTCAATAATATAGGTATAACAGCAATAGCTGCCTGTGTTCCTGAAAAAGATTATTTATATTAGTTTTACTTCAAGATGTAAAAAATCAATTTTGATTTTGAAGTACTCATAAATGATGATTGCTCTACAGATGCTGTAGCTGAAATTGGTTAGTTAATATGAGAATAATAGTATTACGAGGTTGATGTTATACAATTAATTTTTTTGGTTTTTTAACAGATGAACGTAAATTAGCTTTTTTATTCACAATGTGCTTTATACGATTAAAAGAAATTAGTAATAAAATATGCAGCCGTATAATGCAGGTTTAAGATGCTTTCGCTAGTTAAGAATCTATCACCCTTGTTAATGCAAAAAAAATAAGAAATGCGTTTAAAAAGTTATTTGCTACGAAACAGTTTTTGGATAATTGATTACTTTAAAAAAAGTATAATTAGAGATCATTACAATGATATTCAAACAATTTTACAAAATAAAAATGGCAAAGGTTTTGTTATTAGAGAAAAGCATCTTCAAAATCTTTTGAATCATGCGGTGCAAAATACCACCTTTTATTCAGCTTTAAATACTACGGATTTTAAGGAATTTCCTGTTATTAATAAAATGATTATTCAAAAAAACAGTGATAATTTCAGAGCTACTGAAAGCAGTATCCCGCTGAACCCTCAAATAGTATACATCTATAAAACAAGCGGATCTACTGGTATTCCTTTTAATGTAATAGCGGATGATAGAAAACGAAACAGGAAAATAGCTGAATATAAATATTTTGGAAAAAGGATAGGGTTTAATTCTCATGAAAATTTAGTTTCATTAATATTCTGGAATAAGAATTATCTCAGAAACAGGATTAAAGACCTAAGGGAGAATATAATTAATTTTAATGCTTCAAATTTAAGTGCCCTAAGATTAGGTGTATTATCAAATGTAATTAAAAAAAAGAATGTTATAGCTTTAAGGGGCCCAGCTTCCGCTATTGACCAATTTGTGCAGTACGTCACTGAAAACAATATCGTATTACCTAGTTTAAAATTTATAATTGCAGGAAGTGAAGCTCTTTTCGATAGCACAAGAGTTCTTGTAGAAGAAAATATGGATTCTAAAATCTTTTCGCAATATGCCAATCAAGAAAATGGTTTGCTAGGGCAGCAATCTATTCATGATGTAGAAGGTAAAAAATATTTTTATTTAAATCATGCCTCATACATTTTTGAGATATTTAAAATGGATAGTGACGAGTTGGCAGATTATGGTGAACTAGGACGGATAGTCATTACAGACTTATTTAATTACGCTCAGCCTATGATTAGATATGAAACAGGTGATACAGGAATTATGATAAAAGATGATAACAATAGTAATGGGTATCCCGTTTTAAGTTTTCTATACGGCAGACGTACTGATTTAATTTATGATATTTATGGAAAGCCTATAAATCCTATAGAAATTTTTAACAGACTAAAATATTTTAAAGAAATCATCCAATTCCAGTTCATTCAAATAGACCAATTTAACTATAAACTAAAGTTAAAAACAAGAGAGCCATTTGCGCAAGATATTGTAATTAAAGAATTAAAAGAGATGTTTGGTGGTGAAAAAGCAAAAGTTAATTATGAGTTTGTAAATGATATCGCAGTACTTGCTTCTGGTAAAAGAAAAGCTGTGTCTAACGAATGGAAATGTTAAAGGAATTCATTTTAAATTGAAGTATGTTGTTTTTGTTTAATAGTATATTTTTAGTGATATAAAAATTATTTAAGGTGGAGATAATAAGTTCAGCTTTCAATGATTTTTTTGTTTTCTAATCTTCATTTTTTAAATAAGAGAATTTAATTAAAAAAGTATCCTATTAATTATCTATATGGGTTTTAAAAGCGGAGAGGTAGGACAAGCTTAAATTAATTAAGTTCTAAGTTTTTAACTGTTATATTTGCAATATAATAAGATTAAAAAAATATTTTACAATACTACTAGCGTATGTTTAAAAATACAATGAAAAAATTAATAATAATTGGTGCACGTGGTTTTGGGCGTGAGGTCTATGATTTAGCGAAAGCTTGCACGGGTTATGGGGAAGCGTTTGTTGTAAAAGGTTTTCTTGATGATAATAAGCACGTTCTAAATTCATTTAATAACTATCCTCCAATTTTAAACAGTGTAGATGCTTACGTTATAGAAAAAAACGATGTATTTGTATGTGCATTGGGTGATGTAAGATCCAAAGAATTTTATATAAATATCATTAAACAAAAAAAAGGAAGTTTTATGAATTTAATTCATCCTACAGCAATTGTTAATGATACAACTTTAGTTGGTGAAGGTGTTATTATAGGAAAATATACTGTTGTTTCATGTGATGGAATACTTGGTGATCATGTAGTAATTCAGAGTTTTTGTGCTCTTGGGCACGATTTTAAAGTTGGTAATTATAGTTATTTAGGTGCATTCTCTTTTATCGGTGGATATTCTGTACTTGAAGAAATGGTTACACTTCATGTTCGAGCTTCAGTTCTACCCCATAAAACAGTAAAAAAAGGAGCAATAGTTGGTATAAGTTCTGTAGTTATGAATAATGTTCCCGAAGGTTTTACAGTTCATGGTAATCCTGCTAAAAAAATCACTCTTTAGACTCGTTTTATTAGAAATGGCCTTTCATAAAAATACCTTGTGTAAGTTCTTAAGAAACATATTGATGAGCTTGACCCAAACAATTCACTTGTGGTATAATAGTTTTTATTTCTTAATTAGTCTGTAAATTTTAGGTATAAAGTCTCGAGTAATTGTGGGTTTGTTTCCAAAAAGGCTGAGTTTTTTTATTAGTAATTAATTTTTAAAAACATTGGCATATCCTCTTTTTTCAATTCAATGAGTGCTAAACCACTTAAATAGGTTTAACTTTCATTGATTACATTTGAACTAGAAACCAATTCAATTATGAAAAAAATAATTCTATTCTCACTGGTTATTCTTTTTGCAGCATTCAGCTGTTCTCCAACTATTAACAAACCATTATATCCTAAAAGTGACAATGCAAAGGAATTAATACGATTAAAGTATGGTACACCTTCCAAGGTTGAATATCAAGTAGGAAAAGAAATATGGAGATATGAATATAGTAGTCAGTTTAAGAGTAATAGAATGGTCGTTTTTGATAACTATGGCAAAATCATTACGAACAAGAAATACTATAAAACTTTTCATATGAGGACAGGGTTTAATAAATACGGATATATTGCTATGGGTATTATAATTGCTATGGGCTTACTCTTAGGACCTTTTCCTGCTTTACTTTAACTCAGAAAGTTCTATACCTCATAATAAGTCACACTTACATTTCCTATATTTGAAGAAGTTAATTAGTTAAAACTATGAAGAAGTTACTTTATCTATTTGTACTTATATCCAATATAGTATATTCACAAGAAAAAAAAGAAATAAAAGGACATACGATTGTTCCAAAAAAAATAGTAATTCAAGACAATATAGAACGTGTTATATACGATTATAC
>Ga0209092_10000837_pt1 | contig 31109 bp, 13 predicted proteins | sample FraStrMetagenome_FD_187446 | JGI IMG/M metagenome (GOLD analysis project Ga0209092, IMG submission 187446) | Marine eukaryotic phytoplankton communities from Arctic Ocean - Fram Strait ARC3M Metagenome (SPAdes) (version 2) | ecosystem: Environmental > Aquatic > Marine > Oceanic | place: Fram...
AACTTTCATAGATCGCAAAAAACATATACAACAGCAATAGATGTCTACTGAAACTAGAGGTGACTCAATAATGCATGCAATTACTCATTCTGAAACTTCGGATCTATTTTTTACATTCTTAACTTTAGATTTTTGTATAAGCTTTCATTGCCTCCCTTGATGCTTATCATTTTAATGCAAATCCGCCTCCTGTGTATTTCACATTAGCTGTGTTTGTTGGTGCTCCTTGTTTTAATCCAGGAACTTTGGATCGAATTGATTGTTCTAACAAAAGATCTTTTGTGACAGCTTCCCGTCGTTTTTGCTCATAATACTTTTTCTTCACATTGTGTAACTCTTCAGAAAATCTATCTATGTCACATTTGTATTCATTGATCTATGCAATATAATCAAGGGAAAAAATGGTTAGATTGAGAAACTTTAAGATTTAGAAAAGTCATAATTGATCACTTTTATGTACCTGAGCTTGACTCATGTTCAGTTCGGATGCCATCGCTTTCATTTGTCTTGTTTTTTCTTGAATCATGCTTTGATACTCATTTAATCGTTCGGCTACGTTCGGTCCTGGTTGTCGAGCTAACACTTTCTTCATCTCCAAATAATTTTTCTCCTTTTCTTGGATGATGACATCTTTTTCCACCACCTAAAGGTTTGTTATTGTATAGAAGAGAAATGAGGCACCTCATTTTCTACAAAAGTTTCAAAATATTTTATTCTTACCTCTTCGGTCTTTTTTATTAGCCTTTTTTGAAGAATTTGAATCTTCTGAATCATTTCATATGTTGCTGGGTCACTTCCTTCAAGTTTTCTCCATCGATGAATATTCATTGGACTCTCTAACTCTTCACTTAAAGCTTTGACTTTATTTTTTTCTCGTAATAATTCACGATGCTTTTGTATGAGTTCCCTTGCAATATCATCCATGTTTACTGCCCCACCTTTGGCTATTGTGGCTTGTCTCTGCATGTCTTTGATCTTAAGCTTTAGCAGTCGTATATCTTCTATTCGAGTCTGATATTGCATTTCACCACTCAGCAAAATATTTTGTAAAATTTTTAGTTTCTCATACAAAAGAGCAAGCTCATCATTACGGCGAATCAATTGAGTACCTAAAATGTCACGTTCATGCATTATTTGATCATATTCCTTTCTTTGCATAAATGCATTTTCATTCATTTTCCGTAAAATGTTTTCATATCTCTTTATTTCAACATCTTGCTTATGAATACTTTCATTACTTCTCGAAAGAAGACCTTTTAACTTGGATATTTCATTTCTGTGATGATCGCCTTTAGACTTCTCCCTTTTCCAATCAAAATGCTCCCTCACTATTGTCTCTTCCTTCGTAGCCAATTCATTTCGTAACTGCTTTATCTGCTGATCAAGTAAGTTTTCTTGATTTTTCATTTCAGTCCTCTCGGAAGTATACTCGATCAATTGCTGAGATATTCTGTTGTTTTCGCTCCTAAGCTCATCACTTATTTTCTTTTGACGAGCAATACCATTCTCCTTGTCAAATAATTTATTTTTTAGATCTTGCATCTCTATTTCACGGAGTCTTATGTCGTCTTTGAGCGATGAATTTCGTTCTTGCACTTCAATACAGTTAACATCGATTTTTTCACATTTTTTCTCCAATCTTGTTATAGTTGACATGCACTTGATCACTTTTTCCCTTTCTTTGACTAATTCCTTTTGCAGTGATGCTGTAAGATTTTCTTGTTGTCGTATCGCATCGTCAACATATTTCACTCTCTTTTCAGTTCTCTGAATTTTGTTCAGATGTAAGTTTTTTTCTTGATTGAGTATGTCTACGTTCCGTCGACTTTTATGTTCTTGTGTTTTGAATTCATCTATTTCCTTTTTGAGAGACAGAACTTCATTTTGTGATATCTCGCACGCTTTTTTTGTGTCATCAAGTATTGCCTTAAATCGAAGTAATCCTTTTTTTTCCTGGTCAAGATTTCGTTCGACTTGATTCTTATAAGATGAAAGACGAGTGTATTCAGATTTAGACAATTTCAATTGTTGCTGACAATTTTGGAATGAATGCGTGATTTCAGTGTTTTTTTTCTTCAATTTTTCATGGTCCTCCGATAATGTCAATTCTTGCTGGTATAAAGTATCATAATCTTTCAAATATTTTTCCATCGTTGACTTTGCTTGAGATAGCTGTTTCTCGAGCTGTGATGCTTTATCTTCACTCAAGGAATGAGTATATTTTAGCTCATCACGGTGTAAAGTTATATTTTCTAGTTGTAGCTTGATGTCGTTATTGGCTTTTAGAGCCTCTTCATATTTTTCATGATTTTTCATTGTTTCTTCCCTAGAAGCTAAATATTTTTGTTCCATAGATACTAAACTCTCAGTTGCAGCGTGCTTTTGACTTCTAATAGACTCCATTTCATCTATTCCCTCTCTCAATTGTCCCTCCAAAGAAACTTTTGCTGAAGTTTTTTTTCGTAGATCAATTCTTAACTCCTCGCATTCAGACGATAGCTCTTTTACATGCTTGTCTTGAGTCAACGACTTCTTCTTTAAGTTATCAATTAACTCAGATAGTCTTTCTGCTTCTTTTTGAAGTTCAGATGCTGTTTCATTTGCTCTTATCTCTTTTTCTTGCAAATTATCTACCATTGCCCATGCGCTCTCATTTTCTTTCTCCAGTTTTGAGATTGTTATTTGATCATCTTGAGTCAGCCTGATTGCTGTTTGAACTTTTGCAGCATTTGTAACGATTTCTGCATTAAGCTCCCTACATCTTTTTACAAGCCGCTTTTCTTGATTATACGATTTCTTAAAGTTACGGTATAACTTTTCGTACTCAATTCGGAATTGTGATAAAGCAGGATCACTTTCTAAATCATGAAGGACCTCATTGAACTCTCGATCAAGAGTGCCGAATGCAGAAGTGGAAAATACAGATTTGATATCATCATCCGATGACTTTTTCTTCAATTGTTTTTCCTCCATAATTTGCCTTTTTTGTATTTCTAAAGTTTTTCCTACATTTTTCGTTGCTAAATTCATTTTCGTTTCAAAAGAAAGATTTTGATTTCTCCCTTCTTTCAAAATGAAAAATATCACTTTTGTCTGCATCAAGATTTGATGAAATAAAACAATTGCAACGACCTGAATATGGTGAGATTTGTTCTCTTTTACTTTATTTGCCGCAATGAAAATTATTGCGTCTCATGGATTTTATTTCGTTCTTGTGTCTTATTCTATGTAATTGAAACAGCAAAGTCCAACTAAAATTAGGTGGGAAACGCCCAAATGCATAGGGGAAATTCCACCGAAAAGATCTGGTCACTCTTTTACGTTGTGTGGATCTTTTGCATACCTTTTTGGGGGATGCGTATCGCCGAGATCTGGCAAGTTACCTGGTCCTACAAATGATTTGTTTAAAGTTGATATGGGGTCGGATACAGAATATTACTGGAATAAAGTAACAGAACAGAATACAATTCTACCCTGTTCAAGATGGCATCATTCAGCTAATGCTGTTGGTGACGGACGCATCATAATTTTTGGAGGATTTTCATCTTCAAAGACACAAAAATATCTAAATGATATTTGGATACTTGATACCAAAACAGATAAATGGCTTCTTCCATGCGATTTCAAAAGTTCTGATGAAGAAAAAAATGATGAAATCAATTGCACATGGAATAAAGGTTTGAAGAGACAAGAGCCTCCTCCTCCTCGAGGATCTCATTCTGCATGTATAATCGATAATTTTCTTATTATTTTTGGAGGGTACGGAGGCTCAGGATATTCTCGACGGGATTTCAATGATATGTTTGCATTGTGTCTCAAAACGTTTGTGTGGTTCACAGTGAATACAAATGGTAATCCACCCTGTGCAAGATCAGCACATAAGTGCGTTCATGCAAAAGAAAAAATCTATGTAATGGGTGGATGGGATACATCTGAACAATTTGATGACGTGTTTGTATTGGACAAAAGCACCTTATCATGGAGCAAAATTGAATCGGCAAGCGGGCCAGAAAGTTGGGGACCTCGTCGATGGAATTTTTCTGCTGTTTCAGTTTTTGCCGTGCCATATTGGAAAATCTTTGTTTTTGGAGGGAACTCTGGTAATCTTGATCAATCGAGACCACAAGGATATTTCCGTAATGATATTCAGGTTCTCGAATGTATCTTTAAAGATGACAACACAGCTCAAACTTCATGGTCACGTCCACCTGTTGTTGGGAACATACCATCGCCTCGGTCGGACACAGAGATGATTTATTCTTCAGATACGGGAAAGCTAATTCTATTTGGTGGTTGGTCAAATAAATGGTTTGGTGATATAAATTGTTGCGACGTGAAAGAGGTTGTTGGCCCGCCCTATAATGTATTTTCTATTCAATCGTTGGAATGGGAATCTGCTATTGGTCCAGTAACCGGAAATTCCCAGATGATTCTGAAAGGTAAAGGTTTCAAATCATCGTGCACCACAAGTGCTACAATTAGATTTGCTTGCATGAAAGGTTCTATTGAAGTTCAAGGAGATATTTTAAATGATGAGGAAGTAAGTTTAAAAACTCCAAACTTTGAAAAATACGGACCTCTAGAAGTAGAAGTAAAGTTGAAACTATCATCTCAACCCTACTCAAATGGCGTAGCTAAATTTAGCTATTTTGCTGTTACCGATGCAAGAAAAACACTGGCATTTGGACCAGGTATTCTACCTGGAATTGCTCCATTTCATCCAACTTCATTTATCATTCAAGCAAAAGACAGATTCTCAAATGATCGCACCTGTGGCATGGATAAATTTGATATCAGTATTTCTTCATTAGGGCTAGATGATAGCGATGATACAGATAGTCAAAACGTACCTTTTTCAATCACAGATAAAAAGAATGGAGCTTACATAATTCATTATACTCCACCGTCTGCAGGGAAATTCCACATTTCGATTAATTTCTGTGGTACATTTCGAGGACGACGAGGGCCAATAAGAGGGTCTCCTTTCATCTCGGAAGCTTTTGTTGAAGCTTCGGTTTCCTGCAACGACCTTAATGGAAAATTACTGCAAGAAAGTATAAGAATGACAACTAACAATTTAAAGTCTTTTTCCAATGCAACAACGAAAGGACTTTCAAAGGCAATAACGAAAGATGACATAAAAAATCTCATCTCAGTCAAAGAACACCTGCGAAATGTTAAACAGAAAACGAAAGAATTTGAGATAAGTATTAGTTCAAATCTTTCAGCTCTTCGGTATATGAAGAAAAACGGTTTAAAAGTCCCATCGCTTGAAAAATTGATGAAAGACTTAGACACAGCGTCCAATTTATGGTCAAATACAAAAACTATGGCACCTCTTTCAGCAAATAGAATCGAATCTATAGATAAAATTTGGGTGGAAAAAACAAAATTCAAAATTGAAGCATATGAAAGAGAGTTGAAAGATAAACTAGAGGACTTTCGCAAATTGCAGTTTTGGACTTACACTGATAGCTCAGGGACAAATAATACTACTGAAGCAGCTATGAACAGCATTCAAGAAGCAGAAAAAGACTTGATGAGTGAGATGCGGATCCTTGATGAAAATTCATATCTATGCGCTTTATTTCACTTAGATGGTCATATTGATGAAAGTAAATCAATAGCAGATGAAATGAAACGTGATCTCAAAGAAATGAGAAATCTTTGGAACGCAAGTGAAGAGTTACATGCCTATATTGAATCTTCTGAAGCGTTTTTGTGGTCAAATCTAGATCTTGAAATCCTTGAGGAGGGAGGAAAGTCTCAACTGAAATCAATGAAAGCACTTCACAAGTGTACTAGATGGTCCGATGCATTCATATCATTGGATAAACTCTGTAAAAATTTTCTTTCCACAATACCTTTAATTACGTTACTTAGGGCGAAGTCAATGCGTCCAAGGCACTGGAAACTGCTTATCAAAGCGACTAATGCGGATTCATTTATACCTCCTTGTGACGACGAGAACATACGCCTAGGAGGATTACTAGCACTTGATTTACATAAAATTAGTAACGAAGTTGAAGAAATATGTGACCAAGCAAACAAAGAGGATAAGATGGAAAAGACGTTAGAGCAAATAGAATCTAGGTGGACAGGTATAGTTTTTACCATGTCACCTTATAAAGGAGATGATGAAGATATTCCGATTTTGGGAATTGAAGAAGAAGACTTTGAATCTCTGGAAAATGATCAACTCGTCATACAGGGAATGCTAGCATCTCGTTTTGTAGCTCAATTCCGAAATGAAGTAAATTCCTGGCATAAGGCGTTATTGAACGTCAATGAAGTATTTCTTTTAATCAGTGAAATCCAGCGTACATGGTCTTATCTTGAGCCCCTTTTCCTCCACTCCGATGAAGTCAAAAGAGAGCTTCCCGAGGATGCTACACGCTTTGCATCTATAGATGTAAACGTTAGAACTATTCTTAAGAAAGCTTGGAGGGTAAAAAATGTGAAAGCCGCATTCAATCAGAAAGGACTATTCGAAAAGCTAGAAAATATTCAAGAACAGCTAGACCTGTGTAAAAAGAGCCTTGCAGATTTTCTTGACGGAAGAAGACGCCAATTTCCTAGATATTACTTTGTTAGTGAAGCCGATCTTCTTGATATACTTTCTAATGGAAGTAGACCAGAAAAAATATTACAGCATATTCCAAAGGTTTATCTTTGCACAAAGAGTCTTACATTATCGAAGAATGAAAATGAAGGAGGTAGACCAATAGCCACTGAATTCATTGCTGGTGTAGGATCTGAAGTTTGTGCGTTTGAACCTCCAATTCAGTTAGAAGGAAAAGTAGAGATTTATATGCAAACTATTCTTGATGCACAGAAACTTTCAATATTTAAAACGGTCCAGAGAAGCTTGCTTCGTTACCGTGATATGTTAAGACCAGATTGGATTTTATCGAAAAATTCTGAAACAGGTAGACCAAATGACCCAGCACAAACTACTCTCCTTGTACTTGCAATCAATTACGTGCAAGAAGTTGAGAACAGATTCGTCGAAATCAGCAATGGCAATCGTAGCGCATTACAGGAATATTCAAAAAAACAGGTAGCTCAATTAAATGAGTTAATAAAGCTCACTCAATCTAACCTTACTAAAGGCGATAGAACCAAGGTAATGGTTTGTATTACAATGGACGCTCATGCGCGAGATATTGTAGAGAACATGATTCGCAATAAAGTTGATTCAGTCGACAGTTTCATGTGGCAATCACAACTGAAACATAAATTTAGAGTATCACCTCCACATGCAAGATATCAGGAGAGAGACTCAAATCTACGTGGTGATCGCCGGGAAAGAGTTGAAATAGCTATTTGTGATGCAATATTACCTTATGATTACGAATATCTTGGAAATGGACCTAGATTAGTTATCACTCCTCTAACGGATCGTGTTTACGTCACGGCTACACAAGCCCTCAACCTCAAAATGGGATGCGCTCCAGCAGGCCCTGCTGGAACTGGTAAAACAGAGACAACGAAAGATCTAGCAAATGCATTAGCGAAACTTATTTATGTCATCAACTGTAAGTCATTTTTATGAAACATGGAAACAATTTATGAAGCATGTAACTTATGTTTTTTTCTTTAGGTTCTCCTGAAATGGACTACCAAGGTCTTGGTAATATTTTCAAAGGTGTTGCTTCCAGCGGAGCTTGGGTTTGTTTTGATGAATTTAATCGACTTATCCCAGAGGTTCTTTCTGTATGTACAGTACAATTTAAAGCTGTGTGTGATGGTATTGCTGCTGATGCAGTAAGAATACGTGTTGAGGGAGATGAAATTAATTTAGATCCAACTTGTGGTGCTTTTATCACGATGAACCCAGGATATTTGGGCCGATCAGAGCTGCCAGAAGGTCTCAAAGCACTATTTCGTCCTATGACAGTTATGGTACCAGACCTCATTCTTATTTGCGAGAACATGCTCATGGCTGAAGGATTTGTAACTGCAAAGACACTAGCATCAAAATTTTTCTGTCTCTACTCACTTCTTAAGGCCCTTCTCTCTGCCCAACTCCACTATGACTGGGGTTTGCGAGCAATCAAATCTGTTTTAGTTGTTGCGGGAGGATTTAAGAGAGCAGAACCTAATCTAGCTGAGGATGCATTGCTGATGAGAGCATTGCGTGATTTCAACATTCCAAAAATAGTTCGTGAGGATGAAGTTATCTTTTTTGGTCTACTGGGTGATCTTTTTCCTGGTTTGGATCCACCTCGTAAAAGAGACGAGAATCTAGAAACTTTCGTAACGAAGGCTTGTAAAAAGTTGGGTAATCATCCGGATGACGTTTTCCGTCTTAAAGTTGTTCAGTTGGAAGAATTACTTGCAATTCGTCATTGCGTCTTTGTTATGGGTCCGGCTGGTTCTGGCAAATCACAATGTTGGCGAACATTAAAAGAAGCTAGAGACCTACGAGATCCTCATTCGATCACAAAGGTTGTGGATTTAAATCCCAAAGCCGTTAAAACTGAAGAATTATACGGTTTTATTAGTCTCGCGACAAGAGAATGGAGAGATGGTCTTTTGTCCAATATCATGAGGTTACTTTCTGGTATTTCTGATGAGAAACCAAAGTGGATCATGCTTGATGGCGATCTTGATGCAAATTGGATTGAATCTATGAACTCTGTAATGGATGATAATAGGATGTTGACGCTCGCCTCTAACGAACGCATACCTTTACTTCCACATATGAGAATGATTTTTGAAATAAGAGACTTGAAGCATGCAACGCCTGCTACAGTATCAAGAGCTGGAATCCTATACATATCAACTGACGACGGCACGCAGTGGAATTCCCTTATCAATAGCTGGATCTCGAAGAAAAAAATTGGAGAACAAATGAATCTTGCCCTCAAGAAGTACTTCAAAAAATATATTGGACCTTCACTTCTTTGGCTATTAATCAATACAAAATCAATTCTTCCTATCGAAGACATGAATAGAGTACAAAATCTGCTAAACATGCTTGATGGTTGCCTAAACGAAAAAAATACAGCTTCCCCCGATGCGCTTGAAATTGTCTTTGTATACTGCACTATCTGGGCCCTTGGTTCAAGCCTCTGTATTGCTGATGATGGAATTGATAATAGGAAAGTGTTTAGCGACTGGTGGCGAGGAGAATGGAAAGATGTTAAATTTCCCACTCGAGATACTGTGTTTGACTATTGGTTGAATCCAGAAACAAATATGTTTGACTCGTGGACAAAGTCACCTTTCTTTTATTCAGTAAAATTTGACAGTCGAGCTATGGCCATGACGCAAGTAACAGTTCCGACTCCAGATTCTTGTTCTGTTGCATTTTGGATGGACCTATTAGTAAAATTGAGGAAGCCTGTGATGCTTGCTGGATCATCAGGTACGGGAAAGACGCAATTGGTCAATGGCATGCTTAGTAATTTCGAACCAATGTCAACAATAAGTGCAACGATAAATTTTAATTTTTACACCACTGCATCTGTGCTTGCAAACACTATGGCATTATCCCTTGAGAAAAAAACAGGAAGCAATTTTGCCCCTCCAGGTACAGCAAAATTAGTGTATTTTATTGACGACCTTAACCTTCCAGAAGTAGACAAGTACAATACACAATCTGCAATCGCGCATCTACGGCAACACATGGAATATGGTCATTGTTATGAACTACAGAAAATGTCACTCAAAAATATTTCCAATACTCAGGTTGTAACATGCATGAATCCTACTGCAGGATGCTTTTTTATCAATCCGAGACTGCAACGATGGTTTACAACATTTGCAATCAGCTTACCTGGATCAACTTCACTTTTAACCATTTATCAAACTTTTTTGGATGGACACCTTGAGTCATTTTGTGATGACATAAAAAATCAGAGCAGCAATATTATCAAAGCTGCCATGGGGCTGCATGCTTTAGTTTCTTGTAATTTTAGGAAAACGGCTGCAAATTTTCATTATGAATTCAACATTCGCCATATTAGTAATGTCTTCCAAGGACTTTTAGTTTCCGAACCTAACCAGTTTAAAGTTGCAGAAAAGTTTATTTTGTTATGGCTCCATGAAAGTGAGAGAGTATATGGTGATAGATTAGTATCTGGTGACGACTTGGCCAAATACAATGCACTGGCCCAAACTCAGTGCAAAAAGATTTTCCCTTCATTTCCAACATCAAAATATTATGCCAATGAAAATGCAGAACCGTTGGTATTTTGTCACTTTCCCGAAAGCATTGATGAGACTGTATACGACCAAATTACTAGCTTTGTAACTATGAGCTCAATTTTGGAAGATGCACTTAGGGAATATAATGAATCAAACGCATCGATGGACTTAGTGTTGTTCGAAGATGCTATGAAACACGTAGCAAGAATTGTTAGAATTGTGCGTAATGAGGGAGGCCACGCTTTATTAGTTGGTGTTGGAGGAAGTGGAAAACAAAGTTTATCTCGTTTGGCAGCGTTCATATGCGGTTATTCTATCATGCAGATAGTAATTAGTAACACATACTCGATCAGCGATTTCAAGGATGACTTAAAGTCCATGTATAATAAGGCGGGTTTGAAGGAGGAAGGAGTTATGTTCTTATTGACTGATTCACAAATAACAAATGAGCGATTATTGATTTATATCAATGATCTACTTGCAAGCGGTAATGTTCCCGATTTATTCGCTGATGAAGAGATTGACAATATAACCAACACTCTATCGAATAAAGTCAAATCAACGGGAGTTGTCCCAGACAAGAAAAATTGCTGGGATTATTTCATTGGTCAGATTCGAAAAAATTTACATATGTGCTTATGCTTCAGTCCTGTTGGGGAAACTTTTAGAAATAGAGCGAGAAAATTCCCTGCACTTGTCAATTGCACGGTAATCGATATGTTCCAGCCTTGGCCCCGTGATGCTTTGTTTAGCGTAGGTCAAAAATTTCTAAGTACATTGGATTTGGGCACTGATAAAGAGAGAAGTGTTATAGAACGATTTTTGCCTTTCTCTTTTGAATCTGTGAACAAGACTACCACTGAATTTAGGATTAAGGAACATAGACATGTTTACACAACTCCAAAGTCCTACTTAGAGCTGATAAAATTGTATGGTTCTTTGCTGGAGGATAAGCGCCATAATGCATCACACGCTATCCAAAGATTGGAAAATGGTTTGTCCAAGTTGAGAGAAACTAGCGAAAGTGTAGCTAAGCTAGAAGAAGATTTGAAAGTTATGCTCGAGGATGCTGCATCAAAGAAAGAAAACGCTGAAGGGATCGCGGAAGTAGTTGCAAAAGAAAAGGCGATAGTTGAAGAGCAGACAATGAACGCTCAAATAGAAAGTGAGCAAGTAACCAAGGTTGCAAATGAAGTCGCCCAAAAACAACGTGAAACTGAACAAGACCTCGCAAAAGCCGAACCTGCTGTAGAGGCTGCAATGTCTGCGTTAGACTCTTTAGATCAAAAAGATCTAAGTAGTTGCAAAGGTATGTTGAAACCTCCTCCGAAACTAGATGAGGTTTTTGCAGCAACAATGTGCCTACTTGCTGGTGTCATGCCAAGTGTCATTATTCAGAAGAACGGTAAAGTTAAAGACACAAGCTGGGATGCCGCAAAGAAACAGCTGATGGGCAACATAAAAGAATATATGACATATTTGAAGAATATCAAAACTCATGTTGATAACAATACGATCAATCAGAACAATTTCAAAGAGATCCGTCAGTATATTGAAAAAGATTACTTCAATGTTGAAACGATTAGAACAAAAAATCAAGCGGCTGCTGGATTATGCTCCTTTGTCTTGAACATAGTTCAATACTACGATATTGTAGTGACTGTTGAACCAAAGAGGAAAGCATTAGCAGAAGCGAATATTCAACTCTCGGATGCAAATGAGAAATTAAAAGCTGTGATGGAAAACGTTTCCAATCTGCAACAAAAGCTCGCTAAACTTACGGAAGATTTGAAAAAAGCGAATTCCAGCAAGCAAGAAGCAATGGATTCAGTTGCCAAAGGGGAGCAGAAACTTAATCTAGCCCAGAGATTGACTAATGCTTTGAGTAGCGAAAATCAACGATGGGCTGAAAATATTCTAGTTCTTCGTGAAGATGCAAAGCTTTTGACCGGAGACGTACTACTCACAAGTGCATTTATTTCTTATATTGGTCCATTTACAAAACCTTTCCGAATGAAACTCATGAATGACACTTTCAAACCATATCTAGTCAAAGAATTTCAGAAAGCTGTAGGCGAAGATGGTAAAATGCCCATGAGTCAAGAAACAAATCCATTGAAAATTCTGACAACCTCGGCAGAAATAGCACAATGGAATGCAGATTCTCTTCCAGCGGATGTCGTATCCACAGAAAATGGAAGTATAGTATGTAACACATCACGATGGCCATTGATTATTGATCCGCAGCTTCAAGGAATCCAATGGCTACGAAATAAAGAAAGTGGGAAAGACAGAAATTTGCAAATTGTTCGTCTTGGTCAAAAAGGGTTGATAAGAAAACTAGAAGCTGCACTGGAGCATGGTTATACTATTTTGATTGAAAATTTGGGAGAGTCGATTGATGCCGTTCTTAATCCAGTGATCCAGAGAGCAACAATAAAGCGCGGTTCTCGTTACTTTATCAAAGTGGGTGATAAAGAGTGCGATTTCCATCCAGACTTCCGTCTCTACCTTCACACTAAGCTTAGTAATCCACACTATCCCCCAGAAATTCAGGCAGAAACAACTCTGGTTAACTTTACTGTTACAATGGTAGGTCTGGAAGATCAACTATTAAGTTTGGTCGTACAAAAAGAAAGACCTGATTTGGCAGCTTTAAGTGAAGACTTGATTAAGCAGCAGAATGGTTTCACAATTCAAATGAAAAAATTAGAGGATAATATTCTACAAAAACTGGCTTCCGCCGAAGGCGATATTACTGAGGATGTAACTTTAATTGAAGGCCTTGAAGAAACGAAGCGGATAAGTGATAACATCGAACAACAAAGCGAATTAGCGAAAAAGACTCAAGCAAATATCCTTATTACAAGTGAAAAATATCGACCAGTTGCAAATAGAAGCTCTTTGCTCTTTTTCTTGATGAACGACTTGGTCAAGATTCACACTTACTATATTTATAGTCTTGCTTCTTTTCAGGAAGTTTTCTTTCGAGGAATTGATACTGCAAAACCCACTGCTCCTGACTCTAAAAATGGTGAAAAAGATCTTGATATAGAAGGACACGGTGAGGAAAGTAGCGACGAATTTAATTCTGAACAAATTGAAGCCAGATGCCACATATTACTTGATAGTATCACATTGACAGTTTTCAATTATATTCGACGGGGCTTGTTTGAGATTGACAAGTTGACTGTAGCAACATTAGTGACCCTTAAAATTTTAGTCAACGACGGAAAAATGGATCCCGACGAAGTAAACTATTTAGTAATGGGCAAAACTTCAGTTGATCCTGGAAATATGGGACCTCTGCATGAGTGGATGCCAGAAAGTATTTGGCCTAAAATAAAAGCATTAGAAAGTATGCCACGATTCAAAGGTTTAGGAGATAACATGCAAAGCGATAGCGAAGACTGGTGCGCTTGGTTTGACATAGAAAAAGCAGAAACTGCGAAGTTCCCCGGAGACTACGAGCAAGTATTGACGCCTTTTGACAAGTTGATTCTTCTCCGTGCAATGAGACCTGATCGATTAATGAATAGTTTAGGCGAGTTTATTGGTAACACCATGGGGAAGGAATACGTTGTACAGAAACCCTTTCACATGAAATCAACGTATGAGGAAACAACAAATAAAATTCCAGTTTTCTTCGTCTTGTTTGCTGGTGTCGATCCAACTCCTTGGGTTGAAAATCTTGGAATGCAACATGGAATAAGTACGGAAAATAAAAAATTCGTCAATATAAGTATGGGTCAAGGGCAAGAGGCACCCGCAGAAGCTATTGTCACGAGATTTGCGAAAGAGGGTGGTTGGGTGATGTTACAGAATTGTCATCTCATGAGTTCTTGGGTACCCAAATTGGAACGTCTATTGGAAGTGGTTACTGAAGATGCTCATAAGGACTTTCGGTGCTTTATAAGCGCTGAGCCACCACCAATTGCGTCATGGAGAAATATGCCGGAGAGTCTCATGCAAACATGTGTGAAAGTCGCAAACGAGGCACCTGCAGATGTACAAAGCAATTTGATTCGCGCTTGGGATAATTTCTCTAGAGAGACGATTGAAGCAAGTAGTAGACCCAATGAAATGAAAGCTTGTCTCTTCAGTTTATGTTGGTTTCATGCAGTAGTGTGTGGACGGAGGAGATTCGGTCAACAAGGTTGGTCAAGAAAGTATAGTTTCAATACAGGAGATCTAATTATATGTTCCAATGTGCTACGATCGTATTTAGATGCAAATCCAGTTGTACCATGGGATGACTTGAGATACATTTTTGGTGAAATCATGTATGGAGGACACATCACAGACCCATGGGATAGAAGGACTTGTAATACATATCTCAAATTGTATCAAGATCCAAAACTTTTAGATGGCATGGAGTTAGCACCAGGCTTCAAGAGCCCATCCCCAAATAATATGAGCTATGATGGATATATTGAGTATGCAGAAACATCGATGCCACAAGAGAGCCCGGTTCTGTTTGGACTACACCCGAACGCCGAAATCGGATATTTGACAAGCAGCACCGATAAATTATTTTTCAATGTTATTATCATGAGTGGAGAAGGTGGAGCAGGTGGCGATGACAGTGCTGGAGGCGATATCGTGAAGGAAACTATGAGCAATCTGAGACAACGTATTCCAGATGAGTTTGAAATGGTAAGCTTATCTATGAAGGCAAAGCCTCTCCTATCTGGACCAGCTGGTCCATACATTGTTGTAGCTTTACAAGAATGTGGAAGGATGAACAGTTTATTAAGTGAAATGAAAAACACTTTGGATGATTTAGACAAGGGTCTGAAGGGACAACTGAACATGAGTCAAGATATGGAAGATTTAGCTCTCGCTTTGAAAATAAATCAATGGCCAGGTCGTAACCCATTTAGCAAGTGTACATGGGAAAAACTTGCATGGCCCAGTCAGAAAACCTTAATGGCTCAATTTGCAGACATGCTTTTACGAGTGAAGCAGCTGCTAGAATGGACTTCAGAATTTGAAACACCGAAGTCCATTTGGCTATCAGGTTTATTCAATCCCAATAGTTATCTCACAGCTGTCCAACAAGTTACAGCGAGGAAAACTGGACTAGCACTCGATAAGATGACTACTGAAACACACGTAACAAGCATGTGGAACGTATCAGAAGTGAAAGAAAGTGCTGTCGATGGAACATACATTCATGGATTGTTCATAGAGGGTGCGCGTTGGTCAAATGACGAAGACGCAGATGATTCTTTCATTGTTAGTGAAACAAAATGTGCAGGAAGCTTGTGCGAGAGCCGACTCAAAGAGTTAATTCCGCCGATGCCAGTAAGTTATTTTTCGTGCCTTATTTTGTTATTGCAACTGTATTTTGTCTCATTTTTTCAACGTAATATATTTTCTGCTAGGTGATTTATGTAAAAAATGTTCCAATTCTTCCTGAATGGGAAGCATCTTCTGTCGGGTATCTTCGCGCCGATCCCTCAATTTACGAGTGCCCTGTGTACACAACAACATTCCGAGGTCCAACTTATATTTTCCTTGCAACCTTGAAAACGACTGTGCCCTCATCGAAATGGATACTGAGTGCTGTTGCTCTTGTGCTTCAAACTGATGATTAGATCATCTTGATTTTCAACTTAATGGATCAGAATATTCGTTGCAATCTGTACAAACACATTGGCAACATTTCTTCTATCGAGAATTCTTCAGTAGATTCTTGATCATTGCTTTGGAATAATTTGATGCCTCCTATCGGTAGAGGGTTGTTTATTTTTTGCATTGTAATGTAATATAATTACAAAGCGCTTGCATCACATGATGTATTATGAAGTCAGTTGAACTCACTATGTAGCAGGAAAAGAGGAAGACATTTCTCATAAAACCAAATACCTATCTAAATATCCACTCATTCTTATTTTTGAAACAAATGAATATTTATTACCTACTAAAACGCAAAAAAGTCATTCCAAAGTACGACTTTTTACCTTATTGTAGACCTCAAGATGCATTCGAAAGAATACGAAGACATGTTTTAATCACTCTTTTTGAAGCTTTTCATTTCGAAATCCAATGAGTAAACAGCAATCTTGTTTATTTTCCCGAAAATGACCCGGTTCGTATTCTCACCAAAACCGTAATGAATAGTTTCTTTTCTCAGCCACGGATTATATTTTAAAAGCCTCTTTACTCTATCTTTAAGACATTCTTATTCCTTATACGTAGGAATGTAAGACCATAACCAATCTGTCTCAATCTATTATTTTATTGGGTTTATAGTTAATAGAGAATCAAATTGTCCTAAATGAAATTTCTTAATTTCATGTGGAAAATTATGAACATATGAAGAAAGTAAGTTTAAAACATGTGTATTAATCAAATAATGCTTAATCAAAGATTACTAATTAAGGAAAAACAGCATGATAATCACGCATTCTGAACATACTTCCCATACACGTGACAAGAACCTCTAGAATTAATTATAATACCAACAGTGAAACAAACCCAAACGATCAAACGAGATTGAATACACAAATTCGCATATTATCTTTGAATGAATCGTTAAGAGATTAATTATCATTCATATCAACAAAAGAACTTTTCAATGTGTGTTCAGGAAGAAAGCTATAAAGAAAATTCCGCCTCAGCCGCAACAGAGGCTGGAAAAGATTTAGGAATTGAACATGCAACTCCGACCGCTGACATGAAACGACAGAATGAAGCGGGAACACAGGACAATGCTCGTCTAAAAAGAAAGAGGGAAGAAAACGAGGCACTGTTTTTGCAGAACTTTCTGAAGAAACAACCATTATCGAATCAAGATCAAAACGTCGCAACTGTCTTCACAGCCTATGGAATATCATTCAACTCCCCGCTGATGCTTCTTGGCCTCGACGATTTGGAACTCTCAAAAAAGAATCCATCAACGTCATCTTTTGGCTGCACTTTCAGAGCGTGCATTGCATTGGACATTGCAAATGAGTGCCCACAGCAATTTGCCGCCAAAATTTTGAAAGTAAAACTTAAAGACAAACTCGATCCCATTGTAAAGACCACACCTAAATTTCAACATGGTATAGAGAAGCTGGTCTTGCATCGTCGTGACGAAATCTGTACTATTTGGAACACAACTAAAGGATATAAATCTTCGGCCACCAGAACAGCAGAAACTGATCGGTTGATCACGAGAGAATTTGAATGGTGGGCTACTCCGGTACTACGACAATTTGCTTTTTTTCGAAGACTATTATTACCGATACAAAGAATAATACATCATTCATTACCAACAAAATTCAAAGACAATGAACAAAAGATGGAAGTGTCTTCTTCCAACAAAAGGCGATTGACTTTTGAATCGCAGAGTATGGAATATTCACTCATGCATTTATTGCTTCAATGCGAAAGTATTCAAAATTCACTGCTGAAAGCCCTATTTCAGAGGATAGCAGAAATAGAAAGTGCTAGTGAAGAATGCCCATCTTGCGTAGAACCTCTATCTTCACTTTTGTCTCTCATAATTGATCACATCGTAGATGTACAAGAGAAGAATGAACACTTTGTTGATAGCATGAGTGACTGTTTGTCTAAAGTAAAAGACAAAGATAAAAAGATTCAAAAATCGTTGTCGCCGTTTCTGACCAAATGTATAAAGAAGGAACAAATTGATGCCAGCACTTCTAATGATGCTTCTGTAACTTTACAGCCATCAACCCCTCCCTCAGTCATTGACTTCCCTGTAGAAAAGAAAAAAGCTTGCTTAAAATCTGGTCATCCAATGAATCCGTCGAATAATGTTAACAGCAATCATTCTAACGAAACACTTCCTGGTGGTTTCTCAGCAGAAGTCAAATGGCTTGAGACCTTACCATCGTGTCTTAGGAAAGAAGAGTTGAAAATCCTCGAAGAAGCTAAAACTTCCTTACATGAATATATACAAAGTCAACAGAGTCAAGCTGAACTCATTTGCAGAAGATCACGACGTCCGCCCAAAATGAAAAATAGGTACGTATACTGCATTTTTCTCGTACTTATCTTTGGAAATAAACTCAACTCTGGTTGATTTGATTGCCTTGAACATTTTTCCGTTTATTTAGGGCCTTTGATGGTAGTCTCATTTTTGATGAGAATCATATATCGAGAGAAAATTTCATCAAGAGAACTAAGTTTATGAACCGTGTGAATGAAAAGTTCCAAAGACGATACATACCACAATTTTCAAGACCAACAATAAAGGGTTTCAAATTCTCAAAAGAAATACTGAAAGAAATACGCGATCTGTTTTTTGATGAAGACGGATCTTTAAAAAATTCAATTTGCAACGACATAGATATCTCGATGAACAATGGTGAGTCTATTTATCTTTACAAATACACGTTTTCGTTCTGTTCCTAATGTTTTTTCTGCACTCTCGATTCAGATCCTCGTCTTATTTCATTTGGTAAACTGACAACTTCATCTGTAAGAAATGATAAAAGATGGCAAGTTACAATCAGGAAACATGGGCTCGGTATGTATAGGGGAATTATTTTTTGTATTTAGTATTTGTTCCTCTAGACCTAACGTTTACACTTTGGCTTGCATTAACTTCGATTTATTTAGAATCAAAAGTAGCTACCCGAACAAAAATAGAGGCTATATATAGAAGAGAAGGTGTTTTGACACCTCTTGATGACTTCCATGAGTTGGCTATTTTAGTAGGAGGGACAGAAGACCAGCGTCTTCACCATGACGTTGCGCGTCAAATGGCAATTTGGTATAAAGAAAAGCCTTCTGTAAACTCGATTGAAAAAGAACCACCTCTCACTGGGTGGGAAGTTGATCGTATTTCGTATAATCAAGCAATGGAATCTCCTCATTCTCCTTCTTCTATGTTGACAGCATTGCATGATTCAGGACACTTCATGCTTGGGATTCAGAAAGATCAAATCGTACTCAAAAGGTAAGCTTAATCCTAACTCACATTTGATTTTTATCTTACTTTATGCATTTTGTGATGCTAATCATTCTCTTTCTGTGCACAATTCAATCAGTGACGACCCAACTCAGTGCAGAGTTGTAGGTGGTTGTGGCATTTATTTGAAAATCGTTCGTTCAAATGCCAACTTAGTTGTAGTTGCAGTTCCTGTAGGATGCATTTTTTCTGGTAAGTTTTTCTTTTGCAATAGAAAACATCTAGATCGAATCAAAAAAGAAAAGAAGCTGATGCTTTTCTTTACTTTAATAGGTGATTTTCCCCACTGCGGAGTTCGAAATTTTAGAGAAGATACATTTGAAGAGAGATTGATGGAGACTTGTATTGGGAATATAGAATCAATTCTGAAAGAAGTTCCAACAAGAGAAAGGCTATTAAGATCACAAAGGATCATACAAATGATGTGTAAATTACCAGGATTGAATAAACTCTGTAGGTTACATTCATCTTCTGAAATGGTCAAGGGTCCTTTTAGACAACCTAGGAATGCTGTTGGATTTTCATATTGTCAAGTAAATGAACGTGACGCAAGGTGCAAGACAGGTGGTGCGAAAAGCAAGAACGATAAGTCTCCATTTATTCAAGCAGGTGAATTACGATAATTCGCTGTTTTTAATTTGAAGTATCGTATAATCTTTAGGAATAAGTGATATTTTTGGTGTTAAACATAATAAATATCAGAACTTTTTTACTACTCTATTATTTTCAACCTAATTTTCTACCATTCAACAATTATTCGACACTAACGCCTCTGCTCTCAATATAAAGGATTCACTACTCTGTATGAGAGGGTTCGAGCTTTTTTCGTCAATGGTGCATCGTAATCTACTTCAGGTTCCAGCATGTTCTCATCATCATACATTGACTCTATATACACAGTTTGTCCACTAGCTAAATCTCCAGATAACAACATTCTACTCAATTTAGTTACGACTGTTTGCTCTAGATACCGCTCTACTGGTCTTGCTCCATAGTTTTTATCAAAGCTTGCATCTAGGACAGCCTTTACACCACTTTTTTCTAAAACAACTTGAATTCCCTTTGTTTCTAGACGGCGCTTCACTCCCAGCATCGCTTTATGGCAAATCTTTTCAAGCTGTTCGTCGGCAAGAGAATTAAACATCACAATGGCGGACAAACGGTTTAAAAATTCTGGACTAAAATGCGACCTCAATTTCATCATTACTCTATAATGAACTTGCTTCATTCCACTGACTTGAGACATCAAATCCGAATCCAATAAATCATGTGCTCCAATATTAGAGGTCAATATTACAACGGCATTAGTAAAATCTACAGTTCTGCCTTGTCCATCAGTTAATCTGCCTTCATCTAATAGTTGCAGCAAAATTGTGAGTACTTTTGGATGTGCCTTTTCAATCTCATCCAGGAGAACAACAGTATGTGGTTTTCGCCTCACTGCCTCAGTAAGTTGCCCACCTGCATCATATCCAACATAACCAGGCGGAGCACCAACCAATCTTGAGACTGAATGTTGTTCTGTATATTCACTCATATCAATTCGAACCATTTGGCGTTCGTCTCCATCATAGAGTTCACTAAATAATGCCTTGGCTAGCTCTGTTTTCCCAACTCCCGTTGGTCCTAGAAATAAAAAACTCCCAGTTGGTTGTGACGGCCTGGATAATCCAGCTCTGGACCTCAAAATGCAGTCAACAACCTCCTTCACAGCACGTTCTTGTCCAATCACTCTTTGCTTTAAACGATCGTCAAGTTTCAGAAGTCTTTCACGATCTGTTTGGGATAGTTTTGTTACAGGAATGCCCGTCCACCTGCTGATGATTTCTGTAATATGTTCAGGAGTCACGACTTCTGATTCCATATTATCAGAATCAGGATTTTCAGATTCAGCGATTTTTCGAGTTTCTTCCTCTCGCACTATTCGTCCCAAGTGATTCATTAAATCAGGTATTGCACCATATTTGAGATCAGCTGCTTTTTCATAATCTCCAGTTCGTTCTGCTGTAGCAGCTTTTGCTTGTAAAGATGCTAGTTTTTCCTTTGTTTTTTGAAGTTCGTCAGCACGTCCACGATCTGCCTGCCATTTATCATTCAAAGGCTTCAAATTTTCCTGGAGATTTGCAATTTCTTCTTTTGTCGCTTTCAGTCTCTTTTTCGATCCTTTATCTTTTTCACGAGCAAGAGCAGTCGCTTCAATTTCTAGTTGAAGGATTCGTCGCTCAAGAACATCTATTTCTTCCGGTCGACTATCAAGTTGTACACGTCTATTTGCGGCTGCTTCATCCATCAAATCGATAGCCTTATCCGGTAAAAATCTGCTTGTAATATAACGATCAGAAAGTTGCGCTGCGGTAATAAGGGCTGCATCTGTGATTCGAACTCCATGATGTGTCTCGTATTTATCATTAAGACCACGTAAAATTGAAATGGTTGCTTCAACACTAGGTTCTTTCACCATCACTTGCTGAAACCTTCTTTCAAACGCAGAATCTTTCTCCACATACTTTCTATACTCTTCAAGAGTTGTTGCCCCAATCATGTGTAATTCTCCTCTCGCTAACATCGGTTTCATCAAGTTAGCCGCATCCATACTGCCATCGATCTTACCTGCACCCAAAACTAAATGTAGTTCATCGACGAATAAAAGGAGTCTCCCATTGGATTGTTTGCATTCATCCAAAACTGCTATTAACCTTTCTTCAAATTCTCCTCTGTACTTTGCACCAGCAATTAATGATCCGAAATCCAATGTTCGCAATGAAACTCCCTTCATAGATTCGGGAACATCTCCATTCATTATACGGGTAGCTAGACCTTCTGCAATAGCAGTTTTACCCACACCAGGCTCGCCAATTAAAACAGGATTATTTTTTGTTCTTCTCGATAAAATTTGAATAACTCGTCTAATTTCTTGATCACGGCCAATAACTGGATCTAATTTTCCTTCTTCAGCTGCCTTGACAAGATCGACTCCGTACTTATCCAAAGCCTCATACGATTGTTCAGCAGACGCTGATGTTACTTTTCGACCTGCTCGCATTTCTTTCAATACATTTGAGACGTATTTTTTTATGAGACCTGTACTTTCTAAGACGCCTTTGATGCTTTTCTCGTTAAATAATTGAATGAGAAGATGATCTAATGCGACTAAGGCATCACCATTGGCTTTCGATTCTTTAGTAGCTCGTTGAAGAAGATATGACAAATTCATTGATATAGATGCCTCAAGAGGAGGAGGAGTTTGGGACGGTTTTTGGATTAGAAGCTTTTGTAAAGACCTTCGTACCTGATTGATATCAGTTATTCTATGAGGGTTTGCTAAGTTATCAGGTGTATCAATTTTTGCCACGACACGTGCACCGATAGAATCGTCTTGGCTAAATAAAATGTTAGCCAAATGCAATGATTCTGCAGCTGAGTGGCCATTATCACGAGCAAGATCAAGTGCCTCTTGCAAAGCCTTGCTGGTTGCATCTGTCATCGTTCTTTCCGTCATCTTGATTGGTCTTCGTGTTTTAGTTTACGCTTAGTGCTTTTTTATTTTTGGACAAACGTATTTTTCCTTTTGAATTGTCGATGTTCGTATGTTACCATTCTATATCCATCGTGAGAAATCTCTACATAGAAAATGGATGAACATCGAAATTTTAAAAGTCTAAGAGGTTCTCTCTCAAAAAGCACTTTCAGGCGACAGTATGAAAGCTACCTACAGAAACTTAGTACAATAAATACAGTAGTTGCCCTAACTTTTAAGACACGATTCAAAATGAATTTCATAGATGCTTTAAGATGTTCTATTTAAATCACGCATCACATTGATCGAAATATAAAGCTCGAATCTACTTTTAAGCGAATCTCCTCTCACTTATCTCTATAGTAATATTTATGCGACAGTCACCGTGAATGAAAATACATTTATTTTTGTTTGAATTCAAATAAATGAAATCAGTATGTCATTTTTTTGGATTTGGATCGAAAAAAAGAATCAACGTGTTATTATAAATACTGCCAGCAGGCAAAATATTTAATATTTAGAATACATTATGGAACACAGACAAGCATAAGGAACGAATGATATTATTAAATTTGGGATATCTAACATTTCCTCCGGCGCTTTGATCTAACAAAAATTGTCAATAATAAATGCATCGTTAGTCCCAACACTGTAAAGGAGAGCATGATAAATACATAGGTCAAAAAACTCAAAACCTGAGTTATGATGAGGTGCTTTAAGGGGTCTCGCGGAAGCTACAACATTTCAAAATCATTGTTTTCTTTGGTTCTTGTCATGAAAAATTAGAAAATGATTCACAAACTAATATGCACATGAGCTTCATTTCAATGGACAAAATAAGCTGTGGGAAACTCCATCTTAATTCATGCTTCGGCACACATTTTTTTAGCTATCGGATTCTCAAAAAGGGCCTTTTTACAAACTCCAGAATGTCAAAAACCGCATGTTGTAAAATGAAACCATACAGACCAACGAACAACCCAGTACGGTATATGTTCCATACAACATCATTTGCATTCGACATCAAAAAGAGTTTTATAAGATATTACCTATATAGTTGCATGTGTAAATATTTGTTAGTAGAGTACATATAAATAAGTAAAAGACTAATCTAATATTTATCATAGGAGCTACTAGCAACGCATCACATGAAAGAAATATTAATTTAGGTATGCCAGCAGGGATGAAAATAATGAAAGAAAAGCTACGCAGTTGTTGCACGTAAGCATATTGAAGAATGACGACTGCCGAAAAGATCTAATTTAGTCACATTCTACAAATCGATGAATACAACGATATTGCAAACAAGCTGATTGCTACCTAGTACTGATACATCTGGAAGAAGTTTCACTGACTAGATTAACATGAAAGAAACAGGCATGCTGTGGAAGGAAAAACGCCAACAGCAACAACATGATTCCTTAACTGATCAAAGACACGGTCATACCCTCACGGAACAGGAGGAGATCGAACCCTTTGATGATAATAGTAAGAAAAGTTCTATAGGTACATCCGACTGTACCAACTTGAACAGCAGCAGCAATGGTGATAGCGGTTATGAAGTACCAAAAAGAAGCGGTTTCAAAAAAAGGATGGATGTAACTGCCATTGATATATTTCCGTACGATCCATCGGAAGAAGTGTATATTAGACCTCAAAAAACTCTCATCGGAAGTTTGGGCACCATCATTACAGCTGCCCTTTTTGCGTATGTCATCGTGAATTCATTGCAACGATTTTCAAAGGACGAACTCGAGAGGAGTATCAAACCCCGCATACGAACTGATGAAGACTCTTCTGAGATTGGGCAACTCGGAATGATTCTGTTTCATAATAAAAAACCATTTTATGACGAACGATTCTTCCGGATTGAATATCGATATCGGGCGATCTACAATGGTGATATGGAAAACGATATCCGTCCTAGAGTCTATCTTGATATTCCCTCAAAAACGTGTCTTTTGTACCACGACGATAAGTCTCCCGGGAAAAATGCCACATTCGGATGCCCTGATAAGGATGCCGCTCGTCAGTTGTTAGCTGCCGAAAAAGAAAAATTGAGAGCAACCGCAAAAAACTACACGAAGTTTAGTGATGATGTATTGAACTTTCCTACTGAGCTAAAAACCATGGGACAATATGGCAGTGATGCCTATTGGTTTCTCGAAATCAAATTAAAGGATTGCCCAAGTTATAGTGAAGCATTGAACATAACGTGTGCCAATATGACTGAAATAGAAACCAAATTCATGGAAACGTCATTCAATTTTGACTTTGTCATGAGTTCCCAGGTATCAAGAACCGATTCTTTATGGAGAAACCTGTACATGAATATTGAGCTTGACCGTTGGACGGGGGTAGAAACTTACTTCCAAAAAATATTCTCCTTCGAGACTGATCGGTTTCTGCACAAAACAAGTCAGGATCAACGTAACTACAGTTCGTTTCATTCGGTGTCATTACGAACAAATCGCCGAAAAAGAGGTGACACCTTCAATACGTTCTTCATACGATTGCATGGCAAAGTCCAAGAAGAAAAATTTGCACATTATTCATTTCTTGATATGATTACCGATATTGGTGGTGCTTGGGAGGTTGTTATGATTTTTATGGCATTTGGATTCATTGGCTTCAACTATTTATCGTATCAAAGAAATCAGAAACGATTTGAGAAAGCAAATTGAGATTGGAGAGATCATCCATGATTCAATCGAGATCGACTAATTCATTCTTTGGTTTTCGAAATTGTAACGCATTGCAGTAAGTTGCGGAAATAATAGAATAATCATAATTAGACCCTAGTTTATTAACTAATTAGTTATGCAATGGCTAGTTTAATTTCCATGGTGCATTTGTCCACCAAGGATTTCAACTACTATCGGAACGAGATAAAATCGTGGAGATTTCACAAGAATTGCATTCCCATTCACCTCGTTTGTTTCGTTTTTTTATATTTATTAGATTATATATATGATGTGAATTTCTTGAGGGTGTCAAGCATTGAAAGATTTGATCCAATTTTCACAATGCAAGACTAAACTTTTTCCTTGATCTACTTTAGGTTGATTTATGGTACGTACAATTAGATACATTTAGATTACTGACTCGAAAGGGTTGGATTTCCTAAACGAACTCAGAATCATCTCCAGACGAAGAAATAACATGAGTTTGGAAGAGCTTCAGAGAAGCGTGACGCAAAGATATCAAGCTGCCGGTCAGGATCATGTCTTGAAATTCCTTCCTGTCATTACCGAATCCGAAAAAGAAACTTTTCTGAAAGAGCTAGATGGAATCAATGTGGAAAATCTACGCACCTTATTGCAGGCTGCAATGGAGGAAAAGTTGAGTGACGATGATACTGAAACTGTGATTGAACCATTTCATGGAGACGTCAGTTCGACATCGGACAAAGGTTTTGCGGAGGAATGTTATCAAACTGGGATAAATTCTGTGAGAGAAAATGAAGTTTGCGCATTAGTTCTAGCAGGAGGTCAAGGCACAAGGCTTGGTTTCGATGGACCAAAAGGTCTATATCCTCTTCTCCACTCAAAAACGCTCTTTCAACTTCTGGCGGAACGAATAATGAAATTGCAATTCTTAGCTGGTAATAATTGCGTTATTCCATGGTACATCATGACTTCTCCAATGAATCATTTGCAGACTCTTGAGTTTTTCAAACAACAAAAGTTTTTCGGCCTAAACGAAGAAAATATTATTCTTTTCCAGCAAGGTGTCCTTCCATGTCTAGACTTTGAAGGAAAAATTATTTTGGAATCAAAATGCAAATGTGCCATGGCACCCGATGGAAATGGTGGAATCTACAATTCCATGAAAAAGAATCACATTTTTGATGACATGCGCCGCCGCAAAATCAAATATATTCATACTTTTGCTATTGACAATGCGCTTGTGAAGCCAGCTGATCCCGTTTTCATTGGTTCATGTATAAGGAACAATGCTGACTGTGGCAATAAAGTTTTATGGAAAAGAGACGCATCTGAAAAAGTTGGCATAGTAGCAGTTAAGAATGGAAAACCCTGCATAATGGAATACTCAGATATGGATAAAAAATTGTTGGATAAAGTAGACGAAAATGGTGCATTAGTGTATGGTGCTGCCAATATATGCAATCATTTTTTCACGGTGGATTTCTTGGAACACACTGTTCTACCGAATTTGGATGATATGTATCACATAGCCAAGAAGAAGATCCCGTATTGGGAATCAAAGAATGGTTCTACTGTGAATCCAACGGAACAAAATGGGATGAAACTTGAAAGTTTTATTTTTGACGTTTTTCCATTATCTTCCAATATGACCATTCTTCAGGTTAAGAGGGAAGCTGAATTTGCACCTGTCAAAAATTCACCTGGGTCTGAAACGGATTCACCATGTCAGGCGAGAGAAATGATGTCAGATTTAGCAAAAAAATGGGTGAGACAAGCTGGAATTATGTTGGAAGGAGAAATTGAATCAAACGAATGCGAAATATCTCCTTTAACTTCCTATGCTGGAGAGGGTCTGAAAGATGAATTCATATCCAAGAATATTCTTATTCTCAAATGTCCTTTTCGTATTTAAAAAGAAATTAGATAGGTATGCTAAGAATTAGAAAGGTATTGTTAAAAATAAATTAAACAGAAAGAATGATGTATGCGATGAAATTGGGCTCCAGATGAGGTTTGTTTTGTTTGGCAAATCAAGGAGGAGAAAATTATCAACTCCCTCTTTTTCCCGATCTCAAACTTAGCTCTCCACCATCATAAGTAACCTTTAATCAAGACGAACTTGAACGCTCTAAAAACGAATGAACGTCTATTGTCTTACACAGTGTTGTCCCCAATGGTACTGCATTGGACGTAGTGAAATTCTTTGCGAAGGATGGACTTAGTGAAGCTCCTTGTGTTACCATGGTGGTAGGATATGATTGAGTAGACCATTTTCTGTTCCACGTGCTGTGTAGGATTATCCAGAAGAGCCTAATTATTTCCATTCGAACGGAGCATCTCGTCTTAATACATCAATACCATATGAACGATCATTAAAATTGTAGTTGTCAATAAAATTGTAGTTGAATCTAAATATTTCTTAATTAGTTTCCTTATATCTTGCTTCTTTTCACTTCAAGAAATTTTCGTGTTTTGGCATTAACCTTACTGTACCCTCAGAGTTCTCATTCATGCAATCCTTGTTATTTTCAAAGATTCCTTTCGGATAAAGACGAAGAGAAGCAAAACAAATATTTTTTATTTCTTGAAGGGCTCATTTTGCTTTACTTTATATACGAAAACAACAATTGTTTATTCTTCTTTTGCTTCTTCCAAAACTTCAACCAATATTTCTCTCACTTTTTCCGGATGTGCATTGCCGCCGCTAGCTTTTATAACTTTGCCAGCAAAGAACTTTTCGATTTTCCAAACTTTCTTACCTCCTTGTTTGTATTCATTAAGTTGTTTTTCATGTTGTTGGATTGATTCTACGCACATCTCACGTATTATCACTGGGTCCGATATGATTTTCCATCCCTTTTCTTCAGCGACTGCTCTGGGAAGAGGCCGTTTCTCATGCTCTATATACTGATTGTGCATAAACGTCAGTATCTTTTTAGCTGTACGTTTGGAAATAGTTTCATCATGAATCATAGCAATTAGTTGGCCTAATTGCATCGGGATGATGGATAAAGTGGTGCTATCATATTCGTTTCGATCGGTTGAAACACTATTTTTTAACAATGATAGGTAATCGTTACAAATCCAGTTGGATATTGAAGCTGATAGAGAGTGCTTCAATTCTTGGCTATCAGAACATGTTGAATTGTTGTCTGTCTTTTCTTTCATATCCAGAACAGCTGCAATCACCGATTTTTCAAAAAGATCCAAAAACAGTGGATCCGATGTAAGTATTTTCGCAACGTCCTTTGACAAATCATACACATCCATGATACGCCTACAAGCTGCATTTGGTAGTTCTGGGAGAGAATTAATAATACCTGATAATGTCTGACCATTGAGAGTCTACATATATGAAGATGAAATGCATTGAGATAATTGAGATTGAAAGCACAATCAAGTGCTAATAACACTTAAGGGTCTTAAAAAAACAAAGTTCAAATGATTGCATAACTTACTTCTTTATTAAGTATCAGCGGTGGTAAATTTGGCTCTGGCAAGAAACGATAATCAACTGCATCTCCTTTCCTTCTAATCTTTACAGTTTCGCTCGTTTGGACATCAAATGTACGAGTTTCTTGTTCAACTTCATACACATCTTCACCACCTTCTCTTTGATTATAAACAAGTTGAGCCTGTCGAATTGCTTCATATTCTGTTGCTGCAATGACTTACAGATAGAATACATGCACAAATATAATACCCAGATAATGAAAAAAAAAGACTTTGTTAGTATTTTCTACCTACTGAAAGATATTGAATGTGCCAAAAGAGAATAACCTACCTTGACGAATTGAGTTTAAATTTTTTACTTCCACTTTGTTTCCAGTGCCTAAAGGAAGATATTTTAAAAAAGCGTCTATCGAATTGTCATTTATAGAGTCAGTTTGTTGGTGGCTACTCGAAGAAGATGAATTTGTAATCGATTTTGAAGTGTAGGGGGCTATGCTTATATTCAAGTCACATCGTAAAGAACCATCCTCCATCTTTCCATCACACGATCTATGGTTTATAGATTGCATTGTATTGCGTTGCAAAGAAAAAAGGCAAAGAGAATGTAAGATTGTTTCAATTTTCGGATATAAAAAAAATAACGAAATATATTGCATAACATACTTGATATACTTCAAAATAGACTGTAATTTTGTGACGGCAATTGCTGCTTGATGAGCTGAACGTATATCTGGACGAAAGACTATTTCCATGAGTGCACATCCAGCTCTATTAAGATCAATTTTGGATAGATTGAGTTGTGATGGACTTCTTTCGTTCGTAGAGATGGTTTTTCTAGAATCCTGTTCCAATTGAATTCGTTCTATTCCAATCCTTAGAAGTTTGGTGTCAGTTTTAGCTGTGTTTATATGTGAAGTTTTCTTTTTATGTTTCTTTTGTTTTTTTTTCAAGGTCTTGCAGCATATCTAAATCATATTCTAAATCATATTCTAAATCCAAACAACCATCTTTACCAATTGGCCATCGTTGTTGAGTAAGTTGATATCCGTGTGGTAAATCGGCATAAAAATAATGCTTACGTTCAAACCTGAAGCATTCTGATATTGTTTTATATTCTTATTTCTATTGGAGGAAGATTTCGTTGTTGCAATGTCAAAGCGTACGTTTACCCTTTTGACCAAAACGCACAACCTAAAGTCTGAGTGGAAGCAAATGTACCGATTGCAGATAATCTTGTACCTTCGCTAATAGGACCCGACCTTGTATGTATAGAGGTTGTTGATAAAAGCGATTCATATTGAAAGGAAACTGTAGGGTTGTTTGGATTTGTCTCCTTTGTACTTGACAACTCTATGATTGCCATATTAATAGCACATTAACTCTCCGGAACTTCGCAATGAATTTCATTGCTAGAAATAAAAAACGCATCTGACCGTTCACATAAAATATTTCCTTTTGTACACCGTATAATACATGATAGATCTGGGGTAAAGAAAAAGTCAGTTCCCAAAACAATCATTTAGATTCAGCCCAACTCATGTGAAAAAGGCGGGATAACTTCTGTAATTTTTGGCGAAGGTACATATCCAATTTTTAAATTGTTCCTACCGAATTCGAAGCCATCATTTTTGTTAAGAAAATGTCGATGGATGAATTGTGTTCTGTTTGGATAGCAGGTGCTATAAATGTAATCACTGTTTTATCATCTGATGTTAGTGTCACTTGAGCTCCACCAGCTATTAAAATAGACGTCACCTATTTATTTTCAATAATATATAATATTAACTAGAGGAATTGCGGGAGACGACGTATTCCACCCATTTCTACATTAATAAATATAAGTCTAAATGAACACAATTATGAACTTGCTTCTATATATTACGAACTAAATTAGTGTATTTACTTCCGTTACTTAGATGAAATGGAAGAACAAATCAAGACAGAAAAGATTTTTTCATCGGATTTGTCAGACTAAAATAATAGTACATAGAATTAAGCTTAATTAGTATTATTTATCTGATCTGTATTTTAACTGACCAACCTCACTTTTATTCCATCAAAAAAATAAAAAAGAAATCTACTAAAAATGAAATTTCTCTTTCTTGAAATCTTGAGGCAACATGTCACAGACATGCTACTTCCAACTGCAACCAGGTCAGAGAAGAAAGACACTCCCAAGGTCTTCTTCTCTCCTGATCCTGTACCTATCATCAACCTTCCAGTGGTGAAAGGGGTTCATTTTGGAAAGAAAGACATCACCAAAGTCTACTTTACAAACGAGCCAGCCCCCTTGAACTACATCCCAGTAGTGAAAGGGGTTCACAAAGGAAAGGTTTGCACCTTCCTTTGCAAAACAAAGAAGAGGGTGAAGGTTCTTGTAGAGGGA
>Ga0209092_10000839_pt1 | contig 31100 bp, 17 predicted proteins | sample FraStrMetagenome_FD_187446 | JGI IMG/M metagenome (GOLD analysis project Ga0209092, IMG submission 187446) | Marine eukaryotic phytoplankton communities from Arctic Ocean - Fram Strait ARC3M Metagenome (SPAdes) (version 2) | ecosystem: Environmental > Aquatic > Marine > Oceanic | place: Fram...
CAATAGCGTATGTAGCATTTAGTACGTGACATGTCAACTCAAAATAGTCTCTAAATAAACACAAAAAGTTATCCTCCGCCCAAAAACCTGGCAGGCCACGGATGAATATACTACGTAATTATATTTCAAATGATGTGCAAAATTTTAATTTTTTTCAGCAAAAATGATTTTTTCTCGTCAATGCCATCACTTTCACCATTGAAAATAAAAATGTTGCTATGCTCTTTTTACCATAAATTAAACACAATAAGAAACCTAATTGTGCATAGAGCCACTAGCAATCTTAAGATTAGGTCAATTTCTTCCCACAAAGTTTTTTATTCAACAAAATAGAGCAAGTATTATAATTTTTTTCATGTGATTTTGATGATTTCCATTGACTTGTGGAACAACATCATGACTAGAAAACAGAAAATCCACACTAAAAAAATTATTTTCCATTACTTTAAATCACAAAGAATCAATATAATATATCAGATAGTCTATTTTATGATTTCTTCCAAGACAAAATATGGTGTACAGAACATATTGGTGTTAATTTTGTGTTTCCATCAATCCTTATCATTTTGACAATTGATTCATTTTGACTTTCTCCAACATCTATAACTAATACTTAAATAGAAATTATATTTGCAAGTAATCTCAAGGCTTCGATTTTGCTGTATTTTTTTTAGCAAAGTAGTTTCTGTGTTACAATAACAAATAATAAATCATTTTTCCAACGAGCGTCCCTCAATGGTCTTGAATTGAAGATCGTACATTGAACTCGATTCTACAAATCATTTTTGCAACACATTCGACAATCATAATTGAATATACAAGTCTTGACTCGTGGTTTCAAAGTTTCTCAAAGTACCATAAACATACACTTTTTCTTTTACTCGTGCCAAGAATGACGAGTGTTTCGCAAGATTGCTCAACCTTAAAAAGCGAAAATGTGTGAGACTACTTTTGTACGAATTATCGAAGGTCTTGAAGGTTCTTTTGTTTTGATATATGTACATCTTGCAGTTTTACGTGTCGAAATCGGCAATGCACTGGGCAGGCCCCGTACTTTCATGGAACATTGGAATTATTTCTTGAGTGGTCTGGACATTTCAATCACGCCTAATTTCTCGTAAGTACATAGATTGAAGTAGATTTGTTCATATGGTAGTTGAAACCTTGAAAACATCCTCTATTTTCATCAGTTCATGTTCCAAGTGTATCCAACGGATGGAGTCATCATTCTTCAGCATTGGAACATGAAAATCAGTGACCATAAATATGAGTTTTAAAAACATTTTATTCTATTTGCTTTGGGAAAATCCTTAAATACTAAAAAATAAAAGAAACGCACATGTAATCACTATGGACAAAAATGTTTTAATCGGCATTTTTGTGAATAATTGATAGAGTTGTTGTTGACAACTCCAAACGCAATACTGAAAGAATTACCTAAGTTGAATAAATTGTGTACATAAGTAGAATGACAACAAGTTGTCTCACAAACAAACTTTTAGAAGTTGCAAAATTTCATAGACTCGAGTCAGACAACAAAAACATCGAAAGAGCTTGATTGCAATTGTAATCATAACAAGCAAGCTCTATTCTAGGAGTCAAACTAGTAAAAACTTCATGTCTGATTTAACCGTAACAGGGGTCCTTGTGGCCATCATTTTCGGTACTCTAGGCTTCCTTTTTCTTGACTTTACGAGGAAATATTGGAGGTTGAAACACATTCCTGGTCCAACTCCACTTCCTTTTTTGGGAAATCTTTACATGAAAGATTGCGTATCTAAGGTTAGTTCGGTTTGAAAGTATCTCAGAGTTTAATCATCATCTGCTTTAGGTCAAGAAACATGTCGCACTTGCAGCATTCTAAACGAGAAATGTTTTTTCTTGGTTTTTTAGTTCCAAAGATATGTAATTCAGTTGCGTGCTAAGCATGGAGGCGTATTTGTCTTTTGGGCATCCCATACTCCTTTTTTAGTTGTTACAGAGGCAAAAATAATGAGAAAAGTACTCATAGAGCACACCGCCTTCCAAAAGGGCTGGGTTTATAGCGAAAAGTTTGCCGTTGGGTTTGGAGATGGCCTGGTGACAATGCAAAGTGGTGATCATCATAAGGCAGATAGATCACTTATTCAAAGATATTTCTTAAAAGGCCACCTTGAGGTAAGTGGAAAAACTCATGAGCGGACTTATTTGTTTTTATTGCAGATACTTACTATTTTTCATATAATCAACAATTCGATATTTCTTTCCTTGTAATTTAGTCAAAACTTCCTCAGATTGTGCACGAATCTCTTTCCTCATTTCAAGAGCTCTTCAAACCAAACTCAGATATGAAAATGTTCGACATTTTGTACCTTTTTGAACTTGTCACTGTTCATGTATTTTTTGGTCTTGAATGCGGTGTATCAGGAGCCAAGTGGAGAGCTCACCCAAAACGAAAGTAAGATTCCACAAAAAGCATTATTGTCATAGAATTTGTATTTCTCTGCTTACAATGGTATTATTGGTTGAACATTCTCTTTAGACGATTGATTGAAATGGTAGCTTATGGATCACATGTGATTGGTAATTTAATTTTCTTAAATTTGCCAACAAGCTCATGGCTGAATCCACAGGTGAAAGCTTTGAAAGCAACTTTGCCGATAGCCTATGGTGTTTTTGACGAGGTTATTGCAGCACGAAAAGAAAGAATGGAAAAGCTTGGAGATGAAGACGAAGATGATGTTTTGAGCATAATGATCAAAGAGAATTTGCCAAAACAGAAGTTTTATGAACATTTGACAACCTTGGTGTGTGCTGGATTTGAAACTACTGCTCATTTCGGAGCTTACACGTAAGTACAAATCGCTCCTTTAACACTTTTGAGATTCTCTTGAAGGCAATCAATATCTCATATATTTTATTTCTAATTGTCGCAGATCATACCTGCTAGCTAAGTATCCGGAGGTGCAGAAAAAATGCAAGGAAGAAATCCGTGAAGTCCTCAAAGGAGAATCATCAATAACCCCACAGCAACTAGGGGAACTCAAATATTTAACCTGTGTATTGAAAGAGTCCTTACGAATGTACTCAATCATTCCTAGTATTATGAGAAGAACAACTAAGGATGTGGATGTGACGAGAGAAGACGGATCTACCTTGAGGATTCCCGCAGAAACAAATGTCATGCTTCCCTTCTCTGCCATCAATCGAGTTGAAAAGTACTGGGAAGATCCAAACAATTTCAAACCTGGTAAGATTGTTTCTAAATTTAATTTTGATGTGAGAGCTGAAAACTCATATATGATTACTCGTGTCACCATTTCGTGTTACAGAACGTTTCGAAACAATTCTGGGAGAATCTGCTGCCAAGTTTGGTTATTTTCCATTTGCCTATGGAGTTCGTAATTGCATTGGTAGCACATTTGCTCTCATAGAAGCTAAAGTAACACTTGCCCTTCTCCTGCAAAGAGTTACGTTGTCACTGAATCCTAATTTCAAACCTAGACCTACATCTGGTATTTCTCTTGTATCACTGAACGGTATGAAATTAACTGTTGAATATGAAGACGGGTATAGTGCGGAAAATATTTACTGATTGTAAAGGTTTTAAGGGGATAATAAAAACAAAGTCGAAGCTTGTTATTGATGACATGAAACTTAGTTTATGATAAGGTAAATGTCTATTTTATGAACGAAGTTGATCAGGCAGAATACAATACCTACTCTTATAATTTTCATCAAATACATGTTGATTATCCAAAATTACTATTTCTTGGAAGTGATTCTTAATCTAGTCTTTCACATTTTGATCAAAGATCGATGTATATCGACACGAATATTTTTCAATAGTTTTTAGTACACAAATTTTTCATTGCTATTCAGCAACAATTTTTTTCTTTTTCTGCAATGACATTGGAGGAATGATGCTCCATAAAGTGCTGCCTAACTGCTGTCTAAGATGTCTAAGATGTAATGTGAATGTGTGTTTTACAACGAGAGCACTGCCTTACCTTTTACATATATATATGAAAAAAGAATTCTTTTCTCAAAGTAACAAAAAAGGAAGCTTTGTGACTTCATGGCAGCAGTCAATTTCATAACACTGCAGTATCTATGTAACTTATTAATTAAAAGAGTTGATCAGCAATGATACGTACGCTTATCATACTCCAAACACAGGACAAATTAAATTAAATATCTAATCCATATAACATTTTTCTTTCAGCAGATGGCTTGGCACGTTCGTGATACCATGAAAAAGTCAAAATCGGCGTTACGAACACCAAACTATCAAGGCAGGAGTATGATGAAACTTAATTTCGCCATTACCATCTTATTAATTCTGAATGGTTATAAGAAATCGACAACGACGAACCATCTTTTTGTCAATGCATTCACGACCAACTATCTAAAAGATGGACATACTCCAATCCAATATTTGAAATCCACTTATTCAAATACAGTTCCAAGTCTTCTGTTTTCAAGTAACAACAAGATTGACGAAATAAATGAAAAAGATGAAAGCAAGAATCGTCGATTAAGTTTTTTAGGGGCATCTGTGTCACCTTCAGGATTCATTGCATTACTCTCAACGTCTTCTACAAATGGAGCATCCACAGTTCTTCCTATACAAATCTCAACCACTTCGGAGGATGAAGTCTCAGCATCTTCTGTAGAAGCTCTGACATTTCTGCAATTATTAGCAGGGGTAGATATGGCAAGCGAGGGTGTTTTGCCTGTTCAAACTTTAGAATCAATCATTGCCCTAAACTGTTCTCTCACAAATGACGAAGATCAAAATAAGGATAGCGAGCCTCAAACCTCCACACCTAGAAAAATAATGAATGATGCCCTTGGTGATCTTGATTATGCAACTGCATCTCCATGGCAAAGAGTACGAGTCAAAATGCCAAAGGTTGGATTGAACGAGGTTTGTATCACCTCTGATGATACCCAAGAATCGAGTATGAATGGAGCACCAATTGCAAATGTCAAATTTATATTGGAATGCTCTGTAGAAGGCAAATCATTTCCAGTAGAGCTTTCTATACCTGTAGCACAAGATTTATCCTCCTCTGCCTCATTTACCTCGGGAGAATTGAAAGAAAATGTAGTTTCATTTTATAGCCTCGCATTAGCTCTTCGATACAAAGTTCCAATTACAATTTCCTCTACATGCCTAGATGCTCTATCTCCCTACATACTTTGCAATCCTGACGGAAATAATATTTCAGAAGAGATTACTTTGGATCAATCTTCGCCCTGTGAAAATACTTTACGTAAAGCTTATCCCAAATGGAAATCTGCAACGTCCTTACAATTCCAAAGTTCTCGTGCTTTAAAAACTATCGAGAGGGGTTTTCAAGCTAATCGTTTGGATGGGGCCTTACGTATTGCGATTGAGAAGGGAGATAAGGAGGCAGAACAAAAGATTCGGGAAAAAATGAAAGAATTCGAAAGTTTGGATGATTTGCCTGTTGCTAGCGGTGTTGTTAGTGATGCCGTTGTTTTAGAAGAAGATAATGAAGATAGTTGGGCTTAAATCCTTCACTTTAGGTATATAGAGAGGATTATGGATACTTTCTTTCGATCATAATTTATTAAGTTGCTATGGAATATTCGTTTCAATAAATGAAACATGTCTACCGTACTATCATTTTTCGGAATTGGTAACTTCCAATCTACAAAGCTGTAATTTTCAAGCCCCTATTAGCTTTGTGATTTTTAATACATGGAACAACAATTAAGAAGCTCATATGCTCGTTATTGATGCATTGCTTCGAGAATATATCTGACAAAGCACTTTTGGATAGGGGGAAGTGGATTCCAATACATAAAACCTCTGAGTTTGTAATAACTCTCTTCCTCAGGTCTTGAAGCCATGCAATAATGTAAACTGCAAGTAATTACCTCCTTTTGTCAGGAATTCAAAGGATGCTTTTGGATGTTACTCACGGACCAACGATAAATTTGAGTGCTCGTGTATCTACTGCAAAAAGAAATTTCTTTATACTAATTTGATTACTATTTGGTTTGTATTGAAGTCCTTTGTATTCATAATCGCCGAATAATAATCTAAAGATTGTTTACTATGGCGAATTTATCCTTGGTAACGGCTATCAGATTTTAAGAGATTGATAGCACGTGACAATTCTTCCATTGCATCACATGCTTGCTTGGATTCAATTAGACATTCGTCTTCCAAAGTTCCCAAAGAGGCCTCTGAATTGTTACTAGCTGCAATTTCTTCAACTGTTTCCCAAGCGATTTTTGCCTCTGGAGAGGTAATTCCGTGTTTGTCTGTAGCCGCTTGGGCTTCTTCAATTGCCTTTTTCATCTCTGGCAAGTTGGATGCCAGTTCAGTAGAGGCTTTTCTTGGCTCAGCAATTTCCATTGCCTGAAGCTCTTCAGCTAATGTGTTTGCTTGATCAATTCTATATCTGTTTTCTTCCATGATGCTGTAAAGTTTTGATAGTTTTTTATAATATTTTTCACACTCTGGATCACCTTCACCATTAAGGAGACATTCATCTTCAGATATTCCACCTGTATAAGCAGAACTAACAGCAAGTTTTTTCGGATATTTTATGTTAGAATGCTTGCAGGAACTTGTTGAAGTTATCTTCTTCCTTCGATTCTTTTATGCCAGTTATACAATGTAAAACGATATCTCTTTGCAATTGCCCAAAAACTCACCTATTATCACTAGAGCTTATCTCTTCTACAATATCCCACAAAACTCTTGCTTCTTTCGAAGTCGCACCAAATTTCTTACTGGCATCTAGAGCTGCCTCGATCGCTTCTGTTGAATCTGTATTTGATTTGAAAAGTTTGGTGTTTGATTGAACGCCAAACAGATGATTTCCTCTGAAGGAAGCTGATGGCAGAGATGAAAAGGCGTGGGATGATGGGAAAAGTAGAGCAAGAGTTGCAATATTTAAATTCACCATGTTTGCTTGGAGTTCTTTACAAAGGGTTGAATACAATTGTTTTGGTGCTCCTGTTTTTTGTGTGTGAGATTTCTAATTCTTGAAAAGCTGATGTTTTTTTACTCAAGCTACTATACGCTATCGTACTAAATGTACTGTTTGTCTACCATTTTTTCAATCTGCAATCCATCTTCATATCTTTCAAAAAAATGTAAGAGTTTATAGCATGGAATCTACTACGAAAGAATGCATTCGTTTCAAGATTTTTCTACGCAGATGTCAATGGTAAAAAATAAATTGATTGACTGACAGCAAAATTCTCCATTTTTAAGTTCAAGTAGACGATCTCTTTTCTATAACAGAAGTGAAAATTGCTGCTGAATCAATAGTGATATGAAAATGTAAGGTAATAACAATTTATTGAATAATGCACTAATGCTACTATCTATCGCCTCTCTATTATTATGCAAGACTATCAATGCATTTTAGAACACAAGAGATAAACAATAGAACTCATGCTCCTTTGCATATTTCTTTTGAAACTTTCTCATTGATTCAGTATTTGTGCATCTAGAATGCATTTGTTGAGTTTTAGCAGAACTGTATATGCCAAGATTTTAATCTTAAAGCTTGTTACATTAGCTGCAATTTCAGCTCCTTATGATTCAGTAGCAATTCCATGATTGTGAATACAAAAATAATTGGAGAAAACACGGTTGGAATTCAATTAACAAATGCGTTGAGACTGGTTACTTTCTTTTTACAAAGGTTTCTTCCAAAATTTAATCAGAATTTATATATTATACCATCATAGAAGAATAGTTCATGTGTTCAAAAAGGGATGTGCCATGAGCGCCATTACCCTTGATTTACACGTGCTTCATTTAATCATTAACTATTCCACATAATTCGTTTCAGTATTTCCCTGAATCAAATGCATTCAGAAAAATCAAATACTTTAGCAAGAAATTATGACAGAAAAGAGATCATGAACTTATTTCTTTCGCCGTTTCTTTGATTTCTTTTTATCATTCTTTTCAGATTTCTTAGCTTCCGCCCTCGCTATTTTTCTTTCTTGTGCAGATGAAAAGGTTTTTCTTTTGGTAACACCTTTATTATGTACACCTTTGTTTATAGGTTTTGTTTTAGTTTCAATTGTGCTCAAAATATCATTTAGACGTTGATTAGATTCGGTTATGCTTCGAACTTGATTTAGCTGCGGCTCATAATTCATTTCAGATTCATAATCTCCGTAATCCCAAAGTGCGATTTCGTCTCGTCGAAATGTTAAGGATGTAACTACTTGCTCATTATCATGCTCTATATGATTCCAATCAAAAGAAGGCACAACTGTGACTTGATTCCAAGGAACTTTTCCATTCACATTTCCAACATCATTTGAATCAACAGCAATAACAGTAGCTGTACTTCCTTCCCATTCTCCTTTTTTTACTATGACCACTGTTTCATCCTCTCTAAAACTATACAAAGCAGGAATACCCTTTAGACCCTTTTCAGCGAGTATCTCTTCGTGAGTTTTCACTTTTTTTTTCATTAAGCGCACTTCAGACAACGTTTCCCCTATCAAAGTGTATTCTTCAGAAGAATTTTCTTCTTGCAATTTTGAGAAAATACTGTCAAGACGATTTTCTAGACGAGAAAAATGAGTCTTGTATGCTCTTGCCAAAGCAATTGTTCCATCTCGAGCAAGACATGCATCACTTTTCATATTCAAAGCATCCAATGTAGCAATACTTGCAACTTCTCTTTCTTTCTCTAAAGCATTGTTTATGTCACGTATCATTTCTCCTTTTCCTTCTTGTCCAACGATTAAATCTGAGGCTCTCTGCATTACGTCATCTGGAAGATTTGGAACACAACGCGAGGCAGCTCCTAGTCCATAAGAGTCACCAATACTTCCATATGACAATTGAAAGGATGGAAGTTTATATTTGGAATCACGAGAATTTTCATTTGAAAGAAGTACAGCTGCAGAATGGAATCGATTGTCTTTCAATGGAAGCGATTTTAGTTGTAGGGAATGTGTAGTTACTGCAATTCTACACCTTTTTGTTTCAAGCATTTTTTCTAGGATCGCCTGAGCCAATGCTGCACCAGCAACGGGATCTGTGCCACCGCCAAGTTCGTCTAATAAAATCAAAGAATCCTTTGGAAAATGTCCTGTGATAAAATTCCATGCTCTAAGTTCACAATCTTTTTGATCCCAATAGAAGAAGGCAATATTAAATGCGACTCACCTTCATGCACTTGCTCTATGTTACTTGCATTTTTGTTTGCTAGTTTTTGAATTATGGTAGAATAACCATTTAATCTAGCAATAAGAGTTGATTCTCCATCTAAAATGCTTTGTGTATCACCAACTTCGGTGAAAATATAGGGGAAGAAATCCACTCTTGCATTTTGATTATTTTTTTGATATTGATCTACATTTAATGTGATAGGAATTCCTAATTTGCACATTGTCGCAGTTAAACCAAACGACTTCATTGCGAGAGTTTTTCCACCACCATTCGGACCACTTATTACAAGAGCCTCGTTACTCGAATCGTTTATCTGGCCAAGCTTTAGATCTATAGGAACAACTTTTTTTGATTTATCCTTTGTTCCAGTTGCCTTTTCATGTATTGCCAAAAGTGGATGAACAAAAGAATGTATATCAATGATACCTTCATCTTTCACACTTGGCACAATACCATTCATTGTCAAGCCAAAGACAGATCGTGCAAAAATAGTATCCAACCTCGCAATGGAATCCAATCCAGTGTCGATCAACCTTGCGCTCTGAAATATTGTAGAACTCAATTTTTGTTGTATTTCGGATTCTAATGCGGACAAGTCTTCCCTGACACGAGCCAAATCGTTCGCTTCTTTGAGCATAGAATTTGGTTCGACATAACTCATATCTCCATTTTTTGAGAATCCACGGACTGTTCCAAGAGAATCTGCAATTTTGCGTGGAGCCGGTACCACCAGTCTTCCAGATCAAAGTTCATAATGCATGAGATATATATAAATAATGCCAGTTTTCTAAAAGTGGAAATCCTTACCTTCCATCCAAGTCAAAAGCTTTCAAGGTAGCTTTATTCTTGGAAAGGGTATGCTTTTTCAAAAATTCTTTCATAGATTTGTCCATGTTTTCCATGATATCAATTTCTTTCTTTCTTAAAAGGATTAGCTGTGGAAATTTGTCTTCATTCAGTTTGAACGAATAGCTCTTTTATTTATGAGAGTTTGTGAGAAAATCTTACCAAGTAATAGAAATAAAAAAAGAATTGAAATTCTCACCTTTGACCCAGTTAGATCTGAAATAGAAAAATCTCGCTTAATAATGATGGCATCTTTTAGATCTTTATGCAGTGCCTCTACCTGTGACACATTAATGTCGGCACATATTTTGCTCAAATATGGGGCATGTGATATTGTTTCATCCGAAAGTGACCAACTTATGCACGCCAATAAAGTTTTCATAATTTGCTCCGCTTGTATGATATTTTCCAAGTCTAAAACTTCATATGACTTCAAGTTCAACCATTCATCATCATCCGTTATTGGATCGCTTGTATCCCACGGGTTTGAGGAAACCCCATAAATTGGTGGTATTTCTGCGATTTGAATTGATTTCCTTTCATCTTTTTGCGTAGTGCTTGTTTCTCTGGATTTATCCAGAATATTCATCGCTTCCTTCACCCGAGAATATTCTTCTTGTGCTTCTTGCATTGATCGTGCAATAGTTATGATAGGTCTTCTCTCAATACGAGAGTAAGATTTCTCTTCACTTTTGTTTAATAATGACGGGTCATATTGGAAAAGATTCTTTTTTCGTTCTGAAACATGACCACTTTCAGACAAAACACGTGTCCTACTTCCTCTCAGAGATGGATGAATTAGATTGGTTATAGCATTTTTTCCCCGACGAGTTGTACAGTATCGGGACACAGAATCTATTAAAGGTATGAGATCAAGCGATTGAGCGTTTTTTTGCGAGAGGAAAAATATCTCTGAGTTTGCATTGGCGTCATCGCTGATGATACTGGCATGAAGATTTTTTGAAACAATGTTGCTGCCTCTTATTATTCTATTTTCTGTTTTTCCTTCGCATGCATTGTTTCTTCGCCTCGTTTCCGAACCATTCCGACCATAGCATGATGACAAAAAATGAGGCTGTAGAGAAAAAGATTTGACAGTCCTCAATTCAGAACAATACAATGTTAAAGTTGCCAGAAAAAAGGCAACTTTCACCATTTTTGGTCTCTGCATTCAAAGTTAGGATGACTTTGTTATCATCGTAACCGTGTAAAGTCTTCAATTCGCTGATGTGGCAAGTGGCAAGGCATTTCACATAAGAGTGTTTTCGGATTAATTAACGCGTAAAAAATATATTGAACACTACGTAAAGATAATAATAAGAATAATAATGTTTCTGTTTTGCCTCCCCTTCTTTGTTCACATCCAAAGTGAATATCTACTCCTTATGGACACTCTCACCTCATCACAGTTTATCATATGAATGTTAACCCGTTGTTTAAATAAAAAGTTTATTCTTTTTTTACATAACCCATTATCTCGATATTACAAAACCCTCATGTTTTCTATTAATTACGCTTTTCATGAAGAAACACACTTGGCTAAGAAAGATCATATCTTCAAGGTCTTCAGCTAGTTTACATACTATATCTTTCATCATATAGTAAAGAGCGATGATTGAGTAATTTGATTGTTTCGAAGGCGTTACTTCACCTGATTGTGCTGTAAATGCTGTTGTCACTACAGTAGCTCTCCTCTTCAATCACTGAAAGATCAGGAAGAGTTGTTAACTTCCTCATTTCCCATTCAATCAGTTGTATTAAATAAATCTCTAAGTTTCTTATATTTGCATAGTCCAACACTGTTAAACCTTTCGAATCTGTGAGCATCAATGATGAAGGACTGGCCCTTATCAAAATTTTGAAAGATTCTTGCATTTCATCGATTTTTCTTGATTTACACTCACATGCCATGTGGAGTGGTGTTCTTCCATTTATGTCTTGACGATTCGCAGCAGCAGGATTTTTTCCCACCAAAAATGCGAGAACTTCAGGGTCAGCTCCGTATTTGCATGCAATGTGCAAAGGTAATCTTCTCTTTTTGTCAGGCATAATTACGCAAGAAGGAAAGGCATTTACGAGAGAAACGATTACATAAGGGGGCGCTTTCATCATGCACACTTGATGAATCATGCTCAGATAATTGAAGTAATGGAAATGAAACGGTCCACAAGCATTCTTCAAATATGTTTGATAATTTGGGCTGTCGATGAGACTTATCAAGCGGACCCACTTTTGGTCTAATATTAAGTCTGAGAAACGATCAGTTTTCTTTCTTAGTTGATGTAAACGTTTCTGCAAAGCTTGAAAAAGTGGCATAGAAATCCATGGCTTCAGTTTTCTAAACTTCATTTTTTGGAATTTCATTCACTCTAATAAATAATCTGGCTGCTGTCTTGTAGCTTGCTTATTAGAACTATTCTCAATAGGGAGGAAAATAAGAGACCTAAGACTCTTTTATTTATTACCAATTTTAATCGATCTCTTGATGATGAAACTTCTTACTTCCAAGAGTTTCCTAATTAACAACATGTGGAAATAGTGCGTCACTACATAATGCACAGATCTCAGGCATGAAAGATGACAGAATTGTGTCACATAGAAAATGACTATGTAAAATTCCACTGCATAGATTTAACGAGATTTAGATAAACTTTCTAATCTTTGATTACATTCTTTAATTTTCTTTCTAACAAAAAGGTATACTTAAAACAAATAAAATAAAAACTCTTAAATACAGTTCGATAGTTGCTATATCGTACTTCAACATGATTCAACGGTTAGAAAATTACTAGGACAGAGTTTACGCACAATATTTTTTACGCAAGCTCATGTCAGAGGAGAAGTTTGTCTTCTTTTAACAAGACCATGATGCCATAAGATCTATTTCCACGATTCGTTTTGTAACGACTCCAATTGATTCCTGGAGTGAGGATATGTCATCTCCACAAACATTTTCATTTCTTAAAAAAATTATCCAGGAAAATTTTTATTCTGCAAACCGAACGTTATTTACAACTCTGATCCAAGGCTACATACAGAAACTTGAAGCCAAAATGAACGACTCAAAAATCTGCAAAAATTTTTAGTTTAATTTATTGTATGTTAGTAGTTTATTACATCCGATTATATGCACCAAAAAAGGAATCGGGAGCCGATTCAATGATATTAGTTTGTTATGAGTTGAATGAATGATGAATAGGTGATATGATTTAATGCCATAACCTTCGATTTTGATGATGATAAAGTTTCGTTAGTTTCGGCAAAAGTGAACTTTGTCTGTTGGTTTCTAGAGATTTAGGTATCAATAAGTAATAGTTTCCGTTCTTCAAATGTAAAGCTTCAATTTTTTCTACTAGTTTTTTTTTTTTTTTTTCGATTTCTACTCTGATCAATTGCTCTTTTTTCAAGAACTTGTCAAACTTGTCACTTTCAAAAAAGACGATGTGTATAGTTTTGTATGCATCATGTTTTTTGAGTTTAAAATATCTTTTTCAGAAGTAGCCAAATCTGAATTCTGAACCATCACTACCATTGACCACATCAAGGAACAACTTGGACCAATAGCTGCAGATGAATGTCTCAAAGCATTATTTGTCCCTTCGTGGAAAGGGTTAATGAGGTCATCAAAGTGCAACTTTGATTTTTGGAGAAAAAAACAGTAATAAGACTCATGAGGCTTGATGTGCAACCGTACAAAATTCTGGACAGAAGTAATAAAAGGTTTGCCAAGTCTTGCCTTTATTTCACTTGTGTTCAAAAACCTGAAAAACATTAACTTTGAAACTTTGTATTCCAATTCTGTCTCGCAGTTACTGTGCATCCAGGAATAGATCCACAAACCCAAATGACTGCATACTGTTTCGTGAATTGGTGACACCTAATCTTCTTGATGTTCTTGAATCCATTCTTCACTAACAGAAACCCATCGTCAATACTGGCCTTACTACATAGATTATCACACAATTTCTGGAAGTTACTTCTAGAAAATCCCGCTCCGGATGAATATTCATTCACATCAAAGTCCACAGAATTTGGTAATACTGCACCTGCTACATTTGCGTTTTTTCATGATATTGGGTTGAGGAATACTTGAAGATGTCACCTTTTTCACTTCTGTTACCAACACTTGTTACCAAGTTAATATCCATCATAATTAGTACAGACTTCCAAGGGCTATGCAGAGACTCACAACCAACATCAATGCAATTCTTAACTTCTTGAATTTCAGAAACATCAACACAATGAAAATCATCAGGTATATTGACAAATTGAGGAATAATTTTTAACCCTTTTTCACTATTGGATCCATTTGTACTACTAGTTGGAGAAATACTGGGTTTTATCATGTCTTCTTGGGTTGAAATGTAATCTTCACAAAGGGAGTCATTCTCTTGATGATCAATCCCCCCATTTGACTCTTGTAGTTTCTCCTTGTTGACGCCTTTGGAAAGCAGGGATGGTGCTTCCATCCTCTTGGATGTTGTTTGCGAACCACAGCTACCACAACTCAGAAACAAGGTTTGATGTTTTGGCCGCGCCAGAAAAAAAAATGAGACAATCACCCTAAAACATGAAAGATGCACAAAACCTTATTTAATCATGTCACATGATTTATTAAAGTCTAAATATGAATTTGAATAATGTAAATAGTGCCAAATTTCAAATATTACTTGCCTATACAACATATTTCAATTAGCATTTCATTCCCAAAACTTACTCCCTCACCACTTACTCAAAACAACCAAATATAAATCCCAAAAATTTTAAGATTCCTTTTGAAAAAGAAAAATGCTTGCGTCTTCAAAAATGTCTTTTTTGGTGCACATAACCTGAACCATTTTCTAAATCAACGAAATTACGTCATGCAAACCCTTTTTAGCATTTTTCCAAAAAAATCATTGTTGTGACAAACTGATTTTTCAAGTTTCTGCACAGTAAAGAGAACATTGAAATCAAGATTCTGACTTGAATCTAATGAACACGCTTTAAGATTACAGCATGACGAAAGTAAAAAATACTAAGCATTCCGGCGAAAGTACTTCTTCTTCTCGTGCACCTGAAGAAGCAGATCTTTCTGAAGATAGTACAGTTAGTACAACCAATGTTCGACGTGGGGACAAACACAAGAATAAAGATAATGATAATACAAGCAAGTCCCTAAAGCAAATTTCAAAAACTAGCTCACCATCCATTTCTACTAGTGCTACTGAAAATGAAATAGAACGGACGCTTAGCAATAGCAGTCTAAAAAAAGAAGATTTTAACAACGATTCAACGGTCAAGGCAAATAATTTAAAAGATATTAATCCTAACAACCGCATGCATCTTCCATCGGTATTCATGTCAACTGAGGCTGAGGTACCGGTCATTTTTGATGACGGTGATAATAAAAACGTAAAAACTGAAGATGATATAGATATGGACGATATCCAGAGTCCAAGTCGTATTCGTCTTGGAATCTGCGCCATGGATAAAAAAGCGCGTTCAAAACCAATGTCGGAGATCTTATCACGTCTCGACAAATCTCTTTTCGAAGTAGTTATTTTCGGAGACCCTATGATTTTGAATAATCCTGTCACAGATTGGCCCATTGTGAACGTACTTATTGCATTTTTTTCTGCAAATTATCCTTTAGGAAAAGCTCAAGAATACGTTGCTCTTCGAAAACCTTTTGTTTTGAATGATCTCGACATGCAAGATACATTAAAAGACAGACGAAAGGTTTACGATTTATTACAAGAAAGTGGAATTGACGTACCACGCCATGTATACCTGTCTCTTGATGGCTATAAGTCGAGTGGGATGGGTGCAGGAAACGGTAATAATGATGGCGTTTTAATTGAACAAGATGACCATATTGAAGTTAATGGTGTTATTATTGAAAAACCATTTGTAGAGAAGCCAATAGACGCCGACGACCATAATATTGCAATTTACTATCCTAGTTCTGCTGGTGGTGGATGCAAAAAACTATTTCGAAAAATAGGTAATAGATCCTCTGAATTTTATCCTGAGATATCGAATGTTAGAAAAAATGGAAGCTATATTTATGAAGAGTTTGTTGAAACGCAAGGCACGGATGTCAAAATGTACACAGTAGGTGAGTTAATTTCCTTTGTTCTTTATAGGTTGGTGTATCAGCAACGATATAATACTGACACACGTAATGCAAATTAGGTCCTGATTATGGCCATGCAGAAGCACGTAAGAGTCCAACAGTTGATGGTAAAGTAGAAAGAAATTCAGATGGTAAAGAAATGCGATTTCCAGTTATCCTGACATTGCGCGAAAAAGAAATTGCACGTCGTATTGTAGTGAAATTCAGACAACAAGTCTGTGGATTTGATTTATTACGAGTTCAACAGGCTGATTCCTTAGTATCTTATGTCTGCGACGTTAATGGTTGGTCATTTGTGAAAAACAGTCGCAAGTATTATGATGATTGTGCTCAAATTTTAACGGAACATATGCTTGCAGCTGTCAAACCAAACTCTTTCAAATATTTTTCCGCCCTGAATCCCCTTACAACTACTATGGATAATGATTCCGGTGCTCGGACTCCAATCAATAGCAAGTTGCGATCTTCAAAACATAGTGCCAATCCAAAGGCTGCCTTACAACGTGCTAGTAATATTTTATCGGAATCACCTCAGCTCAAGCGTTCTCAATCCCCATCCGTGAATTCTCAAAACATAGGTTCTTTAGATACATCTGCATGTCCAATTCGAGACATACCAAATGGGCTCATGCAAGAGCCCCCTTCATTATGTACGTCTAATGCTTCTTCTGTGGTTGATGAAAATGAGTCTCTAAAGTCCATAGACGGTATACGCTCTAAAGCAACGCACGAAGAAGAGTTACGATGCGTCATTTCTATCATTCGACATGGTGATCGCACCCCAAAACAAAAACTGAAAGTAGTCATAAGTGATCCTCAGGTACTGAATTATTTTCACAAATATTGTAAGAGTTCCCGTAAAGATTTGAAAATTAAGGAGAAGGCTGCAATGATAGAGTTTCTAATGACTGTCAAAGAGATCATACAACGGGTGGAGCAGCTTGATCGAAACCAAAGAGATGCTGGTTTACTGAATAAATTGCAACATATGAGGGATGTATTAGAACGATGGAAAATTGGTGGTCTAAATCGCAAGCTTCAAATTAAACCAAAGAACTGGGAAGAGATTGTTGAAGACGATACTGGTGATACAGTGATTAAGGCTACTGAAGTTTTACTGATTTTGAAATGGGGAGGAAACTTGACAAAGTTAGGGGAGCAACAGGCAACACGACTTGGCCGTACCTTACGACATAAAATGTACCCTGATGCCCCCGGTGGCGGCATATTACGACTGCACAGTACATTCCGTCATGACTTGAAAATTAAAACTAGTGATGAAGGTAGAGTCATGAAAACAGCTGCAGCTTTTGCAAAAGGATTGCTCGAATTAGAAGGAGAAATACCCCCTATTTTAGTGTCGTTAGTACACAAGGAAAAGGATTCATTGAATATGCTTGATCCATCTGGAAATAAAGAAGTTAAGTCAGAGCTAGATCGTTGCAAAGAACACATTTCAAAGCATCTACAAATGGATTTTGATTTTGACAAAACTCCAGTGAAGGATCGTGAAAAAATAGTTGGGCCCTCATCTCTAACTTCTCTTCACGATGCAATACGAGAAGTTCACAATCCTCGAAAGACGTTAGAGATTATACATGAGACAATGGGCACGCTCATTGGTCAATTGGACGATATGTTAGGGGTGATGATGAGTGGCGATGAAGATAAGATTGAAGGAGGCGAAGGTTTAAAAGGCTCCAGTCCAACTGAGGAAGCCCTTTCTGGAATCAAACTCTACAAAGGCGAAACCATATTAGAGCTAACTGAACGATGGCGCTTTATCTACAAAAAACTTTATGATGAGGACTCGGACACTTTTGATCTTTCTCGCATTCCCGACGTGCACGACAACGTCAGATTTGACATGTTACATAATCCTCATTTAGGTTTGACAAGCACTCTGCAGCGGCTGTATGAAAAAGCAAAGCTTATGGCTGATTGCGTAGTGCCACAAGAGTACGGAACGACTGTTGAAGAAAAACGAAGTATTGGCAATAAGATGTGTCGTGCATTACTCGAAAAAATTAAGTAAGTTTATGTTTCTCAATTTGATTAAATTTGCTTTTAATATTTCGATAAAGCTTAATCTTTTTTCTTTTTTTTATAGATATGATCTTATCATAGCTAGGACGGATAACCAAGTTGATATGCGATACATGATAAATATGGATTATTCCAATGATCTTCCCATCAATACGCTTGGAAGAAGGATCCGAACTCGTCTTTACTTTACTTCTGAATCGCATTTGCACACTCTACTGAATGTACTTAGATTTCAGTCAGAAGAAGAAAACAGTCTTGGATGCCTTCTCTCTCAATCAGGAAGGAATCTCATCAGCAAGGCTCCTGAACTTTGCTATCTCACTCAAATTATTATACGTCTTTTTGAAAATCCTATGAGAGACTTTAATGACCCAAAACGTTTCCGAATAGAAATTCTTTTTTCACCAGGTGCAAACGCAACTCCTTTGCACATGGCGGAAATGGATCGTGATTCAGATAATAGTAGATTTGACTCTAGCCCATTAGAGTTAATCAGCAAGGATTATTTGACATGTGCAGAAGTTGAAGAATACTTTTCTGAATCCATTAATCAAGGTGAAACAATGGATGATGAAGATGTGTCTTTAGCAACTATGGAAGAGAGTAGGAAAGAAATGTTGAAAAAAGCTCATCAAAAAACAAAATCAATGAAAAAGTCTCCTAGTGAATTATCAATGCAATCATTGCTTGCTATGGAACCTGGACCACAAACTGCTGATGATAACCAATCTCCTACACCAGGAGATGAATTTGGTGTTGAATTCAAAAGAACTTCTCCCAAAAAGATTCTGAAAGGCTCAAAAGTACCCGATTCTTTCAACACTCCATCGCAAGATATTGAAAAGATACTACCTAATATCCAAGAAAAGAACGAAAACAATAGCGCATCCGATGTCGACGGTGAAAAAAGCATAGGTGAAATTGAAGATCAAAATGATAAGGAACGTGTAGAAAAAATGGCCCGACGTCTCGCAAGGCGGTACATGATCCGAGGAGCTGCAACCGTGAGTTTTCTTTTGGGAGTAGGATGTCTAATTTTTGCAAGGCGCATGAAAGATGATTTTAAAATCAATATCCATAGAAAGCGTTCAAGATACGCTTGATTTTTAGATATATTTTAATAGGGGTTTAGTTATTTTAATAGGGGTTTAGTGTGAGATCGTTGTGGTACAAGATGATTGTTGAAACATTTAGCATTTGAATTATGAGTCTAAATTTATTCCATTTTTTTGCTTAGTACGTGAACGTATAGCACAAAATATATTGCTAAACAAACAAACAAACAAATCTAGATACGTACATACCTACATACCTACATACCTACATACCTACGTATCTCCATGTAGACCACCAATAATTCTAATAAATCTCATGATTACGTGCTCTATGCCTTCCGGAAAAAACTGCAGAGAAGGTTTCTCCGACATTTAAAAAACATCACGAATGTCTTATTATCTATCTAGTAAAAAAAAAAGACTTCACCACCTTCAAACCAAATAACAAACTCAACAATGGACAATCTGATATACTACAAGAATAGAGGCTATCGGGCATTATTATTTTTCTCTTTATTTTTCCACTATTTATCGATATCTAATGGCATCAAATTCGATCGAAAGGGATTTCAAAGATTGCAGGACGATTTCAAATTACCTCCCATGCCGAGTTCAATGAAAAAAACGATGACCATTACAAGATCAATATTACTGTATAAGCCACCTATTGGATTTTCAACATTTTATATTGCGCGGCGCTTAATCAAGCTTCGGCGTAAACGAATGAAAGAATCCAACATGGTTTTGGATTCAGTTGGTATAAAAAAAACGGCTAAAAAAATGCGTCGAAACTCAATTGCGTTTGATATTGATACATCTGATCGAGAATACCGCCAGTTTGGTGGTATCATCCCTGTAAGAGCTGAATATTGTTATCAATCATTAAAAGAAATGACTTTTTATGATGAAAATGATTCAAATTTACGCGATTTTGCATTAGATTTACTTATGTTACCTAATCCTCTCGAGTTATCCTATGAATTATTTGTAAATGAAAGCGCGGATTCAATTTCACATCTTTATGACTTATTCCAAAAAAGTTCGTATAGTGATAATCACTGGATTTTCATCGAAGCCGCTCAGATAGGGGAAGTGAGATTATTAGATGCTCTTTTAAGATTACTCAGGGGAAAGCTTTTGGTCTCTACGAGGACCTTGACAAAGCGTAATAATTATTTTGCAGGTCGGCTCCGATTTTATCAGACAGGATTTCTTTGGAAAATTTTGCAATATGTTAGATTCAAACTTGTAGGTGCTACATTGGATCAAGATAAACGGAATCTAGTTATGGCAAAAGCTGCAGTTGATCGAGAAATGGAAAGGTTAGGGAGAGTTCAAAGAGCTTTACTTGAACGATCAGGAGATATAGATTCATCCCTTCTTGTCAATAAAAAGAAACATGACATGAACATTCAAGATGAGAAGATTGTGCATACTCTTGAAACTTGGAATAGAAATGCTCACGGATGGAGAATAAAAGCGAAAGGATTAATAATGGAGATGCTTACAGAACATTACCGTAGTACTGAGAAGCGATCAAGTTTTGGTGATGATACAATAGAGCAAAATTTAGATAAATTATCAAATTTTACAACTGATAATCATCATAATGAAGAAGCTTTGAAAACCAGTCTCATTTTGGTGAATGGATTACTAGAACTCCCGAAAAGCAAACACAAACGTATCTATTCTTACATAAAGTCTATATTTAAAAATGCAGACTTGTTCGGAATTCCATCAAGCTTGGGTATTCTTTTTGCAGCTCAAGTCATACACGGGACTGTGGACCCACAATGGAATGAAATCAAAAACTTAGCAAAAAAGGGGATTCAGGTCGTGGAAGGAATAATAATTTTCAGATTCTGGGAACCATTCCGGGATATTATTCTTGACTTACTGAACAGGAGGCCAAAATTGGTTCCAGATTTTGCCCAGCAAAATGAAGAACAAAGTCTGGATAATATGCTTCTGGATTTAGGTGTAAGTGATGGTACACCACAGACAAGGGACAATGGTATTGCCGCATCCTCTAGACTCTATGAAAATGAATTGAATAACGGACCTATCAGAAGTGCTTTTAGAGGAAATTTGATAAGACTAGTGCTTATCCAAGTTCAGCTCCTAAAAACTAGCTTATATGAAGCTATGGATTCAATTGATCATCTTGTGGACTCGAACATGCTAAATGTTCGCTTGCTTGCAGCGATACCTGCGTTTCTTTTGATTAGATGGGGGACACTTCTTTTTTTCACAACATTATTTAGATTCCGCTCACGTGATATGAGACCTGTTCAAAACGTACTTGCTGAGATGAGTGAATATTTGAGCCAAATTGAGCGATCTCTTCTTTTATCAGACAAAACAAATGATGACTATAAGAATGAGTCTGCTGATTTGGGTGAAATCGTATTTTTGATGCATTCATATCTAACCTTGCTAGACTATGTCTCTCCTACAGCGAAGCATAAATTTAGTGAATCGATTCATCATTCCATGCAAGATCTGCTTTTGCAAGGGACCATCGAGGTACCACAGCAACTTGCTTTGTTACAATTGGTCCGTCAAAAACATGAAAAATTACAAAAACGCTTGATTTTGCTTTAAAATACAACATATGCATGTTTAAAAATATCTAAAGAAATACCTAGTTTTATTTATTCATGATATTGTTCATTGAATATGAACATTTCATTTCCCTTTGCTTAATGTGGAGGATACTCATCTGTGACTTTGAAGTCTTCATTCTCGAACCAGTACAAAACCTTATCCAATCCATTTTCTTGACCCAACCAGCCACTTACCGTTCCTGACATTAAACGTTCGGGTTCATTCATCAAAATAATATCATCATAGAAATTATCCGCATCGCCAATCCATTGGTTTGGCACTTTAGGAAAATCAGGCTTTTTCAAGTATCCTGCACCAAAGGTGGCTACCACTGGAAAGACACCAAACGAGCTTATAGAAGCAAACGTCTGATTACCCATGATAAGACGCACATAAGACGTCACAATCGTTTCATCATCATCGTTTCGTACGGAGACTTTCGCGGTGGGAAAAACATGCTCTAAGTAGGTTTTTAACCTCCCCACGACGGTACGACATCGATCAAAAATGATTTGCGATCCGCTTCCTTTTCCTCGGTGCTGTGCGTCCGTACTGAAAGGATTGGTCACTATGCCGATGGATTTGGCTTCGGGGGAGAGCCACTTTTTATAAGCTGTAAACTTCATAAAACCGAAACTAGGGTGACTGACACCTCCCATGATATCTCCACATCTAAAGTGAATGACTGCATCATCATATTCTATACCTGGAACCAGAGGATCGTCGTCTTTCTCTGACATAGGCAGCTGACTTGAATCAATAGACTTCTCCTCAAAATCAGACCATAAGTATTCTTCTGCATACTCCTTAGCTCTTTGATAAACAGGATGAGACTCATGAGGAAGACCTCCAACAGCTATCGCCATACGACGTAAGTCGTATCGAATAAAAGGTGTCATGTATCCTACAGGACAATCATAATATCCTCCACAAGCATCTTTCAATGATGGAAGTCCCATAGGTCCATTAGGTGCATCTGGATGTGGCCACGGAAAAGAATGGTCAGGACTTTCATCTCTTGCAGCCCAATATCCCATAAGCCATGGCAGTATCAATTTTGTCTTTTCTTCTTCAGCATCTTCACAAGCCATATGAATGTCAGCTCCACCATGTGTGAAAGCAGCAATGCGCAGACCATAGATTGCTGAAATCCAGTTACCCGTCCCTAATGCACTTCCCTTGAAGTAGTCATGACAATTGATTGTGAAATTAAACATGGTGCGGGAAATAGGAGGATCCTGCGTCCTTGCAAGCTCTTGCATTGAATCCATATTATTGCAGATCCCTGTTGGGCCCAACCAGTAGGAATTGTAACCTAAATCTGCTTTTTTGACCACAATATCTTCTAATATATCTACTTCCTCCGGTGGGTAGGGATCTTGTAGTGTCTGAGAATCGTGTGTCAGCCAAAATCTCACTTCTTCAAATCTTTTTTGTTTAAACATCGCTTTCGTGATAAAGGATGAAAGGCGTTCCTCATCCAGCATGAAGTTAACGTTATCATAATGGGTGGTGACCAGCTCAACCCAGTGATTCTTGGAGTCATTGTCATGTGGTTCGATCAAATATCCATTTCCAAATGTAGCTACAACTGGCAATGCGCCAAACGCTGTAGCTCCACCAAAGGTTTGATTGGCCATGATAAGACGAGTATACACTATTGCTTGATTTTCTTCTTCGGTATTTCGTAGGGTGACCCTAGCATCAGGAAATGCGGCACTCAGGTAGTCTTTTAGGTCTATAAGAAGGGTATAGCAGTTATTATTTGTTTCATGGTTGGCTGTGAGTATACCAATTGATTGCACATCTGGAGAAATTCGTTTTCTATAAGAATTGTATTTCAAGAAGGCTACTCTTTCATTCGAGGATCCGCCTAAAAAATTGCCACATGTAAATTGGATTGACACCTCATCAAGTTCTAAATCAGGCACTAAGGATGTGTCTCCTTTTTGAGGATGGGGGATTAGATAATAATTCGTATCTAGCCCAATGTGTACAGAATTCCATAGAAATACTTCTGCAAATGTCGAACTTGGATGACTTTCATTTTCATTTTGTGGAATACCTGCAATAGCAATTGCCATGCGTCGTAGATCATATTGCATAAAGAGAGCCATATATCCAATAGGACTTTTTTCTTGAGTGCCGCATGCTTCTTGAGACAAGGGCATAGCCATTCCTTGAAACATGTCCTTTTCTTGCATTTCTTTCCAAGATGGAAAATATCCCATGAGCCAAGGCAGAATGTTCTTCAGTTTTTCAGTGCTTACATCCTCTTTGCATTCCATGTATACTCCAACATCTTCAAAAGTCAATGCTGCCATTCGTATTGCATAAATTGCATCAATCCATTTGCCTATTCCAATTTTGGATTCCTCAAAAAGTGTTGTGCAAGGGATAGAAAATTTGGCAACAGCTTGCTTTTCAGGAGATCTTTTTTTTTCATCTGATAATTGGCGAAATTTCTCGCAAATGGGCTGTTCGCCGTTGACTAAGTCCGGATTCCAATACGACATCTCCTGGAGATCTAACCCATCTGCTATGATCAAATCCTTTCCCATGTACTCTTCCATGGTGCTATCTACTGAGTCTCTATTTATAACATTTATGCTACCGTTGGATGTGTCGATTGGGTTCGATGGTTGTTCTTCTACGTTCGTATTTGCTTCAATGTCTTGTTGTTCATTTCCATTTTCTTTTTCATCCAATGAGGCTTCAGAAAATGGTTGTTCTTCTACTTTCGTGTTTGCTTCAATGTCTTGTTGTTCCTTTCCATTTTCTTTTTCATCCAATGAGGCTTCGTCGATTGGGTTCGATGGTTGTTCTTCTACTTTCGTTTTTGCTTCAATGTCTTGGTGTTCATTTCCATTTTCTTTTTCATCCAATGAGGCTTCAGAAATAGTTGCACTTGTTGTTTGAGAATTCGGGCCTGAATTTGGCTTGAAATTGTGAGGAGTAAATTTTGCATTAATATGATCATCTAAGGAAACTATATCGGATTTGCTCGCATTGCGCATACCCAAGAAGTAACCTGCCACCAAAGTATTTAACAAGATGCTGATGATGAAAATCTTTGTATACCAACTGCTCCTGGGGCGTGCTTTTGGCAAGCGGACATTATCGTCATCCAATTCATCATTTGAGCCAGTGATGTTGAGAGGAGAGGCTTCTATACTCTCCGATAAATCGGATATTTCTAACGACATGGTTTGCATTTTGAAGTTGAACTCTTGCTAGAGAGAGAGGCTTGTTTTGATACTTTATTATCCAAAATTTAATTTATGCACATGCAAGATCATGTCAACATAATTAATATAAAATCAAAGCAGAAATACGCGTTTTGTAGTGTTGCTTTAAAGAAACTAACTAACCAACAAACTAATTATCAAAAAGAATAAATAAATACATAAGTTCATGTGTATCAGATAGGAATAGCTAGATGCCGCAGTTACTCTTGCTTCTATAAATGTGACAATTCTACGTACAAAGTATCTTTGTTCCGAATACGGAAATACCTTGTAGATAAATTGAAAGGCAATGCTGCGAACTTATGTCGTTATTCTTCGTGAATATTTTCGTTGTTCGCATTAGATATTAAATAACTAGAATTACATAGGTATCAAACTAAGTTCTAAAAGCAAAGTCATGGGTGTTGAAACTATTATCTAACCTTCAATCGGATATAGTGGAGTTGTAAATTAATAATTAATCGATTACAATATGCCTTATCTTAATAGAATGAGAAATACTTGATTATTTCTCATTCACACATATATATTTAAATTAATCCATACGCTCATTTCAATATTGACTTTCGAACGTATTCTGTATCTTTCATTTTGTTCATTTTGACAATATCAGCGTACGTACGTTTCTTTTCTACATTCTTTGCATATTTCCATTTTTCATTTAAATCGACACAGCCGTCAAATCGGACCTTCTTTTCTTCACGACAAGGTAATTCTCCAACACGCTCCTGTCGGCAAGACGATTCAATCTTCTTCTTCTTTTTGTTACTCATATCTTTTTCTTCTTTCTTAACTTCTTTTTCACTTGATACTTTTATTGACGTTAACGTATCGTATTCTTTTAAACCTTGAACAACATCTCGCATGTTCCTAAACAACGATCCTTGGAGAGGCTTGGTGAAAAAATCCGCAAGCATTTTCTCAGTTACACAATGAATAACATTAATTCCAAGTTCCTTTATTCTGTCAGTGGTCCAAAAATACCGAATATCCACGTGCCGAGATTTCTTCCCACAGGATTTGGTTCCATTCTTCAGAAGCTTAATGGTACTTTCATTGTCTTGATGAAGAGTTCTTTTAGACATTTTGCATCCTTGTTCCTCCAAGAATCGAATAATCCAAATAGGGTAAGTCAGGTAGTCGCTATTCCCCACCAATTCCGTTTCAGTGGAGCTTTTTGTGTTGATGTTTTGTTTGTTACTTCTTGCATGAATAACGCCGCTTCCTACTGACACACATCCTCCCGTTTGTCCCTTCTTATCCCAATGCGCTCCATGTGATGCATCAATGAAAATATCAATTTCCCCGATGAGCTTCATTGAAACTATTCTCTCCATATCAATCGTTCCGCGAATATATTGTAGTACCCTACGCAACTTTTTCCAATCTTCTACAGTTGGATGTTGTACTCTGGTACATAAATATCCTATACTTACCTGTAAGTCTAATCTTGATCGTTTTGAAATATGTAATAGTTTTGCAACTATATGATGAAACTTATCCTTTCTAAACTCCTCTAATCTTTGACTTTCCTCATTCACATACATTAATTCTTTTGTTGCTGGAGCTGTAGCATTGCACATAATTGATTCTCCATATGAATCAATACATTCTTGAAGATACGCTTTCATGTTTATATGTACCTTTTCGTTCTTAATCTCAAAATCTATACCGAGGTAAGTGTGCTTTTTACCCCTCGTCACTGTCATCTTCCCAAACTTCGATTCGATCACCTTTATCATATCTGACACCACCTCGCTTGACTCGTGAGATAATTTCAAATCATCCACGTACCAGCATACGGTGAACTGTTTGCCATTGATCATCTTGTTGGCAACACAAGGATCATACGCGTTGATAGTGAAACCAAGATCGGTAAGTGTTGCTGCGAACAATTGATACCATAGTATGGGCGCCGTGAGCGTTCCATACATGGCTTTCATGAGTTCCATATATAGAACTCGTTTTCCATGTTCATATGACACATAAGACTCATACTTTTCTTTGTTCGCTTCCAATATCGCATCAACTGCCGGTCCTCGCATCTTAATGGTGACAAGATCAGGTTGATCCGCTTTCAAAAATGCTCCTGCAATGTCTGCGGTTGCTACATCACGTAGCTCAGCGGCATCGATAGCAAGAGTTGTGATAAAAGCCTCCAGGGTAAGTGCTGATGAAGAAGTTTCATTTTTTTCGTAATTTCCCCTCTGACCACGTCCGTCTACCACCGTTCTTCCCTTTATCTTTCCGCATCTCTTCTCCTTGATGAGATCGATGACATTTAAAGTTGATTCTCTTTGTTCCTTTGATAGTTCGTTTCGATGATGGGGTCTAAACACTGATAGATCATCAAGCTGGGAGTACTCTCTAGCCATGGCGGTAAGTGCTCTTCTTCCATAGACTTTAATGCCCTTTTGTGCACTCATTTGCGTCATGCATGTGCCGACAATACTTCGATGAAGTTTATTTCGACAGTACCGCTGATTTCTTCGTACTTTCACAATCTCTTTCTTGGCCTCCTGTTCGTATAGCTTCTTTTCGATCTTCTTTTTACATTTGTTTCGGCCTCTGGTACTCGTGATGAAGTTCAGGTAGCTATAGTGTTGTTTATTAAAGTTGTCATCTTTGGTTTTCTTCATTCTTTTTCTGAGATTATACTTGTTGATCTCATGCTCTAAACTCACTTTGTCAATTCTATTCACTCTCACAGTAGTATCACCACTTTCACTCGCAGTGCTCACGCTCCTATTCTCTTCACTTGGTTTTTCAATGCTGACGCTCCTATTCTCTTGCGCGTCGTTTACGTTCTCTGGTTGTTCATCTGTTGATGTAGGTTCACTCTCATCATTATTATTATGCTTCACTTCTTCACTTTTATCTTCTTTGTTTTCTTCATTATCTCCTTGCATGTTGACATCGAACAGGTTACTGAATATGGCTTCTTCTGTTGATTCGTCATTGTTTTCATTGTCATTTGATTCTATTTGTTCTTCCTCTTCTTCATTTGTTTTGCTACTTGCCTCATCATCCGTAATAATGGGATCAGCCATTGCAACGTCGTTTCCAATCTCTTCATGAATTCTTGCATCGTCTACATCTTCAGCTTCATCTGCTTCATTGTTTTGCATCATTACACCATCACCATTGCTATTTGGTTTAGGAACTGTTTCTACATCTACGGTCGCTCCTTCGATGTCAACATCTTGAGGAAAGGAATTAAGGATGTCGTCACCGGTAAGCGGTGTTTTGCTTGCAAGTTCATACACCTTGTTGACAACAAACTCAGAGATTGGACATTCAGTCCACTGATAACGTAATAATTTGTCGCCCGATAACAGGGAGAGAAAATACCACCCACCGTTTGTGTTGGCTGGGTGAAGCGCAATTGCTCCAGTCGATCTTGGTTGCATGGTGTTGGTTGTAACGCGTGTCCCGTGCACTTGAGCATATGAGCCAAATTCAATGGAGAATTCCTGGACACGTGGAGATGGCGAACCAGTAATCAAGGTAAGTGGACTCATGTTGTTCAATGTGTCTAGATTTGATGGAAAAAGGTTCATTAATCGTACAGAGATGAGCAAGAGAGAGCGAACCATGATCGCTGGGTATCGTTGATAGGGCAGACCACAAATGATGGATCGTGCCTGCTCCTTAACTGACCGTATGGAGCGCTCAATTTTGGGCACATGTTCGCCCATAGTGGTAACATGTAAAGTCGCAGGTAGAATAGATTGCGTAAGGCACAGAAATTTGGAATCCCCACGCACATTGGAGATGGTAAGTTCCCTTGCATTATACACGTTAGCAACATTTTGAAAACAACTTAATATGCTCATATATTTGCGATCTGAAAGTTCTTCGACCGTTCTGAAATTGAAATGATCTGAAATGGTATGGAAGAATGGGAGTCCCAGCACAAAAAATATGTCAATATGTAGAGTAACGTTGGAATAAAATTCTTTGATCGAATTAGGCAGCTCTATGGTGTCGTGGGAAGGGACAGCAGGTGGTTTTCGACGCGAAGTTTTTCCTTGTAAGCTAGCTGGGCTTGGCCCATAAATATAAGCAAACATTTTTGCGTCTCGAACCGTAACTTGACAATCTTTAATCATGTTATTTGTGATCATAGAATAGAACTTTTTCATGGTTGGATACCCTAGTCGTCGATGTAGTAATTGTGCTGATTTTGCTAGATTTACATCACGCAGGGAAAATTCAGATTCAAGTCGTGCTACTGTAGTTACAAATGAATAATCATAAAGAGTTTTTAGATTAACATTAGAGCCTACTTTAGCCACATCAACCGGGTTGTGCACATATAGACCCATATTATGCTCAGTAAATAGCATGGGCACTCCATTTTTACGAAAGACAGTAATGGTAGGACGGGGATCATCGGGGCCGGTATCGACACATACGCGGAAACGTTTGCGGACGTTTGCAAACGAAAGAATGTTTGCGAGCGAAGATGGACTGTACCAAACAGTGCCATATCCAGTGACGTCACCAACTTCATTGGTGTTCAAGTTGCCGCCATTAGAATGCAAAGTTAATCCAGGTCCATCAGCCGAGCGCACATTTTTCAAAAGTTTCTTATTTCGAAAGATGTCACAATTAGATTGAGTGTCGAGTAACACCCAATTCTCATCCAATCCGTGGTACCTATTTTCATTGGAAGATTGGAGCATGGTGTACGATACTTGCAGGAAGCCGAAACCAAGGCGCGCATCGGGCGCATTGGAACTGCTGTTTTCAACGTGAGTGTCTTCTTGGTGATCTGAATCGGCTGGCGCGCATTGGAATAAACTCGTATTATTCTTCGGGCACTTATCAGAATAGTGTCCAAAATCCCCGCATTTGTAGCACTTGATATGAGAGTGTACTAGGCTATCAGTGCCTTTCACAAGGGTCCCATTGCTAACGGTAGACTGCAAAAAACCAATAGCATTCTGCCTACGATCGTGCTGATGTACACCAAGTTCCTTCTTCTGGCTGTAGTTTGCCATAAGTTGGTAGGCTTCCGTAACGGTCGACGGGAAGAAATCATTACCCTTCAGGTAATCGTTTTCAAGGTCCACGACCAGATTGTCGTATAGGTTTGGTTTCCCCCCAAGTAGAAATGCAATTGCTAGGAACTTCTTACGTGCCTTATCAAAGTATGATTCACGTACGCCCTCCTCAAGTGCCTCGTCGTCGTACAGTAGGCCATCTTGGCTCATAACTTCTCGAACATAAGCTTCGTGGTCCCCGAAGGTTCCACCGTACCTTTCGATGCTTTCCGTCATAACCTGGAAAGTCTCAAAGTATCGGTGTAGACTTTGGCTTTCACGTTGACGATTAAGATAGAAGTACTTCAGCTGTTTGAACAAGGTAACGTATACACATTTCTTGTGTTCGAAATCCATCAAGATCTGTTGAACCGCCATAAGCAGCTCATCACACGCACCCACTTCCTTCCAATGTTCCAGTTCATCCAGACTCGACAGCTTGGTGATGACATTGAGTGAACATTGCCCCCAGATCACTGAGAAAAGAGCTCGAAGTGATTTCTCCAGGGCTTTCCGATCTTTAACAAATTGCTTTATCTCCTCGCGATAGGCGTCCAGTTCGACATCGTCACTGTCCGCTTCTGGGCGTACAGGGCGCCTGACACTTGGCATTGATGGATTCGGACCAAATAGGGATCGCATGTTGACATCGTATACTTTGTCACAGTACCTCTCCAATGCTTCGACAGTTCTCTTATACTGAGTAGTGTCCTTTGACTCCGCCTGGGTTTGGAATACATTTCCATTGAGCCCCTCGGAAAACCCAAATTTCTAAGATTTAGATTATAATCTAGATTTCATGACTCAGGGACCAAATTTTTTTAGAAGAAAAATTAAAATCTTAGATTATAATTTAAGAAACTTAAATTATAGTCTAAGATATGAGTTATAATTTATCATTTTGAGTTATAATTTATCATTTTGAAATATAATCTAAAAGAATTCAACCTACGTTTAATTATA
>Ga0209092_10000841_pt1 | contig 31061 bp, 53 predicted proteins | sample FraStrMetagenome_FD_187446 | JGI IMG/M metagenome (GOLD analysis project Ga0209092, IMG submission 187446) | Marine eukaryotic phytoplankton communities from Arctic Ocean - Fram Strait ARC3M Metagenome (SPAdes) (version 2) | ecosystem: Environmental > Aquatic > Marine > Oceanic | place: Fram...
TGCATTTACATTGTCCCTTGTTCTTTTTTTGTCTAGTACATTTATATCGGTATAGTAAAGTATTCTCTCTGCTAACCAATTATAGTTTGTTATTTCTCTTTCTGTCATTTTTTCTTTTTTAAAGTGTACCTTCAATTATAAAATCGTTTATATCAAAAGCATCGCTTTTATAGTGTTCATATATTTTAATAGCCTTAGCAACCTCTTGCTCTCCTCTTTCGTAAAAGTCTTTTGATACGTCCCAAACCGCAATATCTAAGTTCTTTTTATCAATACATAAAAATTTAAAGTCTTTATAATCCACTCCAAATAGTTTGCAATAAATATACACTTGTAGATAATAACGATATTTTGAGGCACTTTTATCAAAGTTCTTTACATCAATCGTAGTTTTAAGATCCACAAGACCGCCAGCATTTTTGAGTATATCTGCCTTAGCTCTAAAAGGATAGCCTTGTAAATTACCTATTGCTGGTATCTCCGTAACGCTATCTCTCATTAACTCCATAGCCGTATTGTTCTTGCTCATAGCATCTACTAAACGCTCTGAGTCGTTTTTTTCTTTCATTGTAAACACGTCTGGGTATTCCAGTTTAGCTTCTTTAAACTTCTTAGTATTTTTACTTTGAACGTCTACAAAAACAACGTCGTCTATTTTTTCTGGCTCTAGCATCATAGTGTGAAACAACCAGCCGTCACGTAACGCTTGACTGTTCTGCTCTTGTCCGTATTTAGTAATATAGTGATATGTTTTTGGGCTATCCAACAATAGCTTTAAGGCACTGGAGGAAAAAGCAGCTTTCCCTAAGTATCCGTAATAAAATTCGTCTGAGTAACATTTCTGTTCCAGATCCTTTATGTTATGCTCTGTGTTATCTAATAGTTTTATTGTCATCTGTTATCATTTTTTCAAGTTGATCTACTTTTATTTTAAAAGCTTCGATCTTTAAATACATTTGGCTCATTATTTTTTCTAGGTTAGCGATCCTTTGCACTTGTGATGCTTTTGCTTTTCTCATATTATAGCGTTGTCTAATTGTTCAATTAAGTTCCTTATTTCGCTTCTCTCAAATTTACCTTCAATTTGTGCGTTATAAGTCTTAAACGTAAGCTCATAAATGTCTCGCTCCTCTTTCTTGTCTACTTTGCCAAGGTGCTTAATTTTTAAGTCAAATTTCATTATAGGTCTTTTTTAAATTGTTTGTATTTTGCTTTTGTACGTTTGTCTTCTATTTTTATAGCTTGTTTTGCCATTGCGTAAAGCGAGGGTATATCGTTCAGTAACTCCCTTGCGTCCCACTCAATGTTAATATATCCGTCCTCTGGATCAAAACCGATTGCTTGTATGTGTACTACTCCATTAGTAGAATGTAATTGTGTTGTTGCTTTTATAAAAAATTCTTTCATTGTTTTTTGTTTTTAATTTATACAATAAGCACCGCCTATAATAAACCCCATAGTAATTAATAAGCCAGCAATTCCTAGCACTACTAAAAAGTCTAATTTATCCGTTGCTTTTCTCATTTCGTTTTCTAGTTCTTTTTTGTCCATTTTAATCCTCTCTAAATATCCACCACATCTCGTCGTTAAAGCAGTACTCAATCTCTTCTCCGTCATAGTGATTAAAGTGATGTCCATAGCCGTCTACAAAGCAATTCTCTGCCGTTGCCTCCCAGTCAATAGCTAACCATTTAGGAGCTTTTATAACGTAACAGTCTTCTGTTATTTCTTGTATGCCCTCTACGTATATGTCCCAAATAACGCCATCACTTATAAATCGATAGTCTTGTCCGTCAATCTCTTGGTTAAAATCAAAGTCATTTTGTAGTTTTTCAACAAGCTCTTTGACCTCTTCTCTGTCTACACTAAGCTCTAGCTCCTCGTGTATAAACCCTAGTACCTCTCTGTTAATTGTTTTCATTGTTTTTTATTATTTCTGTTAAACATTCGTCTGTTTCTGTAAAATCTGCGTGTTCTCCGCAATCTGCACATATACCAGCGTCCCATAGGTTTTCTGCTCCACAGCAGTCTGATATCATTCTAAGTCGTATTGTTTACAAGCGGTTGAACAGTATGTGTCTCCGTTTGTTTCGTTTCCACAGTGGTAACAACTGCTGGACTCTTCTGGCTCTTCGTAATAATTATTTTGTTTCATTGTTTTGTAATTTAATTTTTAACTCTAAATTCTCGTGTCTAAACTTATTAACTTGCTTCTGCACAGTATGGCTCTTTATCTCTAAGTCGTTAGCGTATATGTAGATCTCAAATAAACATTTCGCTAAACTGTCTAGCTTCTTATTGTCTGGCTTCGCTTCCTTCCAAGCTATAAACTGTTGGCTTATTGCTGAGAAGTTAGCTTCAAATAATTGCTTATTTAATAAGTCCATTAGCTAAAGTATTTTAGTTTAACTGTCTTCCACCAACTCAAGTGTCGCCACTCTGTTTCTGTGTAAATCTCTATTCTGCCAGTATCTGAAACTAGGCAATGTAATCCGCTGGGTAAAATCTTGTGTGTCATTGTTTTAATTTTTAAAGGGAGCTTTTACACTCCCTTATTAGTTTGATTTATTTTGTTAATTCCTTAGCTATTTTAAAGGCTTTAATGAAAGAGAATCCGCAATTCATTCCAGTTAGTAATAAGTCAGCTTCTAAGCTATTGTAATTAAATGATGTCTTAGCGATTACGTTTCTCATTGTAGTGTTTGATAAAGTTGTCATTGTTTTAATTTTTAAAGGTTAATATTATTAATGTTTCTTTTTAGAGGGTCTTCCTTGCATACCTTACTTTATGTTTCATTAACTTACTACAATATACAAGAAATAAACGTTATCCACAAGCTTATCAACATTTTTATTTTTCTTTTCCCTTAAAGTAATTGTCCCAGACTCCAAATTTAACTGGCTCTGTCTCGTACCAATTTATAACACTAGCTTGCTTCTCTGTAAGCATATAAGTTTCTTTGTTTACCTTAGTGTTGTCCCACATTGTAGTCTTTGGGCAAACCAGCTCCTCTGTTTCTGGCATCACTATATTGTTTAGCCAATACATAAAATTGCCTTTTGGATCATTAACGAAGTAAATTTTAACAACCTCACTAGGCAAACTCATTAAATTTTCGTGCTTCTTTTTTTCTAGCAACTTAGTCTTATAGTATTTGTTTCTAAATTTCATTTCAATGACGCAAGGGTTTCCTTTTGGCGTCATTCCTTTAGCATCATAAAACGTATTGTCTTTACCGCACCACTCTAAAGCCCAACCGTCTAGGTTTAAGAGATCTACTGTCGCTTTCTCGTATTTATCTATTATGTTCATTTAGTAGGTCTTTCTATGCTCTCAAAATGAGTGTTTAGTTTGCTAATCATATTTTGGTATATCTTGCCATTGCAAGTACAAGGCTTACTGTATTTTTTATTGTAAACACTAGCATAGTATTCAGCGATCATTACAGCCTCCGTTCTGCTTAGGTCTGTCCTGGTGCTTTTTCTAAACTCCTCCCAATTATTGTATTCATTTAGTGTCATTTTCTTTTAAATTTAAAGTTGTCCATTTTATCTCGCCTTTCTTCGCAACCGCAGTCTTCGCCTAATATTTGTTTTACTAGCCACTTAACCCCAGTCACTTTAAAGATCCTCTCTAATAAAGTCCCTAGTTTCATATTTTTGTTTTATTTCTTTTTTGATTAATTGAACTGTATGGTATAACGAATCATAGCTTATGTTTAACTCTCGGCTAAATACGCTTATTTTTTTCTTGTTTAAAAAAACCTCCTTAAATATTGAGCTAAAATATATTTTCTTGATCTCTTTATAATTAAAGCTCTTATCAATTAAGTCCGCGTCATTTTCTTTTAACCATTCAAATACGCATTGTATTTTATCCAACACATCGTCCTCGCTATATAACTCTTCGCTCTCTTCTTTTATACTCTCTTCTGTTTCAAGTATAAAACGTTTTTCCTTTCTTTTTAAGTCAAAGATCATATTTCTAAGTATAACGTAGCAGCCATAAAAATTAGGCTCGTCTTTGTTAAAGAGATAGTCTGTGTTTTTCTCGTGCATTTTTAAGTAAAATTCTTGCACAATGTCTTTTGCAGTATCAATATTGCACCCAAGCTCTAGCACATATTTAATCCAAAGCCTATCGTATTTATATAGTATCTCCAGCATCGTCTTTCACATAGGTTATTGATATTAAAACCACTGCAAGCATAAGCTGAAATGTTATTTGTTTCCCCTCTTCAACGTATTCCTCGTCATATAGAAATAAAAAACCCAGCCCAGTTATAAAATTAAATTGTAAGACTGGATTAAACTCGTTTGTAAAGACAATTAAAGCAATTAGTAAAACTACTAGAAAGCCTAGCGCATATAAAATCATAATGTTTTTTTGTCTAATATAAGCATTTTTTTTTAAATACTTTTTAGAAACTTATTAGCTCGGCTATCCTCTTCAATTTTTTTTATTAAATTCTCGTTCTCCATACTAAAGCCAACGTTATTTTTAACCGACCTAAGAGGCAACGGAAAGTCTAGCGGTGTAGGTCTTCCTCCAGTTTCAACCTCTTTGACCTTTCTAACGTGTATCTGAGTAATCATAAAGTCAGTAGGGTGTTGAACATACCTATGTATAACCCAAAAGTCGTCAGCTCTGTTTACAAATTTAGCACCCCCCTCTACGTCTCCAGATTGTGGAGGTATTGGGTAACCAGCATATTTGTGATCTGCTCTGTGTAGTATTCTTATAGCTCCAGTATTTGCGTGAACATTTAACCAAATCGTTATGTTATTCTGTTTGCAAAAAATTCTAAACTCAGTTGTAGCTTGATAATCGTACTCGTGACCTCCTATGCTCTTCATTAGTATAGGATCTTTAACAATAGAATTGTATGGGTCAATCATAAAGCCGTCATAGTCCCAAGCCTCTTTGTAGCTCTTACCTAAGCTTAATAAGTCTCTGTATGTGTATAGTTTTTCTGGCGATATTATTTTAAAGTGATCGTCTATAAACTCTGTGTGTTCTATAAACTCAAGCTCCTCAATCATATTAATCGGCTTATTTGCTAGATATTCCACAAGCTTTCTAACTATTGAATGTGGCTCATTCTCGCTACTAAATACAAGCCATTTCTTTTTATGTTTAATTGAGTAACATAACATAAGAAACAAGACTGCTGATGTTTTACCTACGTTAGCTTGACCTAAAATAACGTTAAAATTGCTAGGCTTAAATCTTATGTGTTCATCAATATCTGGAATGTCTAATCTTAAGCCCTCCTTAATGCTTCCATTACGGATCTGTCTGAGCTTCTCTATTGTTTCGTGATAGTTTATTGTCATTGTTTTATATTAAAAAAGGCTACCTTTCGATAGCCCTTTGATTAAAATGGTAAGTCAGCTTTTTCTCTGTCTGGCATATGCTCCTTAGCCGATATAGGCTTCTGGTACCCCTCAGTCGGTTTAAAGAATTTAGCATACATTTTGTTAGGATCACTCTTAGCCTTTAGTATGTCAAAGGTAATAAACCCATTGTTAGCCTCAGCAGTAGCTTTGTTTTCTTTAAGCCAAGCAATCATCTCGTCAGCTTTTACTGATACATTAGTTACGATAAAGTCAAACTTGCCCTTTCTAGCAAATAAGAAATTTAAAAATTCAGTGTTGTTGTTGTCATTCATAGTTGTTATATTTATTTATTAATCCAATTATACATTTGTTCTGCGTCTTTTATAAGGCTTTCAATGTCCGAAACTCTTTGTGCGTGAAAATTAGACGCTGCTATTATGCAACTTGCTCTCACATTTAAATAAAGGTCTTCACGCACCCACCTTCCTTTGCTTTCTTTTTTATCCTCTATTAACTCAGAAGCACCCTTTTTGGGTTTTAAGTCCTCTCTAATTAATTTAGCATTATACATATCTTCGTTAGTGACTGTATATTTTATGGTGTCTCCAATAGATCCAACAAATTCGCCTTTAGAAAAAAAAGTGTAAGCTCTTCCGTCTTTAAAAGTAACCTTGCTTTTTTTCATTCCATTCCACTGTCCGTCTGGATCAATGTGTTTTATAGTTCCGCTCTTCATATTAATTTCGTTTAAAACTTTCGCTTTCGTCTTCGCCAAACACTCCTAGTTCGTAAAACCCAGTTAGTTTTAGTACGGCTCTGCTCATCGCTCTTTTTTCCGCCATTTCTGGAACGTACCAACTGTTTGTGTTTCCGTCTTTGTAATTTTCTCCTTTCAAAGCAGATCCGAATGTTTCTATTTCTTTGCCGTCTTTCTCTGCATACGCTTTAAATACTGCGTAATTAGGCTCACACCTTACAACCTCGTAAGAAACGTTCATTTGCTCTAAGGCTTGTATCTTGTCAATTCCTTGGCGAGTAATTATTGTGTAGTGTTGATGCTTAAAAAAGTCATCTTTGTCTAAGTCATACTTTTTGTACAACTCCATTAGCTTGTCTTTATTCATTGTTTATTTATTAAAGTTAATTTGTTTTGATACTTCAAGTTGAGCCTCCAGAAATTCGACTCTTTTTTCTAAAGCTGATATCCTAGCATTTTGATAATCTATTGTATGATTAGATGCTGCTCTGTTTACGTCTTCTGAGTAAGTCATATTACATTTCGTTAAATAAGTCAAAAGCATTTCCGTAGCTTCCAGTAGCTAACTGCAGCACTACTACGCATCCGTAGCTTAATCTGCTAACGTATTCGGTTCTTTTTAACTCTTCAATAATAGATTCGCCAGTAGTCTTGTGAACTTTAACATAGTCGTTAAAGGAGTCTCTGTACTCTTCTTTCAATCTCTCGTAAAGGTTTTTCATAATGTTATCTGTTTTAGTGTTTTACATTTCAAATCTACAAAAAATAATTCAATATACAAAGTTATCAACAAAAAAAAAGGAGCAAAACTAATAAAATTAGCCCACTCCCTTTCGTAAAACAATGATAACAAGCCAGCAGTCAGAGAACTGGCTAGGCAAATTTACGTTAAATTAAATCTTTAACCAAACTTTCGTAATAATTAATTTTGTCTAATAGCTCAATGTCCATTATTTTGCAAGTCTCCCTACTCTTTACAAGCATCTCTTCTGCCGTTCCGCCTCCGTACTTAATATCTAACTGTATACTGAATTTATACTGTTCTCCGTATCTGTAAACATTACAACCTACGCATTGCACTTGGCAATTAACTTCGTCCCACCGAGTAGATAGGTTTTTCCTACTCATAAAATGTCCGTTCTGCATTCCTTTGCCCTTCCAGTGTTCTTGCTTTCCACAAGTGAAACATTCAACAACTCCGTTATTAGCTTCTCTTAGCCTTATATATTGAGAAAATATATTGTCTAATTTTTCTATCAGTTTCTTTCTCTTGCTTTTTTTAGCCATTATTGTTTATTTATTACAAAGCTATAAAAAAAATACGAATTTGTTTTTTTCTTTAAAATATTTTTCCTTTTTTCTATTATAGGCTATTATAGGCTAGTCTATTATAGGCTATTATATATATATAAATACTATTATAGGCTAGGCTATTATAGACTGTCATATGTAGTCCACTTTCATTGACTTAAAACAAATAAATCGGTACACGTTAAAAAAATACGTACCAGACAATGAATTTTTACTTGTTCCAGTGTTTGCTTATTTTCTCCATTGATCTAGCTCCAAAGTAACCGCCATATACAAGTAGGAGTAATGAAGAGAGTAGATTTATCCACTCCTTAGCTATTTTAAAGCCTTCTAAGCAACTATCTAAAATAATATATACAAATAGACTACACGTTAAAAAAGCAAGGCTTAGAGGCCTTATGTTCTTGCTTAGCCAACTGTCCGACTGCATATCGTACTGCCACCTCTTTGTAACCTCTTGCATTTCAATCATATCAAAGCGAAGCTCCTCTAATAACATTTGCTTGTCTATGTCAGAAAGTGTTTTATTTGTGTTGATCTTATCCGCTAACTGCTCCAGAGCCTCAATTCCAGTAACGTTTCCAGCTATTTTAAGTATTTCTGGTGCTACCTCCTTGCCTTGTCTTACAAGCCACCTTAAAGCATCTCCTACTCTTGTTGTTCCGTTTTTGTCTTTATAACTTGGCATTGTTCCAACGTGCTTTAGTTTTTCTAATATCGTAATGAGTAAACGAGTTATACATTCCTAAGCCACCTTGTAAGATAAAGCCAGAAAGTATTAAGTCCTCAAGTAAAGGGTAAGTATCAATAACTGGATCTAGTCCAAATATAACAATGTCCGCAGCTTTACCTAGTATGTGCTGAGAGCTAGAATTTGATCCAATAGCGTTATTGTGATCCTCGCATCTATATGCACTGTTTATTATTATAGGGTAAGACGTAAAGTCTCTAACTGCTTGTAATTGATTAGCTAGCTTAGTAATGTTAATTAAAACCTCGCTAGGCATTTCGCACCCGCACTTACAGTTAAATTCTTTTATCTTAAAGTTCTTTGTCATTCTTTTTATGTGTACTATAAATCTTTTGTACTGTATAAACAATAGAAGCTAGTAAAAGTATAACCTTTAAACTGTTTTCTACGTTTGTAAAGCTGACCATAAATGATACAGCGTTAAATGTTCCTAATTTCAAATCTTCTATGCTCATTAGAATTTATGTTTCAAATAGTCTACTCCTAAAAATGAGTGTACTCCGTTACTGTCTAGGTCTACATTAGCCGACTTCCAGCCATAAGGGTGGTCTGCTTTAATTAGTTCGCCTTCTTCGCTATAAGTGTCTTCTAATCGCCACGCTACGTCTAAGTGATATTTACTACTTAATACTGGTGCTTTAGTTTCATTGCCTTCGTCGTCGTATTCTCCACGCTCTAAGACTATATTACCGAGTTTAACGATACTATGGTTGTGCGTTGGGTATTCGTTACCGTCTTCGTCTTTTGCTACGCCTAAGCCCTTTATTTTAGCTTCTGCTGTCTTTTGGTCTTTAAACTGATATTTTCCTATGTACATTTTATTTATTTTATATTGTTGTTAAACAAGTTAATTCTGCATCTGTAAGAGCTTCTTTAAAAACTGCTACGCATTTAGTTTTGCCAAAGAAATCAGCAGAGCCGTTAAATTGCTGGAAATCTAACTTTGTTAATGTGTCAGCGCTTGATGTAACTCCACTTGTTTGAGTTGCTACTTCTACGCCATTGCTCCACAATGCAAAATCATTTTGTTTCCATTTAAACGCTACTTTATTAAATTGTGTAATATCTGATAATGTATGATTTAAAATAAATGTAGATGCACCGCTTTGAGATTTATAGAAAACAGAGATTTGATTAGAAGATGCTGAGTAGTATAATTGTATTCTGTCATCTGTTGTGCCGTTATTTAATGATATTTGTTTATTAGTTAAATCATTAGCTAAAGCCGCTATCTCTGCATATAGCACACCCTCTGTTGAGTTTATTAAATCTGAGCTACCAGCTCCAAATGCTGCATCTTGTAAACGTGTTACTGTGCTTCCGTTTGTTGGAATGTACGAAGTTGCGAAAGATTGTTGTTCTAGTTGTGCACCCCAAGTGTATAGACCACTTGTTCCGTCTCCTTGATAGCTAAATACGTTATCATCTTGAGCTATGTAAAGTTGAACATTTGAAGAAGAAGAAGATAAATGAGTTATTGAACAACGATACCAACCATTTCCTACGTCTTCTATTAAAGGTGTTCCAGTGTTAGAGCCCACTTTAGTACCTATAACTCCATTTTTTACATCAAAATAATAACCTCCGTTACCACCTCCGTTAAAATATACAAGTATCCATTCCCTTTCAGATGCTTTTGCATACACACTAAAAGTATTTGTTGTAGAAGCTGAGAAAGAAATTCCCGTTATGTTTTTGCCCCCAGATTGATTTTCTTCTACTAATTTTGCCGCATTTAAAGTGCCATCTGGAGAAATTATTGTATTATCAGTTACAGATAATCCAGATTTAACCCAACTTGCATTACTAAAATCACTCGAATAAGTTACTAAATTGGTACTCTGCGGCTCAAATAACCAGTGTCCTACGCCTCCAGTGTAATCTATTCTTGGTAGGTTGGTGTCCTCTGTAATTTCCATTACTGAAATGTTGTCTACTGAGAATATAGCTCCAGTTCTTGCTCTAAATAAAAAGTCACCACTCGTATGTGAATGTGTAAAAGTAAACGTAAAAGTTCCGTTACTTGTTATAACATATAATGGAGCTCCATTACTATTAATAACCCTCGCCTCTCCTAAACCATTATAATCTGAAGCTGTGAAAGTAACTTTATAAGTTTTACCATTAGTCAAAATATTTTGATACAATAAAGAAGTTTGCCCGTCTCCATCTAAATTACCAGTACCACCGCTTATAGTAGCATTTAATTTACCCCAATCACTATCTGTAGCAAAATCTCCGTTAGAAACTAAGTTACTGCTAAGGATTTGCACGTCTTCAATTAAACCTTGTGAGTTTACTCTTGTGGCGCTAGAATTTCTAGTGAAATCGAAGTCTCCTACACTTGTGTTAGGTTTAACGCTTAATATCTTACCATTATCGTAAGCCGTTGGAGTAGTTACTATACTCGCTTTATCTAATAAATTACTCATTATTCACAGTTTTCTAAGGCGGTTAATATTGTAGTCGTTCCATCAGCATTCTCGTAATAAGTAGCTCTGGCTTGTAAAGTTGTAAGTAATGCGGGTATTGCACTTGGAAATGCCAAATCAAAGTATATACCACCCCACCCAAATTGCACTGGTAAACCCCACCAAGTTGTCTTATATATTTCTCCGTATCCCATTATGTTGTTAGTTTTATCGCTTCTGCTTCTGTTAATACTCTGTCGTAAACCCTAGCGTCGTTTACCTCGCCTTGAAAAAAGTTGCTGTTTGCTGTGCTATTAGAAAAATTTAACCTATCTAAACTAGTTGGTACAGTTGCACTTGTATCTGTGCTTACTAAAGCTCCGTTTATATAAAATTTATACTCGTTAAGTTTGAAAGTAACTAGTATTTTATTTCTTTGATTAAATGTAATTGTTTGGTAATTGCTCACATTACCACTAGAAAACAATCTAACTTGCGTTCCGTTGCTTTGAAATTGTATTAAAATTCTTTGTGATGTCGAGTTATTACTTAGGCTAATTGTAGAAACTAATCCACTATTATATGGTAAAACGTCTATAAAAAAACTGCCCTCTGTAATGTCAAATAAAGCAGCATTGCCAGCGTCTTTACAAATATCATTTGTTCTAGTCACTATAATGCTTACAGTCGGCACATAGCTTGTTGGATAGCTACTTTGCTCTGCTTGCGCTCCCCAGTAAAACATAGTACCAGCTACCCCGTATGCCTCGCTAGGATATACATAAAATATCCCAGTTGTCCCGTTTGCTACAAATGTTCCCCCTATTCTATACCAGCCATTACCAAGTTCTTTAATAAAAGGGTCAGTTAAACCTGAGTTTACAATTGTTTTATTTTCCAAATCAAAAGTAGCTGTGATGCCACTTGCTCCTATATAAAACTCTAATTTTGCCTTTGTTGTGCTTGTTGTAATATCTAATTTAGCATAAACAGAGCAAGTGTAAGTTTGCCCGCTTATAAGTGTTATAACTTTATTTCGCCTCCAATTATTAGCAGTCGATTTTAACTTGTCCGCATTCATAGTTCCGTCTGGTGAAATAGTATCGTTAGACGTTACAGTTACGCCATTATCACCCCAAAATGAAAAATCTTGACTATAATTTACTAAATTTGTTACTGTTGGTTCTAAAAGTAAACTAGGACACTCTGGGTTTAATGGGTCATATGTTAGCCTAGCTTGATTTAAAGCAACCCCTTCTATTAACCCCTCTTTATTTACTCTAGTAGCGTCAGCATCTACTGAAACAGTAAAATCCCCGCTTCCGTCAACTGGAAGTATTGAGTAAAGCTTGGCATCGGCTGCATTATAACCGCTTGGTATCATTGCTAAAATTGGGTTCTCCATTATCTTTGTGTTATTATTGAAGTAGTACAACTATACCACCATTGTCCGTTCACTTGCAATCTTAATGTAATAACTTGGTCTGCATTTATTGATAGTTCTTTTCCAAAGTCAAATTTTACGTATTCCCTTACAGTATTTGTGTGAGCTTGTGTTTGTGAACCTAACAAAACTCCATCGGCATAAACGCTAAGTGTTGCACTACTTCCACTTGGAAACTGCCTAGTTGAATAAGGCATACTTGCTAAGCTTAGAGATGTAAAATAAGCATTATAAGGGACTGGTATACCTCCATAGGCAAAAGGAAACGATGTACTCGCTCCAGTGTCATATAGAGTGTATGTGTTAATTCCACTAATATAATGCCGCCAAGTTACTGTCATTTTTTCAGAAGCAAACCCCCTAAAAACGCTATCTGTAGACTTAGCTTGTGTTATGTTATTTCTCATTCTTAACCACTAATAAAGGTTTTGTCTCTTTTTTTAAATAAGCTATTAACTTATTAAAGTTTTTCTTTTTAATCTTATAAGCCATATAATCTCTATAAAACCCAGCCGACAAAGTTAGCGTCTTTGTCTGGGTACATATCTGCGTTTTGGTTTGTGTTATACTCTGGAAACAAATTGTTGTTAAAGCACATATAATCTATAAATCGTCTAGTGTAAAACTCCGCAAAATTTCTATGTCTTTGTGATAAAAAATCTACTTCTGTTTTCGCTGGACTTTCTGAGTTTTCAGACTTATGCTTGAATAGCCCTCCGTTTCTAAGCTCGTAACTTGCAAAAGGCAAATAATCGACCATAGCAAAATGTATAAGCATCGGTTGTATGTAATCATTTACTAAAGCTAAATAGTCTCCAGACAGTGTGTTATTTAATATGTCAGCAGAAATTCTATCGTATAAGCTAGTGCCTAGATAGTTCTGTATGTGCATCTGTTGTGCAATTTTAATAAAGTAAATAAACTTATCCGTATCGACGTTTCCGTCTATAATACTGTTCTTTACTATGTCTTGTCTTTTAATAAATAAAACTGTTGCCATATTATTTTCTCCAATAGTTATTTTTAGCCGATGCTATTTGTGCAACCTCTGGCTCGTTTACTGGCATTTTAGCTTCCTTTCTTAAGCTAGGATCAAGCTGCATAATTTTAGCTCTTGCTTCTGCTACCGATATTCGTTCATTGTTTTTTCTTAGATACGTTCTACGTTCCCAATAATGAGAGCAATTAACACCGCCCTTGTAAAGCCAAATATTGTACGTACTTTCTCCTTTTGGAGCAAACTGTGAATTGTCAGAACTCTGCTTGTCTAAGTCTTCCTTTCTATACACTTTATTTGCAGATAGCATTTTATCACAAAAATCTCTGCTTTTCCCAGCCGTTGATCTGCCAGTAGTATATTTGTATCTTATTTTTAAAATTGAAGTATCTTGTTCGCTTTTTTTAGAAGGACTGCTTGCTACTGCGCTAGCTAAGTTTAAACTAGAATTTAAAGCGTCATCGTACTCATTCGCTGGTCTAGTGTCAATAAGCTCATAGTCGCTTAAATCTTCGTCCTCTAAATTAATTAACGACTCGTAAATCTCGCTTTTTAATCTGTCTATGTCCTCCAACGGAACACAGTTAGGCACTTCTTTGCCGTCTTTTATTTTAGTTCCAATTTGCTCATATCCGTCCCAGCAAGGTTTTTTTAGTTGAGTTTCTAGTTTTTCGCCAGTTTCCTCTTCTACTTGTTCCTTAGTCATTGCATTTTCTAAGTCAACAAATTCTAAAGGCTGGAGTGTTCTAAAATATAGATTTAATGTTATTTCATTAAAAGCCAGTATATCATCAAAAGCATTGATTAGCAAATTTTGAAATGGTCTTATAACAGTATTATCCATTAATACGCTAGCAGTCTTTAGCTCCTCTGCGTTGTTCCCTAAGCCAGTGCTATCTTTAATACCTAAAAGCATTGGGCTTATAATCCTATGCGATACCATTACCTTGCTCATCGACTCTTCGCTCAAAAACTGATATTGTTGGTGTGCGTCAGATAATTGTACTGGCTCAACAGTAGCTCCAGACTCATTGTTATCGTTAAAACTTAATATAAAGCGACCAGCATTGCTAGATCCGCTAAATTTTTCTCGTATTTTACTCTCAATTATACTTCGCTCCTCTTCGTCTGGTATACCATTATTGAAGTTTATTAGCATACTAGGTGCTAAACCGTTCATTATATTGTTTAAGTGGTAGTTAGCAATTTCCTCTTCAAGCTCTGCGTACTGTAAACCCCCCTGATAGTCTACTGGTGAGTAGTAATAAAACCCAGCTCTATAAGGCTTTACGCAATATATTTCAATCTCTTCCTTAGAAGATCCAAACGCAGCTAGTCTTTCTGGCTCGTCAGACGGCTTTACATCGCTCCAATCAGCCATATAGTAGTAGGAGTCAATCTCGCCCTCTTCGTTCGCCTTACCGCTTCTAAGAGTCTCTATTGGAAAATGAGCAACCTCTATAATTCTAGTGTGTTTTTTATTGTAAATTACTTGCATAGCACACTGTCCCATTAACTTAAGGTCGTATGATAGCTTTCTTACGTCATCGTCTTTTAGTAAAGATTTCATTTGAGCATATTCGTCTGGTCTTTTATTGCTATTTGTAGCATCAAGTCCCCTTCCAAATATCATTTGGCTAATGCCATTGATAGCAGCATTGTTAGTAGCACTTCCATTGTACCTATCTATTAAATACTGGTAGTAATTATTGTCTTCTCCATACGCTACCCAGTCTTTGTTTTTGAACTCTTTGACCTCTGGAGTAGTATAGGTACTTAAATTTACAATTCTTATGCTCATATTATTACGTAATCGTTATTATAGCTATCCTCTGTGATATATTGATCTTTATTTATGTCGTAGTAATCATTGTTTGACTGGTTAATAGTTTGATTAGTACAGAAAATTTTGTCTTTATAGACAATGTCACCCCCATTACTAGCTATTAATTCTAAGTTATAAAAGTTATTTTCTATAAGAGAGCCAAAAACTGCATCAAATTTTAAGTAATTACCTTCTATAATAGGTGTAGAAGTAACCTCTATTCTTATATTTGTCGTCTCACTTCTTAGTTTTACAGTCAAGTCCCCAGTATTATATTTTCTAGGTATAACATAAAACGTCTTGTTTCCACTTGTACTAATTAACTTCATACTATTATAACGTATATTTTTACAATTTTGCACAAAAAAAAGGGTAACCGTTAAGCCACCCCCCTTTTATTTTACTTATTACTTTTTAAGCCTCTATTTGTGCAGCAGAAGTAACCGCAGCAACAATAGTAGAATCTACAAATAAAGCTGGTAAGGTTTCTTGCCCAGCCATTGTAAGAGTAAACCCACTTAAATCGCCCATAGCAGCTCCAGTAACGATAGTTCCACCGCTACAATCAGCTCCATTGACGGCTCCTACTAATAGGAAGTTGCCATTGTAATCCTCAACCATTACGTGAGGTCTAGCTTTTACTACTTCAATCAATTCTTGTTGAGTAGCTAAGTCTAATTTAGTTAATGTCAGATTTAATGTCTGTTCGTAAAAAACAGTTCCATTTTCTCTGCTTGACGTAATAGTCTGCTCTAAGCTAGAGTTTCCTTTTACATCGTATTTAAAAAAGTCTAATGTTGGTGAAGTGTTACCGAAAGCAGTAACCTCTCCAGCGACTATGGTATTAGTTCCCATTGATCCAAAGTCAGCGAAATAAGCAGCTTTAATGCCTCCTACGCTATCCTTGCAAGGGACTTTACGTCCAGTGTTTAATAAACAAGCCATATTTTTTTTTGTTTTAAATAAAAAAGGGTAGGCAGACGCCCACCCCTCTTCGTTATTAATTAATTATTTGTTATACTGCGTAGTATACAATCTCGCTTCCGATACCGTACTCAACGCCAGACGTAAATCTCATTATCATACGCACATTTTGCGATCCGTCAAGGTCAGCCATATCTAAAACTTTAACCTCATTTTGGTCTGAAAGTAAGCCAGTGCCGAAAAATAAGTTAGATTTCTGAGCTAATACCATATTGTTGTCAGCTAATCCATTAGCAACAAAGATATTAATTCCGTCAAACGATAAACCGCCAGATCCGTTGTACCATTGTGTACCTTTGTCATCTGTACCAGCAGCACCGATGTTAGCAGCAAACCCTCCTAAAGCACGAACATAAGCCTTAGCTACGTTTTGTGATACATATAAAAATAAGTCCTCTGATCCGTAAAGTGAGCTAGGTAGTAAATCTACTGTGTCGCCCATTTTAGCAATTACGTTAGCAGAAGTAATAGCAGCCGGTGTAGGCACATCAATTACAGTTGCATCAGCTAAAAATTTAGTTGTGAAGCCGTCAAACTCTCCAGCAGTTGCAGTAACACCTCTCCAGATATTTTGCTCAGTTTTCTCAGCTACTTTAGCAGCTACGTAAGCGATTAAATAATCTGCGAATTTAGGTGGTAAGTTATCGTAAGCCGATACACCCATTTGCATAGCCTCCCAGTCTGAACGGAAGTCTTTTTTGCATAATTGTAGGTTAACTTGAAATTCCTCTGGTGTTAAAATTCTCTCAGTTAAAGTTACTACGTCATTCTCAGTAGTAAAATCACAAGTTCCGTCTACTATAATAGAGCCAACGGCTAGTTTTTTAATTACCTCTTGGTACTTTACATTTGATTTGATTGTAACACCTCCATTAGCTAGTGTGTTTCCAGAAAATAAAGCAGCAGCAATATATTCTCCAGCAAATTCTCCAGCATATGTAGTAGTCAATCCGTTTAGAGATCCGCTTGGGTTAAGTACATCTCTTAATTTTACGTTTTTTCTCATTTTTATTTGTTTAATTTATTTAATACTCTGTCTAAAATTGTTGTTGGTCTGTTTTGTGAGAATTTAATCTCTGTTTTCTTTGAAGCTTGTTTCTCTGGCGAATGTCTGAATTTTTTACTCATTTCTGTTTTCTCTTCTTTATCCTCTTCGCTTGGAGTTTCTTCAAATTTCTTTTTTAATTCTTTGATTTCTTCTTTTACCTCTTCAAGTGCTGGAGCAATTACCTCAACAACCGCAGCTACAATAGCCTCAACCTCTGGTGCAATCTCTTCTGGTACTTCCGTTTCGATAGTTTCGTCCTCAGCTTCAACTTCAACCTCTTCTGCTGGAGCTTCTTCGCTACCAATAGAAGCAATAATGCCTTCCTCTTCAATAGTCAATGCACGTCCGTCTTCAAGCGAATATTCTCCAATAGGTAGTGCCACTTTGTCGTCTTCTGTAACAATAAAAACAGACTGCCCAGCCTCAAAGCTCTCTGCCTCGATCACTGTGCCATTGTCCAACTTCATTTCTGCTAACTTTACGTCTGCATTTAGAAGTTTTTTTATTTTACTTAACATTTCTGTTGTTTTCATATATATATTTATTTAATTAATTGTAATTCCGTATTGGTCTAGGTCTTCTATTAACAACTCTGCATCTGAATATGCATTGCTTAATCTGTTTATAAAGTCTGGGTAAATCTCTGTAACTTGACTCAACACATCTCTGTATTCTTGACTTTCTTTAGGATCAATACCAAGCTCTTCTGCCAAACTTTCATACGTATCTAAAATAGCGTTTCCTTGTATTCTCCTATCCTCAAAATCGCCAACTTCAAAGTTTTGCATATCTCCGTAATTTTGCTCAAAAGCCTCTTTCTCTCTTAAAAAACTGTCAAGTGAAATTTCAAGTTGATTTGCAGCAGATTCTGCATCTGTTATTCTGTCAAACTCACTGCCAGTAACAGTGTTAATGTCTAACCAGTCTTGTAAATCGCTTACTGCTGATAGCTCAGTTTTCTGCTCTTTAGTTATTTTCTTTAATATTGCAAATACTTTACTTTCCATAGTTCGTGTTTTTATTGAAAATGTAATTTTTCTTTTATTATATAATCAGCATTTGAATTATATTTAGCATAATTTTCGTAGGTTTTGTCTAACAAATCAATAGCTTCTTGATAATTTGGCATAAACTCAAAAGGAGCAGCACCTAGCTCTTCCGCTTTCTCTTCTACTAATTGCATAGTGTCACTTAAACTTGAAGACTGTGTTTCTATTTGTTCTTGTCTATCTTGTAAATCTTCGTAGTCTAATTCAAACCTAACAAGTAAGTTATATAAATCATCTGCTAGATCATTAAAATTTTGTAATTTAGCATCGTGTTCAAGGTCTAAGCTTTTTAAGGTTTCAAATTTACTTTCGTAATCGCCTATTATAGACAAATCTATTTTTTTGCTTTTGAATAATTTGCTAAACACTCTTTTTTCTGTACTCATATCAATATAACGTTTTTTAAAATTAGTTTTGTATTTTCACTATGCTTTTTTCTGTAATATAAACCACTCTACTCCGTCAGACCATATTGTAATTCCTTCATAATCTTTATTAATTCTGTAAAGGTTTGTGCTTCCGTCTAAGTTTTGACCAACCGCTGGTGTAACGTCTACGTGCTTAGCACTGCCAGTAAATGTGCCGTTAGAAATAAACCTTATCTTTCTATTTTCGTGAGTAACCGCACTAGGTAAAGTATAAACCGCCGTACCATTTGCACCAGTCCACGAAAGTTTAAACATAAAAGTATTGTCGTATATAGCCGCGTTTAAGTCTATATCAACATTTGCCTCAGCCGTTATATCAGTAGAAACAAAATAGTTTTTTAAATTAGAAACTGTGACTTGTTTTGTTGCACCCCCTTGAACTAAAGGTAATATCTCGTTTCCTTGTATTTCAGTAGATACTGGTAATTCGCTTATTTTTAAATTTGCCATTATATTTTTATATTGTAATTATCCTCTTGTAAAATTAAGTCTCCGTTTTCTTGTTGTAAATAGTCTATCGGTGTTACTCTGTTTATTGATCCAATACCTTGCGCCCACAAAGAGCCGTCGCAGCACTTCCTACTATATGTGTTCTTGCCTTTACACAAACAAGCTCGTCTGCTGTTCTTAGGGCTGGTTAAACTAGGTGTGCTATTGTCTGCTTTCATTCTCTAAAATCATTTGTTTAATTTTAAGTAACTCAATTCCAGCTTCAATTTCTCTGCTTAACTCTTCTTTTTTAATTTTCTCAGTAAAGTAACCTTCAATACTAAAGCCTTTTACTATTCCACTTTTAACAAACTCTTGCCAGACTTTCTCGTTATTAACTTTTACAGTCCCCACCCAAGTTCCTAAAGGTAAGTCCATTCCGTAAATAGCACTCTTGTCTTTCTCTTTGTCCTCTAAGATCCAGCTTTCAACTAGACTAAGCCCAGAAAGCTCAAACTGATGCTCAAACGTAGAGTTGTTTTGTTTGTTGTTTATTAAATACATTTCAGAAGCCTTTCGCACTGTATCTTTAGAAAAATAAATATAGTATTCGTCTTCTTTCTCCTTTCGATATATAGTCTTGTTTGGTATCAATAAAGCTCCAGTTAAGAGTCTTTTATCACTATCAACCTCAGCTAGTTTATATTCTTTGTCTTTGTTTAACGCTACAAAGTTCTCTTCAATCGCTGGGTATTCAACTATGCTTATAGCATCAATTCCTGAAAACTCTTCGTCCTCTTCTATTATTAGCTCTACAATTCTCATATTATTATAACGTTTACTATTTGTTTTTTTGTATTTAATCTATCGTTGCACCTTGTACAATGTTTCTCTCTAAACTCTGTGCACTTGAAACGTCATTAGCTACTACATAAGCTTGTACTGGTTGATTAGCTTGTCCAGCAACCGCATCGGCTAATTGGTTAGTTTCACTTGCTCCAACTATGTTAAAGCTAGGAGGTTGCGATCCACCCCCAGCAGACTTAGGCACGCTTCCTCCGCTTTTTGGACTTCCGCCTCCTAAAGCAGAAAGACCTTTTGCAGTAGCAGCAATATTGCCAGCAATACCAAGTCCAGCACTTATGGAGTTTATAGCAACAAAAGGTTGTCCACCAGTAACTGGTACGGCAGCAACCGCTTTAGCATTAGCCACTCCAGTGTTTACTAATATTTTAGCTATACCAGCAGCACTCTCAGCTATAAGCAATGCTTTTTGAACGGCAACGTTTTCTCCAGCAATATTCTTTAAAACAGATATACCTTGTTGAGCAACGTCTAAAGTAGCGTTTTGTATATCAGCTTTAGCTTCCTTTTGAGCTAAGTCTATTTCTGTTTCTTTTGCAACAAACTCTTTTTTTAGTTCTAATTTTTGCTCATCACTTAAGGTCTGATCCTCTAAAGTTAAAGCCTTTCTTTCTGCTATTAAAGCTCTTTGCTCGTCAAAGCTTAGTTGATCTGTTTCTTTATCAATAGAAAGCTCTTGTATTCTTTTTTCTTGTTCAGCTAATTTTTCAGCTTCGTCTTGTGCTTTAAACGTGTCCTTTAATTCCTTTAATTTATTTAGCCTAGCCTCTTCTAAAGCAGCAGTGTCTTCTCCATATTTAATTGCAGAAGCCTTTAGCTCTTCGTACTCTTCATTTACAAGCCTAAGTTTCTCTGCTCTTCTTTCAGCCTCTGTGTCAATTTCGCCCTTTCTTATAGCTTCTAAGGCAGCAATCCGATCCTCTTCAGCTTTAATCGCATTATCTGTATCCTCTTGAGCTTTTTTCTTTTTATCGTCTTTGTCTTTTAATAAAAAGCCGTCCCTTGAGTTTTTAAGTTTTCTTAATTGTGCCTCTGTTTCTTTAATCGTAGCATCGGCTTCCGTAGCAACCTCCTCTGGATCAAATATCATTTCCGCAGCTCCAAGCACAAAGTCCTCAGCTAGGCTAGTTCCTTTCTCAATAATACCTAACTGTGCAAGTGTTTGCGATATAGCATCTATCGATCCAAGTATTATGCCTATTGGTAAAGTCAAAAAAGCTATAATACCAGCAGCTATTTTTCTGTTTCTTTCAGCAGCTTCTATTTGAGTTTTTTTCATTGACTCTTGCTGGGCTAACTGAGCCTCTGTCGCAAGTATAATCTCGTTAGTCTGTTGTACTTTAAGGTCTCTTATTTCTTTCTCCGTTTTACCTTGCAGCTTTAAAGTATTCTCCATTGAATTAGTGACGGCTAATTGCTCAGTAGTTACTTCCTTCATTTTTTCAGCAGCAGCTAAACCCTCTCTTTGTGATCTAGTAGTTCCGTCTACTGCACCCTTAATATCGTCCCAGTACGCTACAATCAATCCTAAAGCCACAACTAAAGCACCAATGCCAGTAGATATCAATGCTCCTTTAACCCCTCTTAAAGTCTTTATAAACCCTTTAGCTCCAGTAATAGCACCTTTAACAGAGCCAGATAAGTCTTTTATTTTTCCAGCATAACCCCCAGTAGCTTGGTCTAAAACTTTAAACCCCTCTCTGTTTTTTTGCCCAGCTTTTGAAAGTTCCTCTAAGTTGTTTTCTAAGTCTTTTAAAGCCTTAGCAGCTTTGCTTGTTTTAGCTACTACTTCAACTTCTATTTTTTCTGCCATAGCTCATTTTTTAATTGTTTGTATCCTTCCTTCATTGTTTCTGGTATTTTGTATTTACCTTTTGCTATGTCTATGTATTCGCCTTTAAAGTCATACTGTAATCCGTCTAAAATGTCTTTTATCATAATGTAGTTATTGTTTGTCCAACTCCAAAAGAGTAGGCTATCTCAGAGTTAATATTGTATCTTACTTTTACCAAAATATCATAGCTCCTATTGCTTGTTAATCCAGTCACTGTTTTACCGCTTATATCATAAAAAACGTCGCTTTCTTTTTCTCCGTTTATGTAAATAGAATAGCCTTGAATATTATCAGCTATTGGGTTAGGTAATGGTGTCCAGCTTAAAGAAACAAAAGTACTGCCAGCCGTCGCGCTGACTTGTGCTAACCTACCTAAAAAAGCAAACTCTGAATTAGCTATCTGCCCTACAAACTCCCTTTTATTGTAAAGCTCTAAGTCCGTTTTGTTAGTTAATAGGTTTGTTTTTATTTTATTTATTCTATAAGGCTTGTTGTTTATTACAAAAGTGTCATTCATTTGGTACTTAGTAATTATGCTTAAAGGTAAATAAGCAGATACTTTTAAAAGCCTTGAGTTAATATCAAAAACTGCTTGAGTATAATCTAAATATCCGTCGCTAAATAAATTACTACTTCCTGGCGAAACCCCAGTCCATTCGTCTGCTTCAATACCAAAGTTTAAAGATGAACGAAATTGTGGCGTTGCTATATTAAACGGAAACAAGTGTGTAGGTTTGTTATAATAGTTTGGTTGAAATCCATCTCCGTTTTGTAGCTGAATAAAAAAATTACTATCTGTATTCTCTTGCAGTTCTGGGCAAAACAAAAGAGGCTCCCCTATTGTTGGCGCAAACTTTCTGTCTAACATTGCTCCTTGCTGAATATACGACTGGTTACCATTTGACTGGTCTGTTAATCTTTCGTACATCATTTTCTCAAAAGGTAGCTCAACCACATAAGGCGCTCCGTCAAAATTAGAAAGCCCTCCGTTTGGATATATTTCTTGTGAAAATTCTGTATTTTGGATATCGTCTGAAAATTGAACTAAAAAGCTTTTTTTGCTTTTAAACTTAAATTCCATTTCTTTGTGTTGAAACAAACGCTCAACAGTAGACTTGCTCATATCTACATATTTTGTGATATCGTATGCATTGCCTATGTTACTCCAGAAAGGCGCCCTTTGTGTCATTATACTTCCGTCTGGTTGCTTATAAACCACAAGGTTAAACATCTTAAATAGCCCACTTAAAAAGTCAATCACTTTCATTTTAGGCATTTGTTGAGCAATATCAAAAGTGTTCTCAACTGCAGCATCTCCAGCATATGGCTCATATACGGCAGCCCACAAGTCAATAAAGCTGCCACCCCAACTTCGTTGTCTACGTGTAACAGTAAGTGTTTGAGTTAAGGCTATTGTGTTTTCTGCTACAATTTCAACTAAAACGTCTAGTACGTCATCAGAAAAACTATTTCTATCAAAGTCCCTCCAAACTGTAAAATTGCCCTCTAAGTTCCACTCTTGTATAAGTGCTTCAGTACTTGAATTTAAAAACCTAACTGTGTAAGGTACTGTTGAACCTCCAGAGTTTATTTGAAGTGAAAACCTCCATTTATTCCACCCTTCGTATAAATTAGGGATGTTTACAGTTCGAACGTCTCCGTATGATGCTGGGGTTGTACTTTGCCACTCCCAGTCACCAGAGGATTGCCTGAACCTATTTCTTACTACAAAACTATCGCCACCTTCAACAGCATTAGTTATATAGCCCTCGTTCTTGTGCATCCACATATACAAGGGATTAAATGTAGTGCTTCTTAAAAACCCTTTAATGTCTATTTCTGGGTACGTGTTGTTTACTGCCTCAATTATCGAAGTACATCTAATAGCTGGTTTTACGTCAGTCCATTGTAAATATTGGTCTGTTGCATAGTCCTTATAAATTCCTTCTTCGTCTATCCTCATATTTCTAGTATGGTGGATATTTGCAACTATAACATCGCTAGATGCAGCCCCCTGACTTGTTTGTAATTTAGAAACTATATTAGCATCAGTATATTCAAAATTTAATGAAGGGTCGTATATTAACCCCCCTAGAGTAGTATCGCCTAAAATTTCTTTTAACTCAACAGTATCACCAAAGAAAACAATCTTGTAGGCATAAGCTGCATTGTCTTTTAAGTCTACGCTTTTAAATTGTATTTTCCCTTTCTTGTAGTCAATGCCGTTTAGCTTTATAATTGCATCGTGTCTGTATCTTGCATCAAAACTATTTAATACATTCTCATTTTCGTAATGCCTAAATAGCTTACTGTTTGCTTTAGAAGCTGGTAGATTAAATTGCTGACTAAATGGCGTAAAGACTTTGCCAATGTCCCTAACGTTTAATATACTATCTGTTATAGTTATACTTTCGTCTTTAAATAAGTCTACCCTAATATAGTCGCTAGTTAATAGGTATTGAGGCAATGTGCTTAATGAAGTAGGAAACAAATCGTAACTTAAAGTAACTTGAGTGTCGCTATCTATTGCCGTAATTGTAGCGCTTTGACTATCTAAGTTGCTTGTGATAATATCACCAACTTGTGCGAATATAGTAAACTGAGCCGTTGTGTCAATTAACTTGTTTGTAGTTAAACTTGAAACCGATCCGTTTATTCTTTTATATCCTTTTATATAAAGCTCTAATATTTGCATCTAGCGAATGTTGTTTATAGTGTCGTATGCGAAATCAATTTCTATTGTGTAGTTTATTAGCTTATCATTTAACGATGTTTTATACTCAAGACTAGAGCTACTAACGTTTAAAGGCAGTGTTTGGCTGTTTACTTCAATCCAACAGTCTTCGCTTAACTGCATCTGTTTAAATATTTCATTGTAAGCCTCTGGATAAAACCCAGTGTTTAAACTTAGCTTCTCGTTTCCGTTTTTAGTCAATACCTTTTGCTGATGTCTGCTAGTATCATATGATGCACCCACTACTATGTTTCGTTTAAATTTTTCAGTCTTAGTAGTTAAACTCTCTCTGCTACTCTTAAAAAACCAAATGTCTTGCAAAGCTCCAAACTTGTTAATAAAGGTTACTTTATAAGGCTGGTATTTACATTCTTGTATGTTATCTACTTTAATCAATGTAACTCCGTTTAATCCGTCTAAGTAAATAGTATCCACTGGAAAAATGGCAAACTCATTGTTAAACTCTTCTAAACAAATGCTACCCTCGAAAGTTCCTCCGTCTAATAAAACCCTTTGCTCAAAATCATCAGCTCCGTTTGTTGTGTTTGTAACGTATTCAATTTGATTATCGCTTTCTAGTGAGCTGGCAATAGTCTTAGTGTAAACTTGTTCGTTATTAGAATAGAAGGAAACGCTTGTCGTTATGCTAGTGTCTACAGCTAAATTTACTGGTGCATCGTCTAGCTTTAATATAGTTGTGTTTGATTGTAATAAACTTTGTAGGTTTTGAGGGTTTGCTCCGTCTTCAAAAAACCCATAGCCATTGAACCCTCCTAAGTTAGTAAAACCAGTGTAAGACCCAGCAACTCCTTGAATGTAATTTAAACTCCTATAATCTACCCAAACATTAGTACAATCATAATCTCCATCAAACGTGCTTAAAATGTAATCACTTACAAGCTCGGCAATCTCAACTGTCACAACATCAGTAATAGCAACCGACGACAACCGAAACAAACTGCCAGTTGTTCGGTCTGTTATTTTAGTGCCAGTGTATATCCAGATATCAAAGTCAACTTGCGTTAGATTTGTAGCCGTAAGGCTTATATAGTAGGGGCTCCTTGTGTTAATTTTTGCCATTGTATTCTTTTATTATAAATTCAGTAAAGTCCATTACATCGACTCTGTATTGTTTCTCCAGTCTTTTACTTATGCTTTTTAAATACTTGTGATAGGGTTTAGTGTAAAACAAGCTAGGCTTAATACCGCCTTTGAATATAGATCTAGCAATTAAAAACTGTAACGTCTTTCTAGGCATAAACCTTCCTTTGTCATCTCTAGGTGCTATGCCCTTTCTAACAGTCCACTTGTCTAAGCTACTAGGTGGAGGCATCTTATCCGTATAAGAGTATGGTGTGTCGTATTTTGTTTCCGTTCCACTGACCCCCTTGTCTACAAATGTAGCATAGTCCTCCATTAGTATTTGAAACTTTAACGTGTTGTTTTCCTCAGTAACTGGTGTGCCCTTAATGCTCTCCTCTAAAGCTCCTCCGCCTTTTTTTGCAGCGATTAAGTTTTCTTTAGACTCCATTACTATAAGGTCTCTCACTTCTGCCAACGCGTCTTTTAAGTTTTCGTAAGTCATTTTAACAAGCGTCTATGTTATTCATTACTACTAGACCAAATGTTGCTACCCAGCCAGCGACTTGGTTTTCAAAGCGATCTCTAAACGGCTCAATGTTTACGCTGCTTTCTAAGTGATATGCATCAAAGTGTAGGCTTCCCTTTCTAAGTTGTTGTAGGAATTTATTTAATACCGCTAACTGTGTGTTTAAAACATCTTGCTCATTGTCATTGCCTCTAAAGATATCGACTGTTTCGCTCTTGCTTACGTCTACAATATCCATAGCCATAATGCTAAGGTTGAATGTCATTATCTGTCCGTTCTCCGTTACACTGTTTAAAATTATATGCGATAAAGGAAAAATGTCTTGCTTGTTTAAATTGACTTGAGTTATATCGCCTTCTGTAACTGTGTTAATGTTTACGTCTGAAAGCAGAGCATCTTTCAATGTTTCTAATACATCGTAATACGCAAATGCTCCTCTATGTTCTATTGCACTCATTTATTAAATTTTTTTTTAATACTACTGTTATCCAGTTCTGTTTTTTCTTTTTTATAACTAAGTGCGTGTAAACACGTGTGTAAGTTTAATCTTGTAACCTCATCTATTTTAAGGACATCGAACTCAGCAAGTGCTTGAATTGAGTTATACCAGCCGTAGCGTTCTGTAAAGTTTGATCTTGCATCAAGCCCTCCGTTTCCTCCGTCTCCAAATAGTCGATCATAGCCACTGACAATTCCTTGCCTAAATTCCAAAAAAAAACTAGACTGCTAATTACTGCGTCCATTGGTGTATGCCTCATAGCATCGTGATAAGCATCGCCTTTGTAATCCTCAATCAAATACTTGTCCCCACTCTTTTGTTTAATAGGTCTATATAGCACACTCATAACTCTGTACATATTGTCCCAGTCCCCTAAATTAGAGTCAATATCAATATACTCGCCAAAACTCATATCGTCTAGCTTAGGTATAAAGCCAAACTCAGTGTCTCCAAGCTTAAACGACTTTACCAAATCTGGCTGCTGATTTAAGGTGTTATTAATTACCGAAACAATCTTAGTAACATCGGTTACTTTAAACTCTAAAGACTTATTGTAAGGCACTCCGCAAAAAATTTCTAGTACTTTCTGCTGGACAAAAACATCGCTATTCTCGTCCTCTTCGTTTATGTCTAGGATCTTTAAGTATTTGACGTATTCAGACAACGCTATTTCGCTAAGTCTATTTGGTACATTTAGTTTAATGTTCATATTAATATAACGTAAGATTTAATGTTTTTATGAAATTGTATACTTGCCAAAGTTTGGCTTACTTATTATGCTATAAGTTCCGTAACGCACCGCGTCAATAACGTGATTGTTTCGATCCTCTGGCTTGTTGGTTAGGTTTCCAGATTTGTCTTCTAGCCATTTATAGTTTCTAAATTCTTGTATAGCGTGAGAGCTATCCTTTGTGATGTTTATCTTGTACCTCTTTAATAAGTCAATCCCAGCATTTACACTGTCCCTCCCTTTGATACTAGCTTTTACATTCCAACCCATACGCTTAAGCTCATCGTTTAATCTAGGCTCTGCTGAGTCCCCCCAGATTAGCTCCCTCCCTATGCCTATGTCTTTGAACTTTCTATGTATATCGTGTCCAGTCATCATAGTCTGGTAGAAATATTCTTTTATGTATAAATCATAACCTCTGAGCCAAACCCCTACCAAAGCAGTTGGATCGTTTGTATATCCGTAATCTAAGCCAAAAGAAATAAACTTAGCATCGTCTGGCACTTTATCCACTACACTGTGAGTAAATATAACAGACTTGCTAACTCCCTTCAGTCCTAGTCCGTATACTTGCCAATATTGTTCGTCAGTTTCTCTAAGTCTTTCAATCTCAGTTACAATGCTATTGTCTAAAAATGGATTGTCTAAGTATGTCGTTCTGTAGAACTCCACGTCATCTCTGTTTAGCACTCTGTCGTAGATCCAGTGGTACTCGTCTGATGGGTTGTAGTCAATTATAATTTTATCAGTAGTCCTAAAGATTAACTGCTGCCAGTCTTCAAACTCCAGCTCGTTAGCTTCATTGATAAAAAGCAGATCTCTTTTACGTCCTCTAATTTTCTGAGGTTGATCTACGCTAATAAACTCAATTAAGTTATCGTTTAAGTAATACTCACTATTTGATTTATTGTGAAACTCCTCTGCATACATATCGTACTCTTTCAATATGCTTATAAAATCTCTCATTACAGAAGCTCTCACGCTAGGAAACGTTTTCCTTGTAATCGTAATAGTCTTCTTTGTGTTCTTTAAGCAATACTGAAAAATGATGTATAGGATTATATTGTAGGTTTTACCAGACCTAGTTCCCCCTTGCTCCACTACAATTTTTGTTTTACTATTGAGTAGGTGCTTATAAACTACGTTGGTTTTAATCCTCGGTATTCTCAATTATTTCAATTTGAAAGTTAGTAGGCATTCCGTTAGCTCCAGTAATCTCTTGCCTCTCAACAAAGCCTCTGCCCTTGCCTTTAGTCTTTAAATAGAATATAGTAGCTGAGGTATTTCCGTCTCCTATTTGTTTATGTAATTGACTCTCTGCAAAATCCAAAGCTATGTTCTGTATATCCTCAACTTGTTTAGCAAACTCTTCGTCATCATTTAACCAGCCGTAATAAGTAGTCCTTCCTACTCCTACAATACGACAAGCCGTTGTAACTATGCCAAGATGTTTTTCAAGCGCTTCTATTATTGCCTTTTTATGTTGTTCGGTTTTGTTCATTTTAAATTCCTTTTATAGGTGCTTTTATTATTGGGTTTAAGTCGAAGTTCTTTTTTTTCTTGCCTCTCTGTGTAGTGTCTATCTTTACAATCTTTGAGCCCCATTTCTTTTGCATTAGTTTTATTTGATCTCTTTCTCTGCCCATAGTTCTGTAATCGGCACAACCTCCTAAGTTACCGTGATCCTTCTTTACTAGACAAGCATAGTTAAGTCTGAGTATTTTTCTATATTCATTTAAGTTCTGCAAACAATAGTCGTAATCGTCTTTTAAAGGTAGTCTTTCGTCAAACCTTAATTTGTTGTTTAGAAAGCCCATAAAGGAGGCTGATACAGTATTAGTTAAACTGAAAGGCGAGTACTCTCTATAACTACCTTTGTCCCCTAAGATATTAACACCCCATAGCTTTGCTCCTACGTCTTCGCACATATTAAAGCCTTGCTCAATCCATTCTGTAATGTTGTTTATTGTTTCTTGTTTCGGCTTACCTTCTTTTATGTTCCAGCGTTTTATCGCCTCCAAATCATCGTCAACTATTAAACCTTTGTCTCCTATATAATTGTCAAGCATATAGTTTCGAACTCTAGCAATGTTTCCTTTTATACTGTCTGGCATAACCTCTACGTTGTAACCTAGCTTTTTGTAATCCTCTGCTTCAAACTCGTGAACACAGTAAATCACGTCTTTTATTATTCTGTGAGTCTTAACTCCCTTAGCTCTCTTGTAGCTTGGTGCATATATTTTCATACGCCTTTAATTGGTATTTTAAATTCAAACCTTGTTTTGTTCCAGTTCATTATTTTTTCTCCCCACTTATTGTTTAGCATAGTAGCATACACCCTCCTATCGTCATTTGTGTAGCCTATTACGCTATCTTTGCCTCCGTCATCTCCGTAGAAAACAGTTGCATATTGATTGTCCTTTAGAAGCCTTCTATTTAAGTTTAGCTTTTGTACCCAAAACTCAACGTCTTCATTAATTTTAAATCTCTCGTCGTATCTTAGTCCGTCATTCTCACAAATTAAAGTGCTTCCAAATATAACCTTAGTAAACGAGAAAGGCTGATAATCTTTTAGCTTCATATTGTCAAGCGAGTAATCTACGCCAGCATATTTAATACCGGAGTCTTTAGCCATTATGTATATTTTCTCCAGCAACTCTAATGTTTCGTCTCCCTCCAGATCTTTGCTTTCTTTTTTTCTTTTAACCTTTACTAGGTCATCGTCAATAATCCAGCCGTATCCGTCTTCTTGCTCTTCTTTAATAAGATCTAAAATAGCATTTCTTTTTTTAGCAACCGATCCGTCTCTGCTATCGTCAATACTTTGAACGGCACTGCCATATCTTTTTTTGTATTCACTCTCTTGGCTTTTAGGTACGATTATTTTACCGCAACCCAGATACTCGTATGTTCTAACATTGTCAGCTCTATTGTAAGAGGGTATGTATATGTTATTCATCTTTGATACTTCTTAAGTATTTAGCTCCATTTAAAACCCTTCCTATGCCTTTAGACCAAGGTTTGCCATTCGCTCGCATTGAATGTACTGAGCTAATATCGAAATGAGTTTGTGCTGATAGCCAGTCAACCTCTGAGTCAAACAGTAATACAACGTAATTATGTGATTCGTCTAAATATTCGCTAAACTCAATCTCTTGCTCCTCAACTCCAGTAAAATCCTCTATGCTTGGCACATCAAGTCCCCAGTCCTCTAGCTTATCTACGTCCCACTCGTTTGCTAACGTGTCCCAGTCCCACTCGCCAAAACCAGAATTGTCTTTTATTATAAACTCTCTTTGTTGCTCCTCTGTTAAATTGTCAGCTTTTATAATCCAAACTTCTTTTAGCCCAGCTTGTTGGCAAGCCTTTAATCTCATATTGCCTCCTAGCACAGTCATTTCTCCGTTTACTACTATCGGTCTAATTTTAAGCATTTCTGGAAAGTCCTTTATGCTATTGACTAGTTTTTTAAATTTAGCATCTTTAATGATACGAGGGTTATCTTTGTTTCCCTTTACTTCTGTAATCTTTACTAACTCCATATTAATTGTTTTTTTCTAATTCTAATTTTTCAACAAGCTCCTTTATTGACTCTCTGTAATTTAATACTCTTTTGTCAATTCCGTCAAACATTCCTAAGTTAAAATGCTTTACGATCATATCTTCGCCCTCCAGCTCTAATAGTATTAATTGAAAAGCTTTATAAAACTTATGCTCGTAATTTTTTACTACGTCAAACCCTTTAACCGAATGTATTACAGTTGCGTGATTCTTGCCTAAGAACTCGCCTATATGTCCAACTCGGCTCCAGAAAGTTTCTTTAGCTATCTTGCAAAAAACTACTCTTGCATTTACATTGTCCCTTGTTCTTTTTTTGTCTAGTACATTTATATCGGTATAGTAAAGTATTCTCTCTGCTAACCAATTATAGTTTGTTATTTCTCTTTCTGTCATTTTTTCTTTTTTAAAGTGTGCCTTCAATTATAAAATCGTTTATATCAAAAGCATCGCTTTTAT